>WUUC01093655.1_pt1 | contig 42788 bp, 50 predicted proteins | sample 6278441 | NCBI WGS metagenome assembly WUUC01 (sample SAMN13675441, study PRJNA597444) | soil metagenome | isolation source: soil | place: USA: Washington | collected 2017-10
CAACATCGGTAACGATGTAATCTTCCGTAGCGGACCATCGACGGACACAGTATCGGTTGGCTTTAACAGTGGTGCTGTTGGCAATCAAAGCGTCGCCATAGGTGCCAATACCAGAGCGGGCATGGCGGATGTAACGCATGCCATTGCTATCGGTTACAATGCGCGTTCGTCGCAGCTAGGTTCACAGCACGCTGCCATTGCTATCGGCAAGGACGCATATGCGCCTAGCGCTCGATCCATTGCCATCGGCAGTAGCAGCAATGCAGATGCGAATGGTGCTGCTCTAGCCAATGCCAACAATACCATTCACATCGGCACAAGAAATGCCACCTCTCAGGGTGTCTATGGTGTCTATTCGACTGCCATAGGAAGCAACCTAACTGTCACTGCCAGCAGTAGTGGTGCGTTCGGTTTCAACGATAATGTTGCCCACACAAGAAGCTATGTGTTTGGTGGATCACTTACGACGACTGCCGAATATCAAGTTATGCTTGGTTGGGGACAGGCTGGTTTCGAGAGCTACATTCTCAAAGATACTGCGGGACAGCTATCTTTGGTTGGATCGGCGGCTCAGTATGTGTTGCCGAGTTATGCAACAATGCCCACCGGTAGAACAGGCGGCATTGTCTATGATAGCGCCGAGCAAACGCTTAAGCTGTTCAACGGCACAAGTTGGGTTGGTATCACTGGCGAAGGATCGCCCGGACCTCAAGGAGAACCCGGTCCCGAAGGACCTCAAGGCGAGCAGGGCATACAGGGTATTCCCGGCGAACCCGGCGCAGATGGTGCCACAGGACCGCAGGGGGAACCCGGTGAGCAAGGTCCACCCGGTCCAAAGGGCGATACTGGCGATCCCGGTCCGCAGGGCATACCGGGTGATCCCGGTCCAGCAGGCGCTGACGGGGCAGATGGTGCATCCACGTGGGCAGACATCACAGGCAAGCCCGCATTTGCTGCGGTTGCCTTTGCTGATAATCCCTATGCGTTTCCAGCAGAGACTGGTGTCTCTGGTCAAATACTCGTCATGGGACCGGACAATGTGCAGCTACAGTGGAGCTATCCCGATCTGTCCGGACATGCCACAACGACTGCGTTGGGTGAAACCAACAATAGAGTTTCATCACTTGAAGAGGCGGGATACTTCACTCAAGGCACTCTCAATGATCTGGACGAAAGAGTTACCGATCTAGAGAATAATGGTGGCGGCGGTGGCGGTGGAAGTGTTGATATGGATGAAATCCTAAGATACCAAATGGTTTTTGGAGGGGCATAAGTGGCAACTGTAATGAAGAGCATCGGCTATAATGCCACTACCACATTGACTGACGTGTATACGTGTCCGGCAGATACTACAACCACGTTCATGTTCATTCAATCGGGTAACCGCACCAACAATACAGCCGCAGAAGTAACTGTTGTTTGGTATGATGCCAGCACAACTACGGAGTTTGCCCTAGCTACTGGAACGATGGTTTCTCCGACTGGTGCCGTGATAATCATCAAGCAGCTTGTTCTGGAAGAGGGGGACAAGATTAGAGCGTCTGGAAGTGTTGCTGGCATTCTCAACGTGGTTGGATCGTTTATGGAACAGACGTAATGGCAACATTCAACGAAGTAATCAATGCCAATCCATTCTCTATTCCAGCGAATATTACTATGGAACAGTATGTGTTCCTTAGGGATCAAGGACTTTTGCGATTTCCGTCACCTTGCATGATCGCATGGGGTGACAATACCACGCACGGTGTAGGACATTCCACACAGGTTGCCAATACTAAAAAAGCCTATAGCGTCTACAGAGATACCAAGATAAAGCAGATCGGCACATCTAGCGCATCACTATCTTTGGCTGTTCAAGGCGCAGTCGATGTAAATGATCGCATACTCACGTGGGGATATAACGGTTTTAGTGCGCTCCTTAGGGGCGGCACTAACTGGCAGATCAGTTACACTACTGTTGCCAACAGCACCGGTGCTGAGTGGCATAGAATCTTTGGTGCCTATGGCGGCATGACAGGTCTCAAGACCAATGGAGAGTTTTGGGCAATCGGAACGGGAGGTTCCGGGCAGTTTGGTCAAGGATCAACAAGTAACGTCACGACGTGGCAACGTATAGGAACCGATACCTATACGATGATTTCTCATGGAAACCAGTTTACTTTTCTAGTGAAGACTGACGGAACCTTAGTCAGTGCTGGTGCCAACTCGTCGGGCAAGACCGGTCAAGGAACTACATCTGGTAATACTTTGACCTTTACTCCTGTAACGCTTGGTTCGGGAGTAACGAATGATAACTGGGTGCAAATCTCAACCAACACTAGCACGTCTTTGTTTCGCAAGGCTGATGGTTCCATCTATTCTACCGGAGCATCAAACAATAACGGTTTGGGCGTAACTATGTCTTCGGTAAACCGTGTCGGTGGTGTCTCTTCATTTGGCTGGACTGATATTTCAGCAGGCTCAGGACACAGCGTGGGGATCAAAGATGGCGTTCTTTACGGATGGGGTGGAGCAACAAATAAGCGGCTGAACACTCTAACGTCAACTCAGACTTTCCCTGCGCAGATACATCCAGACAACGACTGGTCTAAGGTTGCTTGTGGCGTCAACGGCACCATTGCGATGAAGACCAACGGCGATCTGTATTACTTCGGAGCCGCGGCTGAAGGTTTGTTTGCAACAGATGTGGGGGCAACTATGATCGGTTCTGTTCCAAACACAGCCCTTGTATCGGCAGGAAGCGCAGGGTATTACATTGCCTATTGAAACATTACAAGAGGCGTATTTCCGTAGTGAAGTTGGAATGCTTTCTACGGTTGACTGGCTTAGCGAACATATTCAGTCAACAATGTTTGAGATACGAAATCAAGGAGTGCATCCAGATAATGGTGCATTCTACTTGACTATTTGGTTTGCCGATAAGAACGACATGATCGCATTCTACGAAGCAAACGAGATGTTTATGTTTGATCCAAATGCGATCCCAGAGGAAACCCATGAATGAAACTAGAGTTACCAAAGACACACTTACGGTAAACTTCTCAGCCGTTCAGGGTATTCCCGGTGCAAGGGGTGAAACCGGTCCCGAAGGACCTCAAGGACCTCAAGGCATACCCGGACCTCAAGGACCTCAAGGTATACCCGGTCCGAAGGGCGACAAAGGCGACAAAGGCGATCAGGGAGATACCGGTCCAGAGGGTGCCGCCAGCACTGTCCCCGGACCTCAGGGTGATCCCGGTGCGACTGGATCAGCCGGTCCAAAGGGCGACCAAGGTGATCCTGGACCTCAAGGTGAACAGGGACTGCAAGGCATACCCGGTCCTAAAGGCGATCAGGGAGATGCCGGACCTCAAGGTGATCCCGGTCCAAAGGGCGATCAAGGCGAACCCGGACCTCAAGGTGATCCCGGTTCCAACGTCCTTGTCGGATATTCGATCCCACAGACATCGCTCACGCCTCCGTCGATTGCGATTGATGCAGAGGCGGGCAACTACTACCGCGTCGATCTGACTGCCGACGTTACCAGCGTGACCATTACTGCCGACATAGACACGCAAGTAGTGATCGTGTTTGCGCAAGATGCGACGGGCGGCAGAACAGTCACTGGTTGGGATAGCAGCATCCGGTGGGCTGGCGGAACGCCGCCGACGATCACTGCGACTGCCAATGCGATAGACGTGGTTGCGCTGATGCACCATCAGGGGCTTTGGCTTGCCAACGTCAGTCAGGACTATCTCTGATGCTGCTTGGTTACGGCAACTATTTTACCAGATCAGCGCCCCCGGTTGTTGAGGAACCAGCATTCACTGGCACCAAAGGACCGGAAGTAACGCTTGCATCGGGTGGCGTGCGCAGAGAGCGATGGGCAGCCCAACACGGTGACTGGTATGTAACATTCCTTCGAGCAGTTGCCGGTCCAATGTTGATCGTCAAGATACAACGAGACGGCAATACAGTTACGCCGATCCCTGCCGGAATGGGTCCAACTGGTATGACAGCACTATCTGCTGGTGAAAACATCATGACGCTCGCAACCAGTGCCACAACTGGCATCTGCGTCTACAACATTAGTGGCGGCGTATATGCGTTCACCTATTCATTTGATAATGGCTCATTTAGTAACCTAACGACGCCACAACTGCTAAAGGCAAACACGCCAAATGCAGTAGGTTACTTTGATGCTTACTGGGACGGCAGTGCAATGATTCTGTCCACGATATGGACGGCACATGCAGTTTCTGTGAGCGATGGTGTCTTCACCGTAGGAACCGGTGTATTGCCCGCTTCCCGAATGGGCAGCAATCCAACGAGATTGATCCCTCTCGAATCCAGCAATAGCTTCATCAGCTTCATGCGTTCGTCTAGTGGATCATTGTTCGCCATTGGCACCCGCAATGATATGACGATCACGCACCAGTATTTCCCCGGTGTTGATGACTACTATCGCATCGCCGGTGCGGGCAATGGCTATCCGCCCGTTGCTATTAGCGATCTGCGCATCGTCCATCTTGTCATCGTGTCTCCGACCATCAGCCTGTATGTGTTCGATACCACTCTTTTACCGGCTTCGACCAGCAGTCGTTCCCCGGTATTCACTGGCACATTTGTCCCGACTGGATTTCTCGCAGATGTCACTTATACCTTGATGGTCGCAATGGGCGATGACAGAGTGATCGTGTTCTACAACACGCTCAATGCGGGCGTCTATCAGCTAGAGGCAAGGATAGCCACTATTGGCGCTTCGGAAATGACGTTCTCCGATCCCGTCGTCTATGGCACACACACCGCGGGCGGTGCAGTATCGGCGGTCAAAGTAACGGCTGGCATCCTTGTCCAATGGGCGGCAACGCAGAAAGTGTTCCTAATCACATGAGCGATATTACTGTAAGAGAAGAAACCCTTCAGATCGACTTTGCCGCCGTGCAAGGAATCCCCGGCGCTCGTGGTGAAAAGGGCGATCAAGGCGAACCTAGCACCGTCCCCGGTCCACCCGGTCCCGTTGGACCTCCCGGACCTCAAGGCGAACAGGGCGAGCCTAGCACGGTTCCCGGTCCACCCGGTCCCGTTGGACCTCCCGGACCTCAAGGCGATCCCGGTCCAGAAGGTGCCGCTAGCACCGTTCCCGGTCCGCCCGGAGCAACAGGGGCAACGGGAGCTACAGGTCCGCAAGGACTGCAAGGCAATCCCGGTCCAAAAGGCGATCCGGGCAGTCCCGGTGCCACAGGAGCGCAAGGACCTAAGGGCGACAAGGGCGATCAAGGCAACCCCGGTCCACAGGGCTTGCAGGGCGTCCCCGGACCGCAAGGCGAACCCGGTGCGACTGGATCAACAGGACCGCAAGGACCAGCAGGTGCTGACAGCACGGTTCCCGGTCCGAAAGGTGACAAGGGCGATCAAGGTGATCCCGGTCCAGCAGGTCCCGCCGGTGCTGACGGAGCAGATGGAGCCTCCACGTGGGCAGACATCACTGATAAGCCCGCGTTCCACGCCGTAGCAACGAGCGGCGACTACAACGACTTGGAGAATCTGCCAACCGGTGGCGGGGGCGGAATGGCTGCGCTCGTCGACGACACAGATCCGCATCTTGGCGGACACCTTGTTACAAATGGCAAGGCTCTATACAGTGACCATTTCCAACTGGACACGAGCAATACGCCTTACTTGGCGCTCAAGGGCAACACTATCGGGATCGACGCACAGGTCGTGTCGCATACCAACTTCGTTGTTGGCACATCGGGCGTTTTAGGCAAGCCAAATCTAACAGTGCAATCCTATGGCAACGTCAATCTCACGACTATTGCGGGCAACGCAACAAACTACGTCAATCTCTACAGTCACGGTTATATGAGTCTTGCGACACAGCAAGGCAATATCAGTATTACTGCTGCGGGATCGTTGATCCTAGATGGCGGCGTCCGTATCCGCGGCGTCAACATGCCGATGAATGATGGCTCGCCCGGACAGATTCTAGGACTGGTTGGCGATTCCAATAATGCAGCGTGGGTTGATCCGCCAACAGGCGGGGGAGGCGGCGCACGTGAGCGAATCTATCACAACCCGGACTATGATGGTCAATGGGATCAAGTCCACGTCTCAATGGCGGAAGATCACTACTTCACGCTTGGTTCAAGTATCAATGCAGTGATCTTTGATGAACCCGCCGACAATACAAAGCAAGTCGAGATGAAGCTATGGATCGAATGCCCATACGGATCAACGATGATCTTCGGATGGAACACTTCAACGTGGGCAACAGTTGTTTGGAAAGATACGAACAATCCGCAACTGCCGAATATGTCGCAGTCCAATACTCTGATTGAGTGCCGCGTAATCTATGTGCCTTATCAGAACGGACCCGGCACACAGGCTCGTTGGTTCGCTGAAGTCGTCAACGAGTTTCACTTCTAAACAAATATGGGAGCCGAAGCTCCCATATCGTATTGTCTATGGGTAGACAATCAAACCTTTGCCCCAGCCTCCTCTGCCGCATCCGCGACGATGCGGGCAACTCGTTCATACAGATCGGCACGAGTCTCATATCGTGTCTGGTTGAACCATTTGCCCTTGTCACCCCCGGAGGCGACGCAAATGCCAAAGCCGTTACCGTTGTTCATACCGGTTAACCTTAACCCGTCTCGCTGACCGCCAATCTGAAACTTGGTCGTTCCGTTGGGCTTGCTTTGCCAGTTGTTTTCTTTTCGTAGTTTGTTCATCAGCGCAATATAGTCAGGCTTAGTCGGCATTAGCCTTCTCCTTATCTTCAGTTGCCAGTAAATGCATTAGCTTGATGTATTTCGGTGCCTTCTGGTTATTTGCCAGTAAATGCATTAGCTCAATGTATTTTGGTTTCATAGGGATCCTTTAAGTTTTACAACACGAGGATTAGCGTCCGGTATCCCACCCCGAAAATACGGGGAATACCATCGTTGTTGGTCAATCGGGCGGACGTTTCTTCCCCAGATATGTCCCCGGACCCAGTGGGCTTTGCGGGGAGCAGCATCGGCGTTATCGGCTTGCGATGCGTGCCTCTTGCGGGTTCCGTCTTCGTTGACCTCATAGCCAAACGGGACCCGGATGTAATGATAGGGACGGTTGCGGAACACACCCTCCCGTTGGTTTTTTCCATAGAGGATTGGCTTCGGACGCCGTTCCTCTATGACAATGCCGGTCGATGATAGCATCACGATAAACTTTTTGGCAGCATAGGCAACAGCGCCAAAATGTCGGACTGCTGATTCGTTCGCCGTATCTGCGTTCTCGAACCACAGCTTATGCTCTGCCCACATGCCCCACGACATCTGCCCGTCAAACTGCGAGTGAGATGGGAACGGGATTATCAGACGAATGGGGCACCACACGAAATAATCAACCGGGTGATGCTTAGCCGTTATTGCTTGCCATTGCTCCTTCGTGAGGCTCTTATACTGCTCTGGCGACATCTCCCCCAGATCAGGCACAGTTGACCACGAGTCAATAGTGATGCAATCATCATGCTCTCGTAGCAACATCAGGAGACGGGAGCTTGGCGTCTCTTCCCGATAGTCTTCCACGATGCAGACCGGTCGCGGGAGATGAAACTTGTCCCGCTCAATGAGCGCCAAAGCCGTCTCAGTGATGCTCAGCGCATGTACCGGCGTGTCGTTGCCGCTATCGTAGAGATACCGGTCCGCCGACATCAGCGCCGATATGGTCACGCCAAATAATCCCCGACGATGTTCATCGCGAGGCTTTAGATGGCGTTCCTTCGGATCTTGCTGGAATAGTCCAACAGCAATCGTTTTGTTACGCAAATGGTCTATCAGCACAGGAGTTTGTGGCTCTAATCTCATGCCATCCTTATATATCTCAGATTATCACTTGTCAAAATAAAGAAAAGAGGGGGGAAATCCCCCCTCACTCTGCGTCGTTGTCGTCTTCGGGTTCGCCCGTCCGGAGGATCCAGTTGGTCGCCTTTTGCGCTGCCGAAGCAACCCGCAAGATGAACCGCTTGTCCTCTTTCATATTTTGCGTCCAGTGCTTGATGTAGGCGATGGACTCTTCCCGCACGGTCGCCGCCAGCCCCATAGCCGCCAGCGTGAAGCATGCCGATAGCTCTGCGACCAACTCTTCCTCTGCCTTGACCTTGAGCGCAGGTGACGCTCCGACGAGCGTAGAGCGGTTGAGTCGCTTCGGCGCACCAGTCCAGTGAGCCAACTCGTGGAACAGCACCGAATAGTAGCTCTGGGCGCTGTCGAAGCGGGCAAACTGCGGCATCGTGATGCTGTCACTGCGTCCGCCCCGATAGTAAGCCCGGTCGCCGCTATGCTTGATCTTCGCCCCCGTCGCAGCAACTAGGCGATCAACCGCATCGTTGCGGACCATCGTTGCGGAGACGATGGTCTCCTCTACCATGTCATCGTCCGCCAGCAACGCCTCTGCCTTTGCCCCATCGACCTGTGCGGCGTTGAAGACGACGTAGGTAAGGGGATACCAGACTTCGTCGCCATCCGCGTCCACCACGATGTTGCCCGCGGGATCGAGCTTAGGCTTCCAGACGAGAATGCGACTGCCCTTTTCGCCCTTGCGGACTTGGCAACCAAGATGCTCGCTCCACTGTTTGTATGTGGCGAACCAACGACAGGGAAAGCCCGATCCCCACAGGATCAGAACGTTGATGCCGCTATACGCCTTGCCCGTGTGGGCATTCGTCGGCAGCCCCGTATAGGTGATCGCCTTGCCGTCCTTGGTCGCCTTGTTGACCACGCCTCTAACCCAGGGGCGCTCATAGTCACCGCACTTGTCCCACATCTCCAGGATGGAGTTGGTGATGACCTGTGCGTGGTCCGTCTTGATCTTCAGGGGTTTCATGACTTCCTCTCTATATGGTCTAAGGATATTACCATTTGGGAAGTTAAGAATCAAATAAAAAGGCAACCTACCCCATGAGGTAGATTGCCTCTCGTGGGCTTAAGCCCCACGTCGGGATCACGCAGCAGCCGCCAAGTCGTCTCCGTGACGACGGACACGGGCGGCTAGATCGGCTTGACCGGCACGTTCCAGCCGCACGGCAAGCCGCCACATCGCCTCTAGGGGCAACTCCCCGCGATGGCGCTCATCGAGCTTATAGGCGTAAGAGTAGCTGTAGCCTAACCAGTCTGTGGCAAAATCCATACGGTTCTTGGCTAGCTCGCGGCGACGCAACTCGTCTAGTATTGGCTGATACTTCATCGGTAACTCCCTCATTTGTCGCCAAGTATATAGCGGACGCTTACCATCGGTCAATATGGCGAGAGACGGGGTTTCCCCCGTCTCCTTACTCTGTGGGCGGCGTCCATAGCGGGAACCAGAACGCCATCCCCCTAACGCCCTCTGCGGTCAACCGCGGCTTGGTGCCGCCAAGATCGACCAGCTTACGGCGCTCTAGGGATCGCAACGTCGCCGTCTTGCCGACAACCCGCTTGCCGTCTTTGAGGAGGACCAGAACCGCTTCCTCTTGCTCTGTCAGTGCCTTGTCCATTGGATTTCTCCAAAGAGAGAGGGCGGGGGACAATCCCCCGCCCCGTAGGTTACGCCGCCTGTCCGCCAGTGCCGCCGGGCGTCGTGTCGTTGCCGCTGCCGGGCTGGACGACTTCGCCCCTCGTGGTAAGCACGCGGGCGACGTTGACCCGGACGTTGCCGCCGCCGACCTTCGGGACGGTCAGCGTTCCCGCCTTGACGACTTCCAGCTTGATGGCGTTGCGCTCGCCGTTGAGGAAGCTCACCCGGCAGAGAACCGCCCCGTCCGCCCCGCCGACGCCAGCCCGCAGAGCATTCCACGCCGTCTGCGAGATGTTCGCCTCGACCACGCCTTCCGGACCGAACAGGATGCTTTCGGAGGTGATGTCGGCTTCGGCAGCCGTCGCAGTGCCCGGATGCAGCACTTCGTCCGCAGCCGCGGCAGCCGCCGCCCGATCGGGTTCCGCCCGCTCTGCCTTGCGCTGTTCCCGCTTGACCTTCGCTGCTTCCCGCTTGCGCGCCGCTTCCGGGTTGCCGACCTCTGCCATGAAGCGCCCCTGGAGGACATAGACGCCTTCCGAGAAGAACGTCACCAACTCCGCCATCGGCGTGTCGGCGGTCATGCCCTTGTGATCGGCATACTTGAACGCCCACATCCACGCCTGGATCTGGTTGCGAGCCTGTTCGCCCGTCATGAGCGCCGTCTGCGCTCGTGCGAGGCTGTCGTTGAGTTGCGGGTTGGTCGCCCCGTTGCCGAAATCGGCGTCGTCGGGGACGAGGCGGGGAGCCTTCGCCGTGCCGCACAGTCCGGTCATGCCCAGCGCCATCTTGGCGATCGTGTGTGCCTTGATGTTCTCGTCGTTCGGCTTGCGACCCTTCTTGCCGAACAGGGCTTCGTTCGCCTTCTGGATGCGACCGACTTCGGCGGCGTCCGCCACCTTGTAGTAGACGTATGCCGCAGCGAGGGCTTCCGCCGCCGCCTTGCCGTTCAGGATCTCCTTGACCTGTTCGAGCAGCCCGATGGCGGACGAGCCGAGCAGTTTGCACTTCTCGGAGACGCCGAGACGCCGTTCCGTCCAGTTGATGATGACGTTCTGCGCCGGCGTCTGCGGCTGAGCCTGCGTCTGGTTGGCGGGACGACGGGTGTTGGTGGAGGGACGTGCCATGATATACACTTCTCTTTGCGATTGTCGGCGGCGTCATTGCCGCTTCGACCCCCTCTTTCTATTGGAAAAATCCAAGCCCGTCAACAGCGATTTGTCTATCCGTAGACATTTCGAGGGCTTAAGCCTCACGGAGTAAGCTCACGGGAACATACGATTCTTTTTGACAAATGGGAACCGCCCCCCTATAAAGAGAGGGCGAGCGGGGTTGGCATCCCGCCAGCCCTGCTAATCTACCTCAGGGTATATTGACATGGCACGGACATCTACCGCCAAGACCGTTGTTGTTGAACAGCCCCCGATGGGGCAACTGGTGAAACTACCCCGCACGGCAAAGGCTCCGTCGTTGGAAGACCTGCGCACGACCGCAACGAAGGCGGTGGCTGAGTGGTGGATGCGTGCAGAGCAACTGTCTGATCGCCACATGCGATTGGAGAGTGCCGCTCTCCGCGCTCGCAACACGCTCACTGAGTATGCGGGCTTGCACGACCCACGGGTGATCGCAGCGGTGCTGTGGTATGGGCTGCATTGCGGTCCCGCAGAGCAAGAGCGGATCGCACGCAACCATCCATCCCGTTCGGGCAAGCCGCCCAGCACGGACAACATGATCTGTCAGAGCGTTTTCCCGCGCTCCGACGCAGTCTCTCCTGAGGTCATGTCGTCCACATGGGGCAAGCTTGGAGACAGCCTAAGCTGGTGCCGCATCATGCACGACGAGACGCCATTTACTCTGGCTACTCTCGCTGAGTATGTTGCAAACGGTCACAGCCTGTCGACGATGCAGCGAGAGCTTAGCAAGCATCGCGAGAAGACCAACGGCACGAAGCCGAAGAAGCCGAAAAAGGCTGACAAGGTTGAGACGCCCGCGACGACGGCGACGACGCCCACGTCGACGACAGTTCAAGCGCCCGCCCCTGTTCGGGCAGAGCTTGACGATCCCGTTGCCGACGTTGGCATGCCCGCCACGACGCTCGCCTCTATCGTAGAGGCGGCGGTCGCAACTGCCAAGCGAACCCGCACCAACCACAGCCACGAGCTTGCGTTGGACGGGATGAAGCAAGGTCGTTACGTCGCCATCATCGACGTGGGCAAAGACGGGGTAGCACGCATTGCGTCCGCACCGCTCGCATAGCGGACGCCACGAGAGGGGATCACGGACAAGGTGATCCCCTCCTTTTATTTTTACCTTCTGGTAAAATCTGCTATAGTCGTCATAGGTCAACGGGGCAACCCGAACCTCCCCCGCCGAAAGGGGGTCGCTATTGGAAAAATCCATAAGGGAAGACATGACAACAGTAAAGAATGCTGTGTGGTATAATGATGCTTGCATGGATGCTTTTGTGAATAGGCAGTGCAAGATACGGTCCGCCTCCTATTACATCTGTGCGGGCAAGAAAGGCGAGACAAACTCTCCATTTTCAGAGGATGCTGACAGCGATCGCTGGTTGCCCATCAATGAGCGCCCGCATCGCAAGCATTACCCGATTGAGCTTGGAGACGTGTTGTGGGATGAGGCAAATATCCTCTACCCGTTCGTTCGGGAGTTACTGGGTGAACCGCCTTGCCGTTACAATCTATACTCACGTTGGTATCACGAGATTAACGGCGGCAACCCGTTTTACTCGACTAAGCGCAAGGAATGGGTATGTCACCCACGTCACTGGCGATTTCGCTTCCGGTCCTCCCTAGAGGGGACTGATGAGCTTCGTCAGATTCGACACAAGATGACATTTCTCAAGCTTAAGAGGGCATAACAATGACTGCATTTGTAGCAACTCAAATCGTTCGTGGCGAAAACTTCACCGCAGTCTTAGATCGCAAGCAGATTGCGCAAGACTTGAAAAGCGCAGTTGATTGGTTTGCCAATCGGGAGAAGCAAGCAGACTGGTTGCTTCTCAAGGTCGATCAGATCAATCACCGGACCAGCGATACCTTGTTCGCCCGGATGCGCAATCTCGAATATCGCCAACTGGAACAGATCCTGTGAAATACCAAACCATCATTGGTTGGCTGGCAGAGTGTGGAGAAATCCACACTCCCGCTAGTTTCAACAAAAAGTATATCAAGTTGAACCCGACCTATCTCATTGACTGCGACCGCAGAGATACGGCGGGACATCTCACCGAAAAGGGCATACTGCACGTCTGGACTGCTCTGCGCCATTACGGGCATCGTGAGCTAGCGGACCGGGTCCTCGAAGATGTCGAACGCGGCAAACGATTCGCAATGGGATTACGATAACCAGAGGGGGCAGCAATGCCCCCTCTTTATATTGGCATTTAATCCCACATGCTCGTAGGATATATACTCCTGCCGCCGGAGGTATTGTGAGGGAGCGAAGCGAGCGAGCGGTAGAGCTTGCTTGCTAGGTGCCCCGGCATCTCCCCCAGAGACTCCCCCAGACCTGCCCCGGCATATCCCCCGGCATCTGACTCAGATCTGCTTACGAGCAGAAGACAGAAGACCAAAGAGATATTTGGAAAAATCCACATTAGTCAGTAGCACGTAGAACAGACCGGATCCGAGTGAAGATGCGACCTGTTCATCGCGATACTTGCCATTCCAATCCGTCGACATCAGCATGATCGCGTGACATATCTCATGGAGAATCGTCTGTGATTTCATGCGCGCGTTCAGTGACTTGTTCACGTGGATGAAGTATCCGTCCAATGCGGCTACAGTGATTCCGAAAGATGACTCATCGAGATATTCGGAGTGGTCACTATCGGTTTCCTCGTAGGTCACGAGTTGACCGTATATGTCCAACGTGGTCTTCATCTCATATCTAGCTGTGCGCTCTTCAGCTAGTCCCCGAAAGATCCATCCCGTTAGGGAAATAAAATCGCACGGACTTTTTGAGCAAACGAAGTTTGCGAAAAAAAGTGCGATTTTAGGAGGAGGGTTTATTTTGACAGATTCTATATTTGTCGTTAAGCTCTCGCTACGTCTCAGGGAGACGTGGTGAAAACTTAAGGTCAAGTATAGGATTTGGCAAAGTAAATCCTCCGACTCGTTATAATATAGGGAAATCCGATTTTGGGACGAGTATCATCCGAATATGAAATCTCAGAGGAAGAATATGGAAAAGTCCAATGCCGTCACATGAAGAAAAGCAAGAGGTCAAGCGTGTCATTCGTGAGAATCCCGAATGGGTAAACCGCCATGGTATCGGGCTAACTCAAGCTGGAAGAGTCCAACTTAGTATCCACATGAGCAAATGGCGTGAAGCCAACTGTATCATTCGTGAGAACCCCGAATGTTAAGCTGGCAACTCGAACAGGGTAGACGTATCGACCAGAGCTACTTCGCTCGTGTCGCGGAGATCCTGGTGGACCTGCACCGGTATCAGCAAGCAACCAGAGATGTCGCCGTAAAGCCGCTCCGGTTGGTCCAGATAGGGCAACCGGTCCAGATCACTAAGAAGTCCGTCAATGGCAAGCCATACTCGTTCCGGGTTCGCTACGGCTTCGACAGTCGTGGTGAGCGCACACGCGATCAGGACGATCTGACGTTCCTACTGTCGGTCTTGGAGAACGTCTGCAACAAGCCATACTTCCGCGTCTCTGCCAAGCAAGCCGAATGGATCAAGCATATCATCATCGCCAATCTGGACCGCATTGAGCCATTATATGCGGAGATAAATGAGTATCGTAGACAGGTCGGAATGAAGCCCATCTCGATCGCATTTGAGAACCTGCCTAGAAAGGCAAGGAAGCGGGACATAGATACGACTTGGGACGATGAATGATCACTGCCGAACAGATCGCAAGGAGTGCAAGGAACGGCTTTCTACCGGTCCAGGCGGGCAAGTGGCTATTTCAGATTAGTGAAGCCGCCATAGAGCGGCTATACTTCAGATATAGAGATTTACCGCTCATTGATAGGGATTGCCTGTGGGAAAGCCATACATCAAGACTGAACGAGTTAATCGCAGCATCCACATCTTGCGGACTGAATCCGCAGACAGAACAAGCAATAAAGCACATGATAGCGTCAACCGTAGCGCTGGCACGCTCGCAAGAGAAGCGAACACTCAACTGAATACGGGGCGCACGATGGCACGAGATATTAAGAAGCAGACGGAAGGTCTACTGTGTGATTTCCTTTGCGACCTCTATGGCAATAACCAATACCTTTCCGCCAGAGATATGAAAGTTGTCGCAGACACGATGGAAGACTTCCTCTTGCATTGGAGAGAAAATACACGAGAGCAGTCCAGAGATGAAGGACTGGCTAATATTTTTGGACGAGAATATTGTCACTGAAGTCATGCGGGGTATAAATATTACTACCTTCTCATAGGGGTTTTGCCAGTAGCGGTTTACATCCGGGGATAGAGCTTTCGGCGGCTCTATCCCCGATCTACGTGTTAAATAGCCCTATGGAAATGACCATCAGAGAGTGCATTGATGCACTCAAGGTCTCAATAGCCTATCTGGAAAAGCTGGAAGAGGCTATGAATGGACCCATCCCCGATATGTCTATGGATAGACAAATCCCGCATCAGATTGAGCAGTTTGAGCAAGCTTGGAAGTTGGAAAAATCCAATAAAAAGACGCAAGAGCTACTAAATCTAGAGCGTATGAGTATGGAATAACACAAGTCTGTAAAGCAGAATGAATACAAATCCAACATCAACACCCAAAATGTGGGAAAAAGGCGGACCTTCTCCAAACCCGAAAGGTCGCCCCAGAGCCGACAAAGAGTTTGAGAAGTTGTGTCAGGCAATGTCTGCCAAGGCGCTTCAGCGCATCTCTGAGATGCTTGAGAACCCCGACATTGACAGTCCAAACTTGATGAAAGCGATTCAGTTTCTGGCAGATCGCGGCTATGGAAAGCCGAAGCAGAAGATCGAACATTCTGGTTCTGCTGATATTGCCAATGCTGCTATGGCGGTAGAGACTGCGCAGATAGAGGATGACGAGTGAAGCGAGATTGTTGGCACTGTCATTGTTCTATGGACGATGATCTATCGGTAAAACTGAAAGATGGGCAGCCCATCAACCAAACTCCCAAAGATGGTGATATTGGTTTCTGTGGTCGATGCGGTCGACCGCATGTGCTGATCCCGAATGGCACGCGTCGTTTGAGTGCAGAGGAATGGATTGACGTTCGCACTCATATTCCATTCATGCAGAACCTAGCTTACGTCACCAGTTGGGTCCAGTATCAAGAAACTCTGCAATAGCTGCGATGTATGCGGCTCGTCTATACTCCCGCTCAGAAGCACATCTATCACAATAGAAGCACCAATACCTGTTGGTGTGCTGGTCGACGTGTTGGCAAGACCTTTATGGCTAAAGGTCTCATTTGGCTCTACTCGACTGTAGAGAAAGACGGTAGCCCAGCCCGCAATAAGTCGGTTCTAGCAACCGGTCGCACCTACGACGATACCTATTCACAGCTATTCATGCCGTTCCTGACGTGGGTTGAAGACCTACAGAGGGCTTGCGATGCGCCTCTCGTCTCTGAGGTCAATCGCTCCCGTATGGACATCGTGTTGGTCAATGGCAGTTACATTCGCTTCCGATCCGGTAATACTCCAAATGGACTTCGTGGTTGGTCATTAGACTTCTATCTTGGCGATGAGTATGCGTTCTGCGATCCTGATGTATTTCCTACGGTAGAACCTGCGCTGGCAGACAGGCAGGGCGATGCGTTCTTTGCCTCTTCTCCAAATGGACTGAATCATTACTATGATCTGTTCATGAACAGCCAAAGTAATGATGATCTAATCCGCAAACATTGGGCAAGTCACACGACCACGACCTTACAGGGCGGTATCGTCAAGCCTGAGCGTATCGAGTTAGCCCGTAGGACACTATCAGCACGTCAGTTTCGACAGGAGTATGAAGCATCTTTCGAGAACATCGAAGGTCTCATCTACACTGAGTTTACACCCGGTCACATTACCAAAGAGATTCGTCTTGATCCACGTCAGCCGCTCTTGATCGGAATGGATTTCAACGTTGGACAAACAAGCCTCGTCTTCGGACAGACAAGAAAAGATCAGCTATGGGCAGTCAAAGAGAAAGAGATACTTGGTTATACTATAGATGCGATCCAGCACATCCGTAATGATTTCAGGGAATGGACACCGGACCGCATCTTTGTCTATCCCGATGCAAGCGGTAACAACCGCCAGACAGCAACAAAGACGACAGATCATCTGCTGCTAAAGCAGGCGGGCTTTCATGTCATGTCCCCGAAGAAGAACCCGCTTATCATAGACCGCGTAAATACCGTTCAAGGGTTATTCCGTTCTGCTGCCGGTGATTATCGTCTATTCGTGCATCCCGATTGCAGCAAACTCATAAGGAGCCTCAGAGGTCTCGTATGGGTTAATGGACAAAGAGACAAAGGGAGCGGTTTGGATCATATGTCTGATGCGCTCGATTATATGGCGGTAGGAGTTTTCCCAATGCTGCAACGACATATCACGATCGCAAAGGCAGCATAATGCCATATCGTCCAGAAACGCCGAATGGCGTCCAGCCGTCAACGCCCACACCGGTCCTGAACCCGCCCGTCGATATGAAGGGATGGATTCCTGCTGATCCCGCGACGCAAGAGGCATTGCGCAGAGGGCTTGGCGACATTGAGCAGCCATCGCCTAGCATGCAGCGCATGTTGCCTTACATCAAGCTCACTAAGGCTCTAATGGGCGGATTGCCTGCGATGCGCAAGGCTGGCACTGCATATCTCCCGATGGAGGTTGGAGAGTCGTCGGCGTCGTATCAGGTAAGACTTGGACATAGCCATTTCTACAACGGGTTCAAGAAAGCTGTTCAGTCCAATGTCGGTCGCATCTTCTCCAAGGATGTTGTTCTAGACAAAGACGTCGACGATGAGATTGCCAAACTGCTGGATGAAAACTGCGACGGCTTTGGGAGATCCTACAAAGTATTCCTCAAGGACGTTTGCGAAGAGGGACTGGCGCACACGATAGGTTGGGTTCTAACTGACTATCCCAGCACTAATCCTGACGTTCGTAGAACGCTAGCAGATGAACAGCGTAACGGTCTACGTCCTTACTGGCGCTTCCTAAGCTCAGAGCAAGTATTAGGCGTTGATTATCTCATGATCGGCGGTGAAGCCGTCATGACCAAAGCACGCATCCGTTTTGAGCTATCCCGGCAGAGGACTGACGTTGAGTTTGGTTACGAGAACGTCGTGCAGATATGGGTTCTAGAGATTGGACGATTTCGTGTATACGAAAAGGTAGATAGCGAAAACGAGTTTCGTCAGGTTGTCGATCAGAAGACAACATTCAACAAGATTCATTTGCGTCCATTCATTCCGATGCCCGATGGTCCTTTCGAGGGCGTGTCGCCGTTGCTTGATCTTGCCTATCTGAACGTCAGATTGTGGCAGACGCAGAGCGATCAGAATAACGTTCTACACGTTGGTCGAATGGCTATTCTGTTTGCGTCTGGCGTTGAGCCGATTAGGTATGATCCGAATGATCCGAATCGGATTGTCAATGGAGACAAGCAGCTTATCTTCAGTCCGAAGAATATCATCTACGGTCCTGAAGGTAGCACCCTACAATACGTCGAACCAGCAGGCACATCTATTGCCGCCGGGCAGACAGATATTGAATCGATCAAGCAAGAGATGCGCAGTGCTGGCATGGAGTTGTTGGTCAATGCCAATGAGGAAACTGCCACAGCCCGTAAGATTGATGCAAAGTCGGCATTCTCTCTACTTCAATCTATTGCAAAAGGTTTTGAGGATTTTGTTGAAATCATCCTTGGTGACTTTGCAGAGATGATGCGTAAGCCTAGGACCGCGGGCGGATCAGTCCACATTGATACTGATTGGGACTTCGATCCAGAGAATACTAGCACCTATAGTGCAGCAGAGCGTCTATACGATCGTGGTCTAATCTCCAAGCAAACTCTACTTCAGATGGCTAAGAAGCATTCCATCCTAGAGGAAGACTTGGACATTGACGTAGAGATTGAGAAGACGCAGATGGAGCTTCCAGAGGAAGACGATGAACAGCCCTTCGGACGTTAACCCGCCTATCGTGTTCAAGACATTCGACCATCACATGATGGAGATGCTTCAGCTTGCCATGCATTGCGGTATTGAGTTTGATACTGTCCCGGTCAAAATGGGCGATACATTCGGCACGATGATATACTTCAATAGACCTCAAGATGCAGTATGGTTCAAGTTGAAAATGGAACATGCCGACTGATACAACCAATGAGTTACTGGCAGATGAGACGCGCACGCATGCGATCCGCATAGACCGTTACTCTGCCCGCACACAGGCTAGCATCGTCCGCAGACTTCGGGAGATGCTAGGAGAGATACGCGAGCAGATGGCAAGCGCAGATTGGGAATCACTCACTGATTTCCGACAGAAGAGTTTCCGATCCAAACTTACCGTCGTCCAAAGCACCATCAAAGAATACTATGACGATCTGAAAGATGAAACTCGTAGTAAGCTCATAGACCTCAATGATCTTGAGGTGAAGTTTATTGAGCGCCTAAGCAATGAAATACCCGTCAAGCTTGATTTGAATACTCTGACACCGACAGAGTTGAAGACAATCGCTACCAAAAACTTCTTCAACGGAACTCCTCTTGACGAGTTTTGGGATAGACAAAGCACCTCTTTACGGAACAAGCTAGGCGATCAGATCAGACTTGGTATCATGCAAGGTGATACCAACAAGGAGATTGTTGAACGCGTCATCGGTAATCCTAAAAAGGGACTACCGGGAATCGCTGACATTGCCGAACGAGATGCCCGAACGATTGTGCGCACGTCCGTCCAGACGGTTGCCAACTCAGCCCGCATCGAAACGTTCCGCAATAACCGTGAGCTAATACGAGGCGTCCAATGGGTAAGCACCCTAGACGGTAGAACCAGTCAGCAATGTATGGCACGTGACGGGCTGGTATGGCTGTTTGACGCCGATGGTAACCTAGAGCCTGATGGTCACTCAATCCCGTTCAGCGAGCCTCCGATCCACCATTCGTGCCGGTCCACCCTCATCCCGATCACCAAGTCGTGGAAAGAGCTAGGCTTCGATCGTGGTGAAGTGACAGCAGCCGCACGTGCGAGTATGGATGGTGAAGTAGCACCATCAACGACGATGGACGATTGGCTCAAGAACAAGCCTGCTGCTTTCGTTGACAAGATGCTTGGTGCGACTAAAGGCGCAGCATTCCGCAACGGTGACATCAAGCTGCGTGATCTGCTTGACCAATGGGGTAATCTAAGAACATCTAAGGATTTTGAGTGATGGATCGTATTGATCGTGTCGGCATTACACGTGCCGAAGTAGATACTGCAAAACGAATGGGAATCATCTATGGTTCTGTCGGTGCTACAGTCGTATGGCTAGCCATTTGCGCACTGACGTTATACTTCTAGGAGAAGTGATGACAAAGAAGAAGATAGGACGACTAACACTGTTTGGTATTGGTGTCGTCTCTGGATTAGTCGGGGGCGTTGTCATCGGCGGTGTTGCTACTACCATCGTTCTCCTTGTAGGAGCAACCAAAGATCCCGAAGGTCTTATAGACATACTGGAAGACATAAGGGATAGCAAGGTCGATGTAATCGCGAATGAGCCGCTGACCGAAGAAGGTCTACAGCTAGTCAAAGATGCCCTAGAGGGACTGAAAGCAAAAATCAAAGAGGAAGAAAATGGAAAAATCCAAACAGCAGAAGCAACTGGAAAAGTCCATAGCTCAAACGAAGAACATTCCGACGGTCGGTGAAGGTCTCAAGGTAGTCGATGGGGTTATTGAGATAGACAAGGACTTCATCATCAAGCTGGTATATCCCGACACGGACTGATCTACCTCAGGGGTAGATAGACCGAAGGGGGTTACGCCCATTCGTAACCCCCCTACCAGATCAGACCGACGATCGTGGATGAATCGCTTTTCTTATTATTGTCTATCCATAGACAAATAGGGGCGTCAGAGTAAGCAAGCTCCGACGCCCTTTGTCATTCACCTGAGATAGCAGATATATTTAGAAGCTTTCTCGTCAGGATTTCTCTGACGATTTTCGGATCGAACATGGGATTCTCTCGCATGATGATGCCCATGTAGTAGTTGATGAGCTTATCACTCACTGCTCACCATGAGTAGCTGATAATCAACGGCAACGTTTGCATAGATCCCGATAGTCATTGCGCCCAATAGGGCAATGACGATTAGCATTTCATTTCTCATTCATCGCCTTTCTACCTTCATCGGTGATTGTCAGGATGCGGCTTGGAGCTTGCCATTGACGTTCGATCAATCCCATCTTCTCTAATGCTGAGCAAGTATTTCCCAGATTGGACATTGGGTGCTTGCGAAACTGTTGGTTCAATAGTCTTTGATCGACCGGACCCTCAGCGATCTTTGCCAGTATGGTGCGTCTCCATTCAGTCATCTTTAGACTGAGACCCGTCTTCCTGCCCTTCCTGCGCCTTCTCATTCATCGGCTCCCGGTTCGGTATCTTCGCCATCCATATGTCGGGCAATCCGACTATCGAACCATTGCGGATGCTCCTCAAACTCATGCACGTCATCAACCCATACGACTTCACTGCCCAACACACCGTTCTCGTCGGGATGCCCATGCACAGCGAGCAGATGGTCGATTGACTTCCAGATACTGACGGATGCTGGAAACTTCACCCAGTTTAACACGATCATTTCTTCATGGATGATACGTGCGCCATTGCTGGTCAGGGCTGAATAAAACGCGCATCCTTTTGCGACGCAGCCAACCCCGCTTACACCGCTCACATCGCGGGTTCTTCTTAGCTCAAACCGTCTAATGATCTTTACTCCTACTGAGGGGATATTTAAGGCAAAAACTCACTACGAGTAAATAGGCACTGCACCAGAGGTTGTGCGCAAAGGCAGCAACGGAGGTTTGTTTTGCCAAGACGAGATTACGACAAACTACGACAGGACCTGATTGAGAAGTATCCTGATATTGAGGAAACGCTATCAGAGTTACTGACGGGTTTGCAAGAGACGAACAAAAAACTCAAGACGGAAAAGGAAGAGACCGAAAAGGTGTTCAAGACTGAGAAAGAGGAGCTTGAGGCTCTACGTCGCGAAAAGCAAGAGCGTGAGCAGCAGGACCTGGTTTCTAAGGGTGAATACGAAAAGGCTCTCGACCGGGAACGTAAAAAGATTGCTGACTACGAAGCAAAAGCCAACCGTGAACGTGATCTACGGCATCAGCACATGATTGATGCGGAGATGACGAAAGCTCTGGCAGAGCATCGTGGTAACGTTGACTATCTAGGGCACCATGTCCGACAGAAGCTAGCAGTCATTGATGACAACGGCAAAGAGATTGTCGTTGCTCTTGGAGATGACGGAAAGCCAGCTACCAAGGACGGCAAGTATGTGCAAGCCAAAGGCGTTGTTGAGACGTTCAAGTCAGACCAGAAATGGGCTGGGGCGTTCGAGGGGAGTAACCAGTCAGGTTATTCAATACCGAACGGCAATCGTAATGGCTCTGCCAATGGCGCAGCATCAAATCCCTATATGGTCAAAGAAGGCGAGAAGCCAAACTTTGCCGCACAAGCAGCGCTTGAAGCGAGCAATAGGCAGCTTGCCAACCAGTATCGACAAGAAGCGGGTAAGCCGCCCTTGCCGAATACCAACATGAGCTTGTCGTCTAACGTTCAAGCTCCTGCCTAAGAAGTTTAGTAGAGCGAATAAACATTCGCTCTACCGGGACTTCCATGAAACGCAACGCTGTTACGTTTCATCAAAGTCTGCGGAGGTCAGACGAACAAGCATAGCAGAGGTCTATGTTTGGATTTGTCCATTCATTCCATCAATAGGAGCAACAAATGGCTGAAACACGCCTTGAAGATGTTGTTATCCCGTATGACTTTCGTGGCTACGTGCTTGAACAGTCGTTTGCGGATAACGCCCTCCTGACTTCGGGTGCATTCACCCGCGTCACGGATAACGATATGAAGGGAGGCTACGGCTTCCAAGTCGCCAGTTGGGGCAGGATCCCCGGTCGGTCGCATGTAATCGAGCAGGGTGTGAACCTGCCCGTTGAGGCGCTCGACACGAACACCATGACTGCTATTGCGCTCGCAAGGGGCAAGGCGGTCGGCTTCCACGATCTTGTCAAGATTTTCTCTGGACAGGATGGTTGGGGTGTTCTGGCACAGCGTTTCATCGAGTTTTGGCAGGAAGATTTCAACGAAATCCTTGCCTCTGTTCTTGAGGGTGTTTTTGCCAGTGCCGCAATGAGCGGTTCGGTCCTTGACATCACCGGTGAAACTGGTGACGCCAGCTACCTTGGTCGTAACCAGTATATCAATGCTGGTATGCTGCTGCGTAATCGGCGTTCTCGTATCGCCGCAGTAGTCGTTGATAGCTACACTGAGGCTTACTGGTCTACGCTTAATGCGGCGACCGGGCAGCCAATCTTTGGGCAGTCTGTCAACGTCAACCAGATCGGCAATGCAACCGTCGTGGTTGATGATTTGCTGGTTCCGGCTGCACCCGGTGGGGAACACGTTGCCTACCTGATCGGCACCGGCGCAGGGCAGATCATCGAGAAGGGCAATGTCGATGACAGCTTCGACAGCGAGGGCTACCGCAACCCGCTAGCCTCCTACAGTGCCATCGTTCAGCGTCGGGTTCTGACGCCGCACGTTGCTGGCACGAGTTGGGTTGGCACTGTCGGACCCGTCAGCCCAGACAACGCTGAGCTAGCGACCGGCACTAACTGGACACGGGTTTGGGACAACCGTTCCATTCCGATTGTCCAGGTCCGTTATCGTCTGCCGACTGACTAAGGAGCAATCTAATGCCAACACCATCGCAGGTCTATACGCCAGAGATGTGGGCGGCAAAAGAGGCGATTGCCGAAAAGAAGCGTCAGCGTAAAGAGTTTGTCAACAACGCAATCAGCCAAGCCCGCAAGGATTTGGCTGGTCAGCGCAAGCAAGCTGATTACGATGTGCTAGTGGCAGATCGTGTAAAGGAGCTAATCGAAGGAGGTCCTGAGGATCTTCGTCAGAAGGCTTTTGGTGATAATCAAGTTATTGCCACACGACTAGCTGGGGGCGGCGTTCAGCTTCGTTCACATCGAACGAGGGATGATGAGCCGGTCCAGAAGCCACATTTGGAACCGCAGCAGACTTTTGCTCGCACAGAGGGAGACCAACAGGTTCTCCCCGATCAGACGAAAGAGCAGTTTAACGAGATGGGATGGACGAGCGAAGACATTGCCCGCAATGCGCCCGCTCCCCACACACCCGATAACATGCTCACGAAGTATCCGCATCAAGACGGGTATTCCGATTTGGACAAGTATGGCTATACAGAAAATCTTGATCTGAAGTCAGAACAGCCAAAGAAGACTCGGACGAAGAAGCACAAGGAAGAGGAAAACCTCGACCAAGATACTTCAAGTAACGACGAGGAGTAATCCATTGCTCACCATCGAGGACGGTAGCGGAGTTGCTGGAGCCAACTCGCTTGTAACGGTAGAGGAAGCGGACGAATACTTCACTACTCGAAACGATGAACAGTGGTTGGATTATTCCACAACTGAAAAAGAGGCGGCATTGGTTGCCGCCTCTTATTCTCTGTTCAGATATGGCTTTCGTGGACGACCGACATATCCGACTCAGAGATTGCCGTTCCCGCGCACCGGAATGACAGACAATGACGGTCTCGTATACTACAACGACGAAATCCCCGATCGAGTGAAATATGCCGTAATCGAGTTATCATTGCGATCTGCTCGTGGCGAGTTACAACGGGATGTTGAACCGAACAAACGGGTGAAGTCGTATACCGATACAGTAGGACCGATAAGTGAAAGCTATGAATACTTTGATGACGGAGAAACCGAAGCAACAGTATCCACAGCAGAAATGCTACTTTCGACATTTCTCCATAATGAGTCTTCTGCACGGCATTTCGTCAGTGTCCCATTCTTGGTTCGATACTAATGACGGAACACCAGAAGAATCTGGATCGGCGCAAGAAGATTGCGGAGAAGCTGAAGCTGAAGGGTAAGCCTGTCATCCACAGGACCTTCACTCAAGGTGAGTATGATCCCGAAACGGGATCAGTGCAGAACATTGCCACCGATCAGCGATCCTATGCCCTAGAGATGGATTTTACCATTCAAGAGCGTGGCAATCCGCAGATCGGGGTGAATGATCGCAAGCTCATGTTGAGCACCGAAAACATCCGTGTCGAACCGAAGATTGCCGATCAGATCATCATGAATCCGGGCAAGCCTAACGAGGCTGTCAGTGCTATACGCTTTGTAAGTCCGTTCGAGCCGGCAACGGTTCTACTTTACTACGACTTGGTCATCAGCCGATGATCTATCTGACAGAGTATGATCCCGACAAAGACCATCGCATCTATACGATGTTCAACTTAGGGCAAGTCTGCAATCTGGCACGTGTCACAGACAACATGGAAGACATTGCCAACAAGCATCGCATTCATCTGAAGTTTTGGGTGCCTGTCCATATCATGGACCCATATTTCATCGTATTGGTTCGCCCACAAGATAGTCAGCGATTTGAGAACATCATCTCAAGAGAATACTTCGCGCGTGTCAACCTGTCCCGATCATTCTAGTCTACCGCTCTCTTGTGGATGAATCGCATTGATGTTGAACGTGAGGCTTGAACAGCTTGGATATATCCAACGTCGTGTGTTGAGTGTCACTGATCCAGATGATGTCTGTTACGTCGGATGTATAGCGTGGATACCTGGGGGTAAGCGTCTGCGCACTCTGGGTGATGTCTACCGCTCAGTCGCTCCGCTACGCTCCACTCCTTCACAATAGCTCCCGCCGAAGTAGGCTTACTATAGCGGCTAGAATCGTGTTTGTAAATATTTCATGTCCATCAGCGTCAACATCAACGAGCTATTCGGTCAATACGAGCGGCGCATCGACCTTGCCATCAAGAAGGTGAGCTTCGATCTGCTTGGCATGATCGTGCAAGGCACTCCGGTCGACACCGGTAGGGCAAGAGGGGGCTGGCAGGTAGGTATCAACGAAGAGCCGTCCGGTGACACCCCGCTAGACCGTTCGGGCAACCTGACAATGGCGAGAGGCGAGGCGCAGATCCTCTCAGCGAGCATCGGGGACAGCATCAATATCGTCAACCGCGTTCCCTACATTGAGGCATTGGAGCGAGGGCATTCACAGCAAGCGCCCAGAGGTATGGTCTACATCAACGTCATGCAGGTGCGAGCCAACCTAGCGGGCGGCAGCCTCTAAATACGGTATGTCTGGCACAACGCTCCTAACGATTCAGCGTGGCTTTGAGGTCCGCTTGGATACATTGGCGAGAAATATAAACCCGCGGCGTCCTATCGCATGGGAGAACATCAACTTCACCATCCCTCCTAATGGACGTTGGTGGCAGACGAGTTTTCAAGCGGGTATGCCAGTCGGTATCGGTTTAGGACAATCAGGAACAAAGCATTACTTTGGAATATTCCAAATCAATGTCTACCAAAGTAGTAGCGGGGGAGTTGGCGGTCCTGCATTAGCAACGGACGACGCGAACCTGATTCTTAACACGTTCCCCATCGGGGGCAGTTTCATACAGAGTGGTCTAAATATACATGTCATCTCTGGCGGCAGAGGGACGGGAGATTTAGACCCGTCTAAAAACTATTATCTGATCCCTGTCCGCATTCAGTGGCAGACGTGGGTTGATGAGGAAGGATAACAAATGGCAACTGCAACTGGAAGCAGGCATTCTGTTTCGGTAAGTCGAGAAGCCAGCTACGGTGTGCTTGCTGGTTCTCCGGTTTTTACTCTTTACCCGCACACTACAATGTCTCTGGGCGAAACTGCCGATCCCATCGTTAGCAATGAGCTTGCTGAAGATCGGAACGTGCAAGGGTTCCAGCTAGGCAACAAGTCAATCAGTGGAGACCTAGCAACGTTGCTTCGTCCCCGCATGTTCTACGATCTATGGCAGGCGTTGTTTTTCAACAACATCGTTGATGCGGATAACACTCTCACGAATGGTGTTGTTCCGATCAGCCTAGCGATTGAACGCCGCTTCACTGCTATCAATGTATTCGAGTTGTTCCGCGGTTGTATGGTCAATACTCTGACGCTTGCAGGACCGCAGGGACAGGCATTGACTGCCAGTTGGGGCATCATCGGTCGAGAATACGAGAGTAGCGCCACTACAGTAGCTGCTCCAACAGTAGTTGCCAATACGGGCGACTTCATCACAACGTTCAATGCAACTCTCTTCATTGACGATGTTGCAGTAACGAGTGCAAACAACCTGACACTAAACTTCGACAATGGACTTGCCGGTCTCTACACATGGGGTAGCGATACCATTGACGAGATTGTTCCCGGACAGTTTGGTGTTACAGGATCATTCGACGCATACTTCCGTGATAGCGTGTTCAAGGAACTTTTCCGTGAAAGAGTCCCGTTTGCTCTACGAGTGAACATGACGGATGCGCCGGTTGGCGGAAACGAAATCGTCATTACTCTGCCGCAGTGCCGCTTTACTCAGGCGAATACGCCAGTTAGCGATGCCGGTGCAATCATGCAGAATATGGCATTTCAGGCGTATCGTTCCCCGACACTAGGTTACACGGCAAGGGTTGTCTTGCCCGATCTGACGCCCGGTCCGTAGGGGCATTTGTCTATCCATAGACAATAGGAGGGGAGCCAATGGCTCCCCTTTTTCATGCCCCATATAAATACGTTCGACCTTTTCCCAAGGGCATATATGTAGATCTGCGGGGGATGTCCTACTTGTCTGGCGACACGGGCATCTCCCCGTTCTACAATCTTCCAAAATACAATGACTGCGTGCCTGAGACGGCTTAAGGGTGACTTTGCTACAGGCTTCTCGCTGACGCAATAGGTCAACAGCGCGGAGTCCGGGGGTTCGAATCCCTCCGCAGTGATTCCAAAATATTTCAAGGAAACAACATGAGCTTTGATTTTGCTGACTGGGACACGACAGAGTTGTCCGAAGCTGGCGTATGGATTCAGATCAATCACCCGAAGACCGGTGAACCAACCGATGTGGCATTCAAGATTGCATCGGGTAACTCCAAGAAGGTGCGCCGCGTTCGTGCTGAACAGGAGAAGCGTCGTGCTAAGATGCGTCAGCAGACAACTGAGAACCAGCATGAAGAGCTAGTAGAAGCTGCTGCTGCTGGTGTGATTGATTGGCGCAACGTTGATTACAAGGGACAGCCCTTGACTTGCAACGATGAAAACAAGAAGATGATCCTACGGGGATCGGCAAAGACACTTACTCAGGTCATTCAGGCAATGGCGGACGATGAGAGTTTTTTTCCGCAGACTGCCAAGCCTTCAGAGAATGGTTCGGCTGGCATCTCCGAGTAGATAGTCCTGACGAACACGGCACTACTGAGCGCCAGCGATACCAGGACTTACAAGACGAAATCCCCGATTATGTTGACTCTGCAAGCCCGCTAGAGAACGAACCAGAATGCCCTAAACATCTGCTTTGTTATCTAGATTACTGGCGGGACGTAAATACTCACCGGAGAGATGGCATTATCAGTCTGCATGACATCTGTCTCTACTTCGAGACCATGCACGGCAATCCGCCGGACCCGTTCGACCTCTCCCTAATCCAAGCGTTAGAACGGGAATACCAAAGCTTCTCATACGACAAGCATAGAGCGGCTATGGCATCAGCGAGGGCAAATGGCAGACATAATCAGTCTTGGGATCCGGGTAGAGACGAGAGAAGTTGAACAAGGTGTTCGTCACCTTGAAGATCTAAAGGAACGTCTCAATCAGTCTGATGCTCGTGTAGAGAAGCTAGAGAAGACTTGGAATGGTCTAGACAATACGCTTCGTCGTAATCCCCTCAAAGCTGCCAATGACAACCTAGACAAGCTAGACAAGCAACTCGATAAGACTGCCAAAAACACAGATCGGTTCAAGGGCGCATTCGACGGACTTGGACAACTCTCCACGCGTGTTGGCGGTGCCATCGCTGGTCTCGCTGCTGCTCTAGGAATCGGTCTAGGTATCGGCGCAGTCGCCAAAGAAGTTATGGATGCAGAGCGAGAGATGAAAGCTCTCGACAATGCTCTGCGGCTGACAGATCAAGCTAGCACAGCAGCAAAGGGCAACATGATTGCCTTTGCCGACGCCATGGAACAAACGACTGTCTATGCAAGCGGTGCTGTCAATGAAGTCCAAGCCTATCTCACCCTTTTTGGTAAGGTAGGACCGGATACGATTGATCGTGTCACCAAAGCTACACTAGACTTTGCTGCTGCATCGGGTAAGGACTTACCATCCGCCACAGCAGTTATGGCGAAGGCTCTTGCCAATCCCGCACAGGCGGCAAGCACGCTACGTGAAGCGGGTAAAGGACTAAGCGCAGAGCAAGAAAAGCTACTCAATCAGATCGTCAAGACCGGTGATGGTGCAAAGGCACAGGGCGTTATTCTAGAGGCATTCGAGCATCGCTTCCATGGCGCTGCCGACGCCACAGATACTCTCAGTGATAGGCTCGCCCAGGTTCAGAACAAGTTTAACACTCTCCTTGAGGGTATCGGATCGGGTGCAACCAATCCGCTTGTTGAAGTCCTGAACAGCGCAAGCTCTGCCCTAGACTATCTGAACAAGAACGTTGAAACCGCACAAGGTATCATTGCTGGTTTCTCCGTCACGGCTGTCATTGCTGGACTTGCTGGTATTACGGCGGGTGCTGTTGCTCTAGCTGGTGTAATCTCGCCCCTTCTGTTGGCGTTCGGAGGCATCGCTATCGCGGCTGGTGCCATCACCGGAGTATTGGTTGCAACTCGCAATGAGATTATCAGTTTCGGTGACGCCAACCTAACAGTCGCAGAGATTGCAACTGTTGCATGGGATACTTTCAGTGGTCTATTCACTGCGCAGGTTCAGGGCATATGGGCTGTCCTAACGAGTGGCGCAGAGACTGCTGCCGATGTTTTCGTTGGTATTTGGGAAGCCACATTCGACATCTTTGGCGGTCTATTTGAGGCATTGAAGACGCTTGCACAGGGCGTATGGGGTGCTATCACCAACTCATTCAAGGCGGCTGGTGATCTACTTGCTGGTATCTTCGGAACCAGTATGGACGAAATCATGAACACGTTGACTGGAACAGCAACCAGTATCAAGGATTCGTTCACCGGTCTTATCAACACGCTCAAGGAGATGTTCACCGGACTGCCAGAGCATCTGTTCAACCCGCATTGGTGGGCGAACGCGGTCTATGCGGCTATTACCGCAGCAGCAACTTACCTTAAAGAACTCTTCGACCGTCTCATTGTGAAGCCCGTGCAGGCTGCAATGAAGATGATTAGCGGTGCTCTCACTTGGGATATGTCCAAGATGGAAGAGGGCATGGCGCAATGGAAAGAGACGACCACAACCTCTTTCGATGAAGCGGGACGTATCGCCGCCAACAAGTGGCGCAGCCATATGTATGAAGTCGACGAAGCGACCGGTGAAATGGTGCTTCGTCAGAGTAAGTTGATTGCCAAGCTTGGAGAGATTGATGTTCCGAACCCGCTTGCCGGGTTACAGGAAGCGGCAAACCAGAAAGGTCGCACCATCTATGGCGATCCGTCTACGGTTGGACCGCATCTTCCACCGACGAAGCCAAACTTCGATCCACGTCCCCTCAAGACCGGTGGCAGTAGCGGCGATCAAGCTGAAGAGAACATCAAGCAGCTTGAAGCAGAGCTAGCATCGGCGCAGCGTCTGGATGATTTCTACAGGACTGCGACTGGCACGGTCAATGATCGCAAGGAAGCTCTTGCAAGTCTACGTGTCGAGATGAGTGCGCAAGAGAAGATCGCAAATCTAGACAAGGACCTGACACAAGCACAGCGTGATCGAAACATCGAGCTAATCAATGCCATCAAGGGCAAGACGTTGGCAGTGATTGATTACGAGAAGGCACTAGAGCGGCAAGCACAATCCGAACAAACTGCATTCAAGATCGGTCAAGATTTACTGCGCCTGTATGGAGAACAGCAGCACAAAGCCGGTGATAATCTCCAAGCTATGTTTGCCAAAAGCTCTATGGCTATTGAGCGCAATCTAAGGAACAATCTAGGTAAGGCTGGTGAGTATGTAGCGGAATATCAAAAGTTTCTACAAAGCACCAAGAACGGTGATCGTCCCACGACTACTCCGTTCCTTCCTAGCATCAAAGCTGAAGATCTACCCGGTGACCTAACCAGTCAGTATAAGCTCATTTCAGAGATGCGTCGCCAATGGGATCAAGTTGGCAGCAGTGCAGAGCGAGCAACCAGCGTCTTTGCGCCTGAAGCCCGCCTTGCAGTGATGGAACAGTTTATCGACGCACAGAGACTTCTCAACGATAGCCTAGCAGTAGAGGCACAACTTCATAGTGAAAACCTCAAGGCTGGCACGGATGCTTACAAAGCTCGCAAGATTCAGCTTAACGATGAAGCTCGTATTAGTCGTGATACTGAGCAGATGGGGCGTCGTCTCAAAAACGAAGACATCCTTATCGGCTTGCAGCGTGAGAATGAAGCCCGTAAGCAAATCCTAGATAAGCTCTCTGAGACCGGTCGTAATCTAGAAGAGATTGATGCTCTGCAACGGCGGATCAGCGCAGAGAACAAGGTTCTAGGCACGGGTATTCGTCGGACGGATGAACAGTTCCCCGCCGCAGTCCAAGAAATCGAACGCGGTGAAACCTACGATGCTGAGATTGACAAAGTATCGAATGAGACGCCGATCGAGCGTTACTACCGGCAGTTTGACCAAGTAAAAGACATCAATGAGATGATGCAAGAAAGCACCGTCAATACCCTCCAAGGTATGGAAGATGCTTTTGTTACATTCGCTCAGACTGGCGAGCTAAACTTCGCAAGCATGGCGGATAGTATCATTGCTGATCTGACACGCATCATCGTGAAGCAGATGATCTTGATGCCATTGATGCAGATGATGGGCATTGCTCCCGCCGGTGCGACCAGCATGTTTGGAATGTTCGGTGGAGGTCCCACGCAGGCTGCAAAGGGTGACGTGCTGCTAGGCGCAAATGACAACAACAGAGGGGAAGTTGTCAACTCGCCAAAGCGTCTTGCCGGTGGCGAGGTTGAAGTCGCAGAGCAATATCCTGAAGCAATCATGCCGCTCACCAGAGTTAATGGCAAGATGGGCGTGTCAGTTGAGATGCCCGATATGCCTGACTTCAGTGAGCTTGATCGCACCATCAATCGTCTCAGCATGGAGCGGATGGAACCACAGGAGGCTCCGGTCATATCACCGGTCGTCAATGTTCCAGAGCAGGACTTCTCTCAGCTTGATAACACGCTCAATCGGATGTCTCCCGCAGAAGTTCATGTCGAGCAGCCCAGAGAGGAGCCAACGGCTCCACAGGCGGTGACGCAGACGGAACCACAGGTTATGGAGATGCCGACGCTACCAGACTTCTCCGACCTTGATAGAAGTCTCAGCCGTATGTCTATGGGCGAGTCAAAGGTCACTCAGGTAGAACCGCGGATCGAACCGATACAGGTGCCGGTCCCGCAGATGTCAGTGCCCGAAATGAGCACCAGCAACAGCAGCAGCATTACGGTCAACGTGCAGATGCCGCAGAATGCGAAGCAGGAAGACGGCAAGCGGTTTGGCAAAGAGATTGCCCGTGAAATCAATCAGTCTGTCGATAGCCGTATCGTCAAGTCTAGAAGTCCAAGAGGTATCATGAATCCAGCGATATTGAGCGGCTAATGGCACGTCTAAAGTATGCCGAGCGCATGACGCAGGCAACCAGTGTCAGTATTCAACCGAATGCTATTATCTCTGAGTTTGGACAGGGATATACGCAGTCGATCAAGCGTGGATTCAATGCAGAGAAGATGACCGTCGATGGCTCTTGGACAATCGAGAATGCCAAGGGCAGAGAGATTGTTGAACAGCTTCGTGCAACAGAAGGCGCAGAGACTGTTGACTTCGAGGAGTTAATCTCTGGCGAGCTATATGCGTGGCGTGTTGAGAACGTCCAGGTCCGTAGCATCGGAACCCATATGGAGATTACGGCAACATTCGTTCGGATGTATCGCAACGTAGACTTCACCGGTGGGACAACGACCGGTCCTTATTGGTTCAATCCCACAGAGAGTGACCTTATCCTCTATACCCACACTGGCGAAGGTTTCAGTCAGGAAGCAGTTCACTATCAGCCAAAAGATCAAGCTGGTTATGCCACTGCCAGTAAGAACACCTACATGGTCAAAGCTAATCCCGAAACCTTGCCAAGTAATCTAACTGGTGGTGTATCGGGTAACCTTGTTATCAATGGAACGCCAGTAGCATTGACGCCCGCAGATACCATTATTGAAGTCGCAATGAAGATTGTGTCGGCGGGTGTATCAGCATCACCAAACTTGATGATCTTCCTTGGTGTCACGATGGACGATCAATGGATGATTGATCCAAACGCTGCCGAAGATACTCTTGCATGGGTGATGTATCTTCAGCTTACCAGCGATGTGCCGGTGAGTTTCGAGGGATCCGATCTGACATTGCTTTCCAGTATTGGCTTTGATGTTCCTGTTGTTCGACGTGTGCCAAAACAAGGAACGGGAACGGAGGGCGACTTTGCTATCCAGCCCGCCGATACCAGTATTGGAATATTCCAGAAGATATTGGCGACCGATCCTAGTGGTAATCCGATGTGGATGTTTGGTGACTGGTGGCAAATAAACACGTCATCTGAAGTTGAGTTTGCTAAGGTAGGGTGGCGTAGATCACGCGCAACTCACAACGAAACTTCAACATCCGAATGGACAGCTACTGGAACGTTCAGTATCGGTTCTCCGTCTGCATCCAACAATGTCTCTGTGAGCGGAGCCGACAAAGCTGCTGTGGTCAAGGCAGTCAACGATAGCTCGCCATCCCACATTGCCGCAGCATTGACCGATTACGGTTCTGTCGTGTTCATCAACACGATGGGAACCGATCTAATCATGAACAACGTCTCTGGGACGCCTCTCAATGAGATGTTTGCCGATCAAGGCACCATCAAAGGGATCACGTTCTCGACAGGCTCCGGACCGCCTCCAAGCGGCAGGAAAGGTGATGTGCGCCTAGATAGTGCAAGCTCAGTCTTAGATGTTCGCCAGAAGCGTGGAGCCGACTGGATCATCCTACCCTGTAAGTTTTACGTCGATGATGCCGCAGCCGACGCTGCAATGCCCGCAAAGGCAGTTGGTGATGTCTATGCCCGTCTCTGGACTGATCCTCTACGTTTCGTAATCCGCATGTGGGATGGCACCGAATGGGCAGATGCCGAACCAACAATCTCAACTACGGAGCCTGCATAATGGCACTCATTGACTTCGACAGCTTTGATTCTTATGGCGATAACACACAACTGCGCCGGGAGTATGCCGTAGGTAGCGGCGGGGGTTTGTCTGCTAATCAGGGAAGATTTCCCGGTTTGACACCAAACAACGCAATCTATGTCGGTTCATCATCCGGTGGTGGCAACTATTTCAACAAGAGCATCCCCACAAAACGAACGCTCTATGTGGGGCAAGCAATCAAGCTAGAATATTACAACGCGACCCATTTCCGTCATTTGCAGTTTTGCACCACAGACGGCTCGGCTCAGCTTTCACTTTGGTGGAACCCGCCCGACCAGCTATGGCGTCTATACAGAGGTGGCGGTAACGGCGCATTGACCGAAGGCAGTTTCCTTGCAGTATCTTCCGCCCCGTTTAATCATTCGGTATGGCATTACGTCGAGTGCGGTATGTATATTGACAACACGGCAGGTTGGTTTGAGATGCGAGTCGATGGGAATGTCAATCCCATCCTCAGCTATACTGGCGACACGCAAGCACATGCGAGCTTCAACAGTATCAATCTTATTCAATGGGAAGCTCACTACTTCAACACGAGGTTTTACGTTGACGACATGTATATTTGCGACGATAGTGGTGCAGAGGACAATACCTTCATTGGCGATTGTAAGATGATTTACGGTCGACCAACTGTGGATGGTTCAGTCTTACAGATGGTTCCTAATGCTGGAACAACGCACTACACTCAGGTCGATGAGACAACTAGCGATGACGATGCGACCTATGTGCAAGGCAACAACGTCGGAGACACCGACCTTTACAAGACGCCAAACCTGCTTACCGAAATCCCCGACCGTATTCATGCAGTGAAGGTGAAATCGACGGTCCGCAAGACCGACGCTGGCACCGGTGCGGTAGGACACAAGTTGAAGATTGGAACCGACGAAACTCCTGTCGGAACAGGCGGTTCTCTCTCGACCTCCTATGGTGTCGTCAAGGACATTTTCTCCAATCAGCCAAACGGTGAGGAATGGACTAAGGCGGCACTGGATACTCTCGAATATGGTCCTGTTGTTAAGGCAACCTAATGGCGGCTCATCGCTACTGGCGTATCACTGTCCAACCACAGCAGTGGATTGGCTTTGCCGAAATAGAGCTACGGATTGATGGCTTTGACCAAGTAGGGACAGGCACGGCAACAGCCAGCAGCCAGTTTAGTGGAACGTATGCTGCCGATCGTGCGGTTGATCGCAACTCTACAACATGGTGGAGTAGCACACAGAATGCCGGAACGACATGGTGGCAATATGACTTCGGTTCTGGAAACGCGAAAGACATCGAAGACATCGCCTTCATGGAGATTGATGCAGTCCGTGTCCCAAAGAGTTTCACCGTCTCATATTCCGACGATGCTACAACATGGACCGACTGGACTCCCGTCGTCATCAGTAGTCCCGCAGCGAATCAATGGTATTTCGTAAATGCCACAGGACTATACACTCCGTCCAGCACATTATCCCGATACCGCATCAGCAAGTCTGGTATGGAAGTCTTATACGAGGCACCGGACCCCGATGTTAGACTCAGCAAGAGCGGCATCGAAATCATCTACCAGAAGGCTAGACCACGAGTATCCGAAGTTGGCGTTGAAGTCCTATACAGCAAGGCTAGACCACGAGTATCCGAAGTCGGCATCGAAATCCTTATGTCGAACAAGAAGAAGTATGACAAGCTCGCTGCCCGCGCAGCCGCACTAGGGATTGAGCGATACATTGAGCTTGTTGAGATAGACGGCACTGAGTTTGGCGGACACGTCTTCCGTCTCACACCAAACTATCTCAGCGATACTACGATCAAGTTTGGCGGACATGACTATCAGCCCGCCCCTATCGAGACTGATGGTTTTGCGTTTGATATGGCGGGCGAGTTTGCCTCCCCAACCATCACTATTGGTGATCCGACTGGTATCATTGCAGCAGAGGCAAGACAGTATCGACACTGCAAGCTGTTCAAGGTGCGCCGATGGATTACCGATTACTGCTATACGGATGGACAAGACCCCGGCACCAATGACGCATTCGGACCGGAAGAATATTACGTCAGCGCAATGTCCGATTTGGTTGTCGGCAGCCACATCACCTTCACCCTAGATAATCTGTTCGTCATTCGCAAGATGACATTGCCATCAAGGAAGATGTTTAGAAGGCACCATAACCCCGATCTAGCATTCCCCGGCATTGGCAGAACCACAATCTGATTTGTCTACCCATAGACAAATCCCAATCTACCCCGTGAGGTATATTCGTGACGATCCCTTGCCGATCCGTAGCGTTTTGGATACTTTGAGCATGATTAGCATTCCCTTTTCCGACGAAGCTATCGAGCATTTTCGTCAATGTGCCATGGATGATTATCCCAATGAAACGTGCGGATACTTCTTAAACGATGGCACCTATCAGCCATGCCAAAACACTGCCAAAGATAAGCATGATATGTTCATGATCGGCGCTGGTGATCGACGTGCCTATGCCGACAAAGCCATTGGCGTAGGACATTCCCACACCGGTAACATCATTCACCCGACCGGTGCTGACATCGCCTTTCAGGTCCACACAGGCTTGGACTTCGCGTTGTGCCGCACCGATGGCAATGCGACGACTAAGCCGCTCGTATGGGGACCATCGGTGCATGTGCCGCTATTGGGACGACGTTGGCGTTGGGGACCCGCCGGAAGCGACAATAGGGGCGACTGCTGGGCATGTGTGAAGGATGCGGTCAAGGAATACACCGGGCTGGATATGCGGGATGTTCCGAGAGATGAAGACTTTTGGGAACGCGGTGAAAATCTCTTGAATGAATGGCTCCCTCAGTTGGGATGGGTTCCGACCAATAGTCCTACACGTCATGGGATTGCAACGTTCGCTATCGGGCATCGGATTGAACATCATTTGGGTTTCATCATAGACGAAGTCCAAATGGTTCATCATCTGCCCCCGGACGGCAAACACAAATCCGACAGACTGTCGACGATAGAACCTATCGAGAAGTTTAAGAGGCACCTTCGACGGTATTGGAAACATCCAACAATAGAAGCGAAGCAATGAAGAGAGTATTTGTTCACGGCTTAATGGAACAGCATGCCCCGGCATTTGCAACGGGCTTTCTAGTTGATGTCCAAACCGTCAGAGAAGCAAGTCAAGTAATCGAAGCCAACTATCCGGGCTTCTATGCTTTCGTTGCTCAGATGCCCATGGAGGTCATCCTAGACCACAATCATTGTCATCCTGCGCAGTTGGATATGAGGCGTCCAACTATTCAGGAGATTCATTTCCGTCCTGTCGAAGCCGGGCAGGGCAAAGTTGGCATGATTATTCTCGGCGTTGCTTTGCTCGCATCTGCCGTATTCACGATGGGAACATCACTTGCCGCCGGTGCCGGTCTAGGTCTTACGGGCGGTCTATTCGGCTCTGGTGTTGCTGCGGGCTTAGGCTTGACTGCGGGCTTCTCTGCCTTGATGGGAACGACGCTCCTTGCGGGTGCGCTTATGTCGCCCGCAACGGCAGATTACAAGAACCGAGAGAAGCCCGACGCTCGAAGCTCTGCGCTCATTTCTGGCACCATCAATCCGCAGGAAGAGGGCAGCCCGGTGCCTCTTTGCGTCGGTCTAGACGTGATGTGCGAAGGCACGACCATCCACAGATCGCTAGACGCAGAGAGCATGATCCAGTCGGAGAACACTCCGATCGTGGTTACACCGGAACCGCCACAGGCACCGCCCGACGAACCCGACGAACCTATCAGTGAAGCTCTTGCGCCCGGCACGTATGGATCGGGTAAGAGCAAGAAGAAGTCCAAAGGTCCCGTCGAAGGTGCCAATACGCTACAGGCGAAGATGCTCTATCGGGAGGTGCGTGTTCTCTCTGAGGGTGTCATCGGCGGACTCGCAACGGGTGACGAGCGATCCATTATTGTCAACGGCACGCCCCTATCCAGCATGGACGATGCGGGTAATCTCGTTCGGAACCACAAGGGCTTTAGTTGGGCTATCCGTTATGGAACGGAAGAACAGTCAAGGTTTGACGGCTTCACCGCAGTTGAACGGCAAGTAGAGGGCTGGACGAAGAAGGAAGTCAAGAAGGGCAACCTCCCCACAGATAGCTCATACACGCCGTCCATCTATACGGTTCAGGACCCGGATGTAGATGCGGTCAAGGTCACTCTTCAGACAGCGGGTGCATTTCAACATCAGGACGACGAAAGCGGCAGCACCTACGGCACCAAGGTAACCTTGCGTGTCATGCACAAGCCAGCCAGTGACATTACTTGGTATGAAGCTGCCCCTGTAGTATTTGACGGTAAAAGCTCCGGTCCCTTCCCGAAGATCGTTCGTATTCCGAAGCCCGACGATAGCCTGTTTGATGATCCCGACAATCTCGCTTGGGATGTGAAGGTTGAACGGCTAACCGACGATACAGATAGCCGCTATGAGAGCGATCAAATCGACTGGGTAGCGATCAGCGAAGTATTGGATCACCGTAATACCTACCCCGGCACTGCTCTGTTCATGTTTGAGGCTGACAGCGTTAGCTTCCCGCAAATCCCGAAGGTTGTTCTGCGTCTTACCGGTATCTCGTGTGAAGTCCCGTCCAACTACGACGCAGAGACACGCACATACGGTTTGACGTGGGACTTCAGGTGGAAATGGGCATACACGGATAACCCGTCCTACATCACTCGCACGTTGCTGCGCCATTACTGTAATCCCACAATCCCGAACAGCTATCTCGACAACAGCGAGTTTTATCTTGCGGGCAAGTGGTGCGACGGGATGGTCGATAACGGCGACGGTGGAGTAGAGCCGCGTTATACTGTCAACGAGTATATGGCGTCAGAGGAAGATGCGATTGCTTGGATCCAAACATTGGCGGCGACCTACAATGCGCAAGCATGGTTCGGAAATGGCGAGTTGCATATTACTCAGGATCGCCCACGCGTGCCAGTTATGCCAGTCCATCCGGGCAATGTCGTCAATGGAGAACTGAAGTATCAAAGTATTTCGGTATCCGAACAGATCACTACTGCCAACGTGTCTTACCACGACCTAGACAACGACTGGAAGTTTTCTCCTGAACCATATACGGATGAAGCGGAAGAAGCACGTTGGAAGTCTAACGAGAAGAACATCTCCATTTGCACCAATAGTCGTGGTCAAGCCGCCCGTATGGGCAAGTATTGCGTTGTAACATCTAAGACAGAAGATGAAAAGTTGATGTTCAGGGGCGGGTTCCATCATGCGCTCGCCTTTCCCGGCACCATTCTCAGTGTTGCTAACCCGAAGCGAATGGGAGCAGTCCAAGATGGTCGCATCCTTGGCGCAACCACAAACAGCGTCACACTCGATCAGACAGTAGAGCTAGATGCAGAGACCGACTATACGGTATTCCTTGTCAGCGAAGACGGTGAAAGTCTAGTTGAGACGGCAGTCCTCAATGCGCCCGGTGAAACGGATACCTTGCAGATTGAAACTCTCACCTACACGCCGGGAACGTATTATACTTGGATGCTTGGTGGCACTGGCGTCGTGCCAGAAAAGTTTCGTGTCCTATCCAATCGACAGGTTCAGGATGACCAATGGGAGATTACTGCCCTAAAGTATAACCCAAACAAATGGGCTGAAATCGAAGAAGGTCTAATCCTAGAACCGGAGAAGTATAGCAAGCTAGACACCGGCGCATCACTACTACCGCCGACAAATCCAGTCGTCAAGATGCTTATGTTGACGACGCCGCAAGGACAACCGACAGCTAATCTTGAAATCTCATGGACGCCCAGCGTTAGTCCATTCGTCACAGAGTATCGTGTCAGCTATCGCCTCAACTCTGCCAATGCCGTAGAGTTGCCGACCAGTCAAACCAACTTTGCCACAATCCACGATGCTGCACCCGGTGAGTATGAAATCCGTGTCGTATCGGTGAACATCGCCGGTAGCGAGTCGGCAAATCCGATGATCGTTTCCTACCAGGTAGAGTATGGCACGCAAAGCGAGCTATTCCCGCCAACCAATCTTAGGACTGCGCAGGGAGGCACGACGTGGACAGGACAAGATTTAGTGATCCAATGGGATGACAATGCCTACAACACACTAGATGTGGGAGTTGTTGCTTCATACGAAGTCACGATACTGAATGAGGATCAATCGGTAAGACGTGTCATGCCGTTGGTTGATCCGACAGTCAACACGACGACCTACACCTATGCGATGAATCTGGCAGATGGGTTAACGTCACGCCTAAGAGTATCGGTGAAGTCGGTTGATGCGATGAACGGAACCAGTAGTGCGATCACTCAGATACTCTACAATCCCGCTCCATCTTTGCCAGCGATCACTAACACGGACAGCGATCTTACCGGGTTTCGGATTGAACATGCTCAGCCAACTGATCCCGATTTCGTCGGGCTTGCCATCTGGTATAGCAGTGATCCCGATTTCGTTCCGACTGCCGATAACGTTGCCAAAATGGATGCCGGTCTTGTCCACGATGTAGAGGCACCACAGGCGACGGATTTGACCGTTTGGTATGCCGCCTACGACAGCTTTGGTATCAAACCCATCAGCCGTCTCAATCTCAGCCCTCCGTTTGATGTTTCAACTGCCGATACCGAATATGCCAAGCCCGAAACGATCCTTGATTTGGCTGTCGATGTTATCGCCACAGAGACTTCGGTGCAGGCAAGTCTATCGTGGACACCGGTCGATGATGTTACTGCCTATGACATCGAGGTTATTGCCAATGACGGGCTAGCTCAGATCGTCAATGCCACAAGCAATCCGCATGTCATGTCCCTACAAGGAGACACAAACTACAAATGGCGGATTCGGGGTAAGAACGTCTATGTGCCGGGCGAATGGTCTAATCAGGTAGAGGAAGATACGCCATCTGTCAGTGGTGCATATGATGCGCAGCTAACCTCTTTGGATGAACGGCTGGATGACCTAGAAAGCATCGGTATTACTACGAGGCTGAATGATCTAGAGAGCGCAGATACCAGCCTTGATAGCCGACTCGATGCGTTGGAAGAACCCATAATGGGATGGGCTGATCCAACCGGTGTGACAAGCAAGGATACCTTTAGCACCGACGGAGTATCTTTGCCCGATTTATCAGCAAGATTTGCGCAGTTGATCCTAGACCTAAAGGCAAAGGGAATACTCGATGACTAATCAGGAACGGGCTGGTATACCATCAGCGTTGGAAGCTTTGGCGGATGCTGTCATTGATCTTGGTGCATCTTTGACTGCGCTTGAGAAAAAGCACAAAGAGCTTGAAGAGAAGATTGCTTGGTTGGAGCATCGCATCTTAGGACCGGTGCCGACCAGCTAGTTGTCTATCCATAGACAAATACCCCTCTTACCTCTAAATACCACTCAGAAAAGCGGGGTAATATGGCTGCAATCGAACAAACTATCACGGTGGAGCAAGGTGCCACCTATGCGACCACTATCAGCTTTAAGCAAGCGGATGGTTCGCCCCTTGACTTGACCGGATACGTTGTTCGCTTCACTGCACGTCGGACGCCGAAAGGTAGACTTCTCGTAGAAGCATCAACTGAGAACGGGCTGATTACCTTTATGGGTATTGAGCCTGTCTCTGGATTGCCCTCTCAGAGCGTCGATCCAGATCCCACGACCGGTATCGTCCGCCTTGAGTTGCCTAGCACGATAACCGATGACTTCAGTGTTGGTGAATCACTTTACGATCTTGAGCTTCAACAGGTCGATTACGTTCGCCGCGTTCTCCGTGGTCCCTTTGTTGTCCTAGCAGATGTAGTAAAGGCACGACCCGGTGAATGATATTGAAGAAGAAATCATCGTCACCCTTGACGAAGAGAGGGACATTGGCGTTGTCGGTCTAGCTCTCCAAGGTCCACGTGGCGCTCGCGGAGAGAAAGGCGATCAAGGTGATCCCGGTCCCGAAGGTGCCGCTAGCACTGTTCCCGGTCCACAAGGTCCCGAAGGTCCGCAAGGCATACCCGGTGAACCCGGTCCGAAAGGCGATCAAGGCGATGTAGGACCAGAGGGACCTCAAGGACTTGTTGGTGCGCAAGGCATACAGGGCGAACCCGGTCCGAAAGGCGACAAGGGTGATCCTGGTGAACCCGGCATTGATGGCGCTCAAGGCGAGCAAGGCATACCCGGACCACAAGGTCCCGAAGGTCCGCAAGGCGATCCTGGTGAACCCGGTGCAGACGGGGCTAGCACGTGGGCAGACATCTCAGACAAGCCGGTCTTTCATGCAGTCGCGTTCAGTGGAGATGCTAATGACCTTGAGAACCTTGCACAAGAGCTACCATCTGACGGAGAAACCGGGCAATATCTCAGCATTGATTCAGAAGGTAATGTCGTCTGGTCTTTCCTACCTCCGTCGATTACTTCGTGGAATGATCTTGAAGACAAGCCAACCGCATTCCCTACAACATGGGACCTTATCTCCGACATCCCCGACTTTACAGTTGACTGGGATGACATCAGTAATCGTCCCGATCTGTTCTCCGGAGACTACGCCGATCTCACGAACGTTCCCGACCTATCGTCCTATCTCGTAGACCGGGCTAGCTCTGCAACCAGTATCGGTCTAGGCACTGGTGCGGCTGGATACCCGTTTGCCTACGTTGGTGATCGCAACGTCAACATCGGTAACGATGTAATCTTCCGCACTGGACCATCGACGGATACTGTATCGGTTGGCTACAACAGTGGTGCTGTTGGCAATCAAAGCGTCGCCATAGGTGCCAATACCAGAGCGGGCATGGCGGATGTAA
>WUUC01235648.1_pt1 | contig 42760 bp, 56 predicted proteins | sample 6278441 | NCBI WGS metagenome assembly WUUC01 (sample SAMN13675441, study PRJNA597444) | soil metagenome | isolation source: soil | place: USA: Washington | collected 2017-10
CGGCAGCCTTTCCCGCCGCGGGATTTTGCGGATCTTCGACCAGCAGCGCGCCACCAACTCGCGCCTCAACAGTCTCGAACGGAGGTAGCCGTGGCAACCACTCTGGACACCTACGCCCCGTTCGATAGCGGCCCCGGCGCGGACACGACCGAGGACACCTGGCGCAAGTTCATGCGGCACGTGTTGGCCACCGGGGTCTTGGCCAACACCAGCGACCAGTTCCTCGTCTTCGCCGACTCGACCGGGATGCAGGTCAAGGCCAGCCCCGGCGAGTGCTGGATCCGCGGGCACTGGGGCGAGTCGCTATCGACGAAAGTCCTGCCGATCGACGCCGCGCACGCGACGCAACCGAGGCTGGATCTCGTCATCCTGCGCGCCGACTTCCTGCTCGACCGGATCGAACTCGACGTGTTGAAAGGCGTTCCCCACGCCACGACGCCGGTCTACCGGACGCTGACCCAAAACACGTCCATGTGGGAGATAGCGATTGGCGGCGTGCGGGTCGAGGCCGCCGTGCTGACGATCGCCGCGGCCAAGGTCACCGACCGGCGGCGCCGAGTCGGCGACGCGGGCGGCTCCGCCCAGTACTACCAGTCGGTGGCGCAGTCCGTCCCGACCGGAACCGGTGTTCTGACGAAGGTCAAGTTCGATACGCCGACCTCGACCACCGGCGACGTTGCGGTGACCGGCACGGGCAACACCGACTTCACCGTCCTACGGGCCGGAACCTACGACATCTCGGCAACCACCGTGGTCGCGCCGTCGCTGACCGGATCGCTCCTGTTCGCGACGATCCGGGACAACGTCAACAACAAACGCCTGGCCACCCAGAACGGGGTGACGTTCACCTCGGACTCGGCCGCCATGAGCGTCTCGGCCAGCCAGCACTTCGAGATCGGCGACTCCATCTCGATCAGCGTCCTGCAGAACACCGGCGGCAACCACAACTTGTCGGTGTTCGAGCAGGCGACCCGCATCTCGATGACGTGGGTGAGCGACGCGTGAGGGGGGACCGCCGTGGATGAGTTCGCCGCGCGTTCATTCGGCCGCATCGAGGCCCAACTCGACCAGGTGCTCGGGAAGCTCGACCGCCACGGCGAGCGTCTCGCCGAGCACGGCGTGCGCCTGGCCCACGTCGAGGCCGATGTCGAGGAGCTCAAGACCGTCAACCACGACGGCGTCCGACAGGGGATGACGTTCCGGACCGGGCTCAGCGTGGCACTGCTGGGCGCGGGCACGTCCGGCGTGATCGGCCTGGTCCTCAACCTCATCAACAGCAAGGGAGGGTGACCGTGGCTATCTGTCCGTTCGCGGTCCAGCAACTCATTCCCGAGACATACAGCCAGGGGTGGATCAACCCGACCACGTTGATCTTCCACGAGGCGGTGTCCTCGGCGGACTCCCTCCGGGACTACTGGAACACGCCCGGCGTCGAGGTCGAGAGTCACTTCTACATCGGCCGTACCGGGGTCATCTTCCAGTTTGTCGACACCAACGTGCGCGCCGACGCGAACGTGGACGCGAACGGGTTTGCCGTCTCCGTCGAGTCGTGGGACGACAGCAACCGCAACCCGCTGCTCGGCTGGAACGAGGCAATGGTCGCGGCCGCCAAGCGGCTGGCCGCGTGGGTGTGCGACACGCACGGCATCCGCAAGGCCCCCGCCACGTCATGGAACGCCGGCGGCATCGGTGGCCACAACTGGTTTCCGTACCCGTGGGCAGGTGGCCCTCGCCAGTGCCCCGGCGTGACCCGCAACGCCCAACTCCGAGACGACATCATCCCGGCCGTCGCGAACGGCCTCAACTGGCACAACGAGGTGGACGACTTGGCTAACTCCGACGAGATCCTGGCCGCGCTCAACGACCTGCGCACCGACCTGAGCACCCGGTGGCGCAACAGCGGGAACACGGACTCGACCGGCCGCGCGCTCGACCGGCTGGGGGCGATGTTCCCGGCGATCGACAACGCGTGGCTCCTCAAGCAGCCCGGCGCCGTCGTCCCGTGGACCATGACCAACGCGCAGATCAGCACCTACCGAGCCACGTTCGAGCAGGTGATCCCGAAGCTCGACGCGATCGGCGCAGGCCTCGCCCAGCTGTCCGAGGACGAGAACTCCGCAGTCTCGCTGACCCCCGCACAGCTCGCCGCGCTCCAGACGTCCAACGGCGCCGCACTCGCCGAGCAGATGCAGCTGGCGCAGGCGCAGCTCGTCGAGCAGTTCCGGCTGGCGCGCGAGGCGAACGATCAGCGGTTCGCCGAGCTGATCGACCGCGTCGAGAACGACAGCCAGCTCGACTCGGCCGCGCTGGTCGCCGTCCTGCGCGACTTCTACGGCCAGCTCGCCAACGCCTGACCCCCTCTACCCGTCCACACTGGACAGAACTAGGAGATCTCCGGATGTCTGAAGCTACCCAGCGCGCGCTCCGCACCCTTGCGCAGAACCTCGTCCTTGACGTGCTGTTCGCCGTGTTCACCGTGGCGGTCCCGCTGGTGTCCGGCGACACGGTCGACTGGCAGCTCCTGGGCCTCGCCGCGGGCAAGACCGCGCTCGCGACCGCCGCGTCGTTCATCCACCGGAAGCTCAACGAGGTGCGTTCCAGGTCGATCGAGGGCTAGGACGAACTCACCCGGCGAGCCGTAAGCCGACCCCCGCGAGGTGCCCGGAAAGCCATGCAGCGAGCCAATCCTCGCGGTGCGGCCGGGGCGATTCGCGGGGGAGGAGGTACCCCTTGGGGTAGGTGTAGAAGTGGCCGAGCCGTTCGAGCTTGTCGAGCGTGGCCTCGTCTTTGCCGACACGCACCCACCACCGATCAGTGCGAACCGTGCCGCACGCGCACACCCCGATGAGCCGTAGCTCGCGGAAACCCGGTGTGCGGTCGAGTTCCACTGTCGGCGTGCCGAACGGATGGCGCCCCGTCGCCCGGCAAGGTAGGTAGGCCGCCGCGGTCTGCTCGACCAGCTGGCGAACCGCGTTCGATTCGCGAACCGTGCGTTTGATCATCCCCTTGGTGTACCCCGCAACTGGGCCCGCTGCTCCGCTCACCACGCGGACGGCGGGCCCTTTTTGCTTTTCCGATCGCTTCAGTGTTGACCGAAAGGAGCCCCTCGTGGCACGAGCAGGACGACCCCGCACACCCACCGAAGCCAACCTGCAGAGCCACACCGTGGCCGAGGTCGCGCGCCTGCTGTGCATTTCCACGCGCACCGTCGAGCGGCTCCGTGACGCCGGTGAACTGGAGGCGTACCGCGTCGGTCGGTCGGTCCGGTACTGGGCGCGCTCGGTCCTCGCCTACCAAGAGGCGAACCGACTGGAGTCGACACCACCCGACTGACGACACCACCCGTTCGGAACTGGTGCTCTGGTTTAGATGTTCGATAACGTGACTTATCGAACATCTAAACGGGGTGTTTGAAGATCACGAGCAAGGGGCATCAGTGAGTAAATCTGTCACGAATGGGGCCAGCCGCGGCGAGGTTCTGTCCGAGCTCTTCACCGGTGCGGCCGCCGCCGCCCGCCGCAGCTTCACCACACCCGAGGCCGTCGCCATCGGGCTGGAGGAAGCGGCCGTCTCGGCCGCCGACCCCCTCTTCACCGAGGACCCGGTCTTCGACGCGCTCGCCCACCTCGCCGACGCCGCGTTCATCACCAGCGTCCGCAACCACGCTCCCCTGGTCGACCCCTTCACGGCGGCCGCGGCGCCCACGTTCGCCCGCGACCTCGCGGCCGCCGCGCGGGTGATCCACCACGACATCGTCTGGCAGCCGGCCTCCGGCACGCCCGCGCACGACGTCGCCAAGCTGCTGGGTGCCATCGCCGACGAGCACGCCACGAGCGCCAAGGGCGCGGGCACCGTCCCCCAGCGCATCCTGATCGGCGCCCAGTTCCTCGCCCAGTCGATGCTCGCCCAGCCGATCCGGGACTCCTACCCGACTCAGTGCGTGCTCGCACTGTTCTACGCACTGCACCCCAACGACGGCCTCGGCATCACGCCGCTGGTGTACGAGCTGAACGGCATCACCTACGAGGTGCTCGGCCACCCGGTCTGGGACACCGACGTCGCCGCGTGGCGCCACTCCCCTGCGGACGGCTGGAGCTACACCCTGCGCCCGTTCGACGTGGGCAACCGCGACGACCAGGAGCGTGCCCGGTCCGGTCAGGTGGAGTGGCACGAGTTCGGCCCGCTCTGGTGGCCCTCGGTCGGCCAGTTCATCGACCAGGCGCTGGCTGTCATCGCCCAGCACAAGGACGCCAGCGAGGTGCAGGCATGACGACCCCGGCCCGCCGCACCGTCTACCCCCTGCCCGGCGAATACGTCGACATCGCTTCGGCCGCGCTCGCCGCGCCCGTCGACAACCTGGTGCAGTCGGCGGCCCTCGCCCTCGACCTGTTCGCCCGAATGAACGGTATGGGCGTGTTCGGTCTCTCGCTCAACTGGCCGATCGACGTCGACAACCGCGTGCAGGGACTGGCCCGCCTCGTGCGGGAGGCCACCGAAGGAGCGCTCGCAGGCCAGCTCACCCTCGGCCAGCTCGCAAGACGTGAACGGCTCACCAATCACGTGACGACCGCCGCCCAGGCAGTGATCGATGCCAAGGCCGCGGCCGATCCCAGCACCGATCCCGACCTCAACGGAGAGGTAGCCCACCAGCTCGCGTCGCTGTTGAAGACCCTCGTCGAGTACGTGGACGTCCTCCCGGACCGTGTTCTCGGCCGGATGGATGACGCCGCGGACGCGCTCGCGGATCGGACAGACCAGCAGGCGGTGCAGGCATGAGCGTGTTTACCCACGAGGAACCGCCGCTCGTCCCCGAGGAGATGGGCGTCGCCGCGCTCCCGGCCGACGCCACCCCCGCGCAGCGTGCGCGGGCGGAGGCCGTGTGGCGGCCGTCGGCGCCCGACCAGCCGTGCCGCTGCTCCGGGAACTGCCCGCACGGCACGCCGTGCGACGGCACCGATTGCACGGGCATCACGGTCCACGTTGACCGCTACCCCGGCGCCATGTTCAGCACGATCACGTGGGCCGACGACTACGTGTGCAGCGAAGAGTGCGACGAGGGGTCTGCCTCGGAGTGCGGGCCGATCGAGCTGCCGGACATCCCCTGGGGGTACTACACCCCCGGCGACCCGCCGCACGGCCCCGCGCTTCACACCTACCCCGGCGTGCGGCACCCCAACTTCCCCGACCTCGACGAGGACGACGACAACGAGGACGACGTATGACGACCTATGCCAAGACCTGCGTGCTGGCACTGCTGCACGCCATTGACCCGAACGCCACTGCCGACGTGCAGTCGTTCCGCTACGAGCCGCACCCCGACGCCACCCCCGAGGAGGTCGTCGAGGTGGTGGACTTCCACGACCAGCCCGAGACCGAGGTCGCGGCGTGGCGTCACGTCCCCGGCATCGGCTGGGGCTACGCCCTGAGGCCGTTCGACATCACGACGGAACGCGACCAGTACCGGGTGACGGCCGGTGACGTCACGTGGTCCCCGCTCACCGAGGAAGACGCCACCCCGCCCCCCGCCGCGTTCGTCGAGCTGGCCCTGGCCGCCATCGCCGAGCACCCGATCGCCCCGGCGGTGCAGCCGTGACGGCCGCCGAGTCGTTCGAGGCTGGCGTCACGGACGGCATCAGGCGCCTGGGCTGCGTGGCCTGCGGCCAGTTCCTCGACGACGAGTTCACCCTCACCGGCCGAGACGACAACGGCGAGCTCCGCGGCCGCTGCTCCCCCGGCTGCACCCCTCTTGATCTCGGCCGTCGGATCTACCTGCACAAGCCCGATGGTGAGTACGCCATAAAGGGTGTGCTGTCAGGTACGTGCTCGACGCTCTTCGGCCTGGAGGTCCTCGCTGGCGAGCACGGCTTGGCCGCTGGCGAGGTGGTAGTCGCCCTCCTGATCGACGAGGACGGCAACGAGGTCGGCCGCCGAACCATCGTGGTGGGGGCTCCTGCCGAGGAGCGCTCGAAGCGCCGCGAGGCTGTCGAGTCGATGGCCCATGCCGGGTGCCAGCCCTACACGCTGTGGTTGCTGGACCAGGCGGCAAGGGAGGAGCGCGGATGACCTACCCCGACGACATGCGCGCGGCCGCCGCGCACATCCGCGAACACCCTGACGGCGGCTTCCCCGAGGCCGTGGCCATCTCCCTGGACGACATGGCGGGGCACCTCGACGCGACCGCCCCCGGTGCGTTCGTCCCCGGCCTCGGGGTGTGCGTGCACGTGACGAAGGTGATCCTGCGGAGCCGCAGCATCCTGGGCGCCATCTTCGCCGCCGAGCGGGCGGGGGTCGCCCCGCCCGCGATGGACGAGGACTGGGCGGAACGGCAGTGGTAGGCCAGCCGAGCATCACCTGCCCGAAGTGCCGGCGCACGTCGCACCACCCGCAGGACGTCGAGCACCGGTACTGCGGGTGGTGCCACGAGTTCCACGACGGCGACGGCCCGAAGATCATCGCGATTTGGCGTGACGCCACCCGCGCGCTGTGGGACGAGCACGCCACCGGCACCATGTCCCGTCGCGATTCCCCGGACGGCCAGGACCAGCTGGTCCCGAGCGGCCAGGTACGCGCCAAACACGGGCCGCTCAACGAGGTGTGGCCTGCCACGCAGCTCGGCCTGTTCGCGGTGCAGCACACCCCGCGCTACGAGGCCAGGTGGTCGGAGTGACCGGCCACCGTCGCGAGGAGACACCCGTCGCGCACTTCACGATCGACACCTCCGGCGACGTCCGCAACTTGTCCGGTGACCTGGTCGACTTGGCCGTACCGATGCGGCTGGCCACGTGCACCGCGTGCGATCGGGCCATCTACATCGGTGACCAGTTTGACATCGTGACCGAGCGCAGCGTGCACGGCACGTGGCACGACTTCTTCCACCGCGGCTGCAACCCGCGCGCGGATCACCACCTCGACGGCCAGGCCGCCAGGTGACCGGGCGTCGCCGCCACATCGACGTCGGGGCGCTTCCGCGCCCCGCGTCGGTGCGGCGCGAGCTGCTACGAGATCTCCTCGTCGAGGACGTCCGCGAGGGCCAGGTGCTCGCGGACGTCCTCGATGCCGACCAACGCGACCACGCCGCCAAAGCACTGGGCGAGTGGGTAGACCGCGCCGCGGACTCGATGGCGTTTGCCGAACACCTGATCTACGGCCTGCAGCTCGACGCCGAGCAAGTGGTGCTCGTCGTCGAGTTCGCCGAGCTGCTCAAGCTGAAAGCGAGCACACGATGACGAACGAACTCGCCGACGAAATGGCGGAGCTGGGCGAGGTCCTCGGCACGCTGAGGCAGCTGCCCGAGACCGTCGACAGCTACGTGACGATCAGGATCACGAGGGCTGATCAACACGTCGAGATCTCGATACCGCAGGGCAAGTGCTCGGCGTGCGGGGAAGAGGTGATCGCCGGTCCTCACGCGTTCGACATCCGACGCCGGCGGATCGCCGGTGTCGCGTCAACCGTGCTGTACCACCGGTGGTGCAACCCGGACGTCGACTGGAACAAGGACGGCGAGTCCGAGGCGACCTGGGCGGGTCCGGTGGCCGTGGTGGCCGAGGCGCTCGCGGCCGCCGATCGTCGCGTGCAGCCGCTCGCACAGCTCCGTTGGTTCCGGTACTCGTCCGAGTACACGGCCGATCACCTGTCGTGGCGCGACTTCGCCCAAGAGGTCCGCGAGGACCTCGAATTGATCGACCGCATCGGGGTCAGGCCGTGACCGAGCAGGACCCGGCCTCGTCCGACCTCACCGACGCCGACGGGAACGACACCTCGCCGCGGTCGCGCATCTTCACCGACGGCATCGACATCTACCTCGAGTTCACGCTCGACTTCGAGCAGGGCGAGGACCTGTTCGCCAACGGCCGGCGCCTGGCCGATCGCTGGGCGGGTCTGCAGGACATGGTCCGTACGTCCGAAGCGCGCGACGCCGACGTGTGGGCCTCGTGGATGGGGTGGGCCCTGGACATCGAGGGCTGGGAGGCCGAGTGGGCCGAGGCGTGCCTGCAGGTGAAACCCCCACTTCCTACGGTGGCGGCCGAGGTGCTCGCCGAGATGCGGCGGCAGGGCGCGCACGCACCGCTCGGGGAGCCTCGGTTGGGCCGCCACGTCGAGAGCGCTCGCTGGCCTTTCACCACCGGAGGGACGTCATGACGGAGCTGGCCCGCATCCTCGACGCCGAGTTGGTCGACGAGCACGAGCACCTGCCCGCCGTGCCGTCCGGCCGAACCGCGGCCGACGACCAGCTCGGCGCGGCCGCCTGGGAACTGATCGACGCGTCGATCCCCGAGAACACCACGAGGGCCTACCGGCGGCTGCTCATGGGCGGCGAGGGCATGTGGGCCGAGCTGGCGTGGGTGCCGTGGTGCCGCACCGAGGGACGCAGCAGCGGCATCGATGGCGAACCGGCCACCGCGAAGAACCTCGCCGAGTGGGTAGCCGAGCTGGCAAGCGCGAACGTGGGCCCGCCGACGATCGAGCAGGCCATCGCCGCAGTGAAACGGTTGCACACCGAGCACGACTTCGAGGGGCAGCCGTCCTCGTTCCGGGCCCGCCAGGTGCTCGACGGCTACCGCAAGCAGGGCGCGGCCAAGGAGGCGCACCGGGCCTCGCCGCTGACCGTGCCCGCGCTGCGCGCCATCCTCAAGGCGCCGCCGCCCGGCCCGGCGCGGGCGGCCCACGACGCGCTCGCCCTGGTGCTCGGCGTCACCGCCATGCTTCGCCGCTCGGAGGCGGTCGCGGCGCGGCTGGAGCACATCACCGTCACCGCCCGCGGGCTGTCGCTGTGGATCCCCAAGAGCAAGACCGACAAGCGCGGGGTCGGCGCCACGGTCGTGATCCCCCGCGGCAACGACCCCCTGACGGACCCAGTCGGCATCCACGCGCGGTGGCTGGAGGTGCTCGCCGAGCAGGGGCACGACACCCAGGCCGGTCCCCTGCTGCGCTCGATCACCACCCGCGGCGACCGGATCCGCGGCCGCGGCCACCTCCGCGAGGGCGCCCTGCACCCCTCGGGCGTCGCGGTCGACCGGCTCGTGAAGTCCAGCGCCGAACGCGCGGGCCTGGGCACCGCGGGCTGGTCCGGCCACAGCCTGCGCGCGGGCGGCGCGACGGCGGCCTACCTCGGCGGCGCGTCTATTTTCTCGATCATGGACCAGGGCCGATGGTCGAGCGCCGACACGGTCAAGAAGTACATCCGGCTGGAGGACCGGTGGATCAACAACGCGGCCGGCGCGATGGGCCTGTGACCCGGTACGCTCCCGGTTGCCTGCATGGTCGTCCCCGCGCAAGCAGGGGTATCCCGCTTCAGTGATCCGCGTGCAGGCGCAGCACTTCCTTTCCCGCGTAGGCGGGAGCACAACACCCCGCAGTGCAACGAGGCCCCCTCACCTACCCGGTGAGGGGGCCTCGTTGTCGTTCAGGCCGCGGGTTACCCGAGCCGGTCGAGGTCGAGGGCGAGCTGCCCGCCGACCACCTGCACCGGCGACACCGCGCGGCCGACCGCCGACCGCAGGCACCGCCTGCAGGTCACCCCGTCCGAGGTCGGCTCCAGGCGGGTGAAGTCCCAGCCCGCGGTGCCGACGTGGCACGCGGGCCCCGGCACGTCGACGCCCCACCACGGGCGCAACGTCACCGCGTGCACGGCACCGCCGCGGCGTAGCCGCCCGGCGCGGCCGCCGACGAACGCCTGCCGGGCGTGGGCCGCGCTCACCGCGAGCAGGGCCGCGCGGCGATCGTCACTGACGACCAGGCCCTCGCCGCTGGGAGCGGCGAGGGCCTGGTCGTCGACGAGCTGCTGCGCGCTCAGGTGCGTGCCCCGACGCGCCGAGGCGCTGCGCTGTCGACGGCTTGGTCCTCGGTGGGCCACACGAGGGCGACCACCAGCAGCACGCCGTACAGCGCCAGCGCCACACCGGCGACCAGCAGCCCGGCCAGCCAGCCCGACAACGCGTGCATGACGCCAATGAACATCAGGACACCGACCATCACGTTGATTCGCTGGGCGGCCTTGGCGAACGGCACGCCGAGCCGGTTGCTGGCGCCGTGCACCACCAGGGCGATGAACACGGCCCAGCCGGCCAGCGTCGCCAGGGCTTGCAGCGTTTCGGGGGTCATCCGGATCACGATCCTCTGCTCGGGTTGGGGGGTCAAGGCGACTGGCCGGCCGCTCACACACACACTCACACACGAGGGGGAGTAGGGCCGTGACCTGCACATACGACCCGCCCCCCAGGTGTGTGAGTGTGTGTGTGAGTGAGTCACGCAGCAGCCCCGGCGTGCTGCACCAGGCGCCACCGGTCGCCGACCTTCTCGGCCCGCTCGGTGTCCCGCCAGGACTTCAGCAGGTTGTAGACGGCGTTCGGGTTGCGGACCTCGTCGCCGCGCTCGCGTAGCTCGGCGATCAGCGCGGCGCTGGTGAGTCCCTCGGCGCCGCGCTCCTGCAGGATGGCCTCGACCAGGTCCCCGCGCGTCGGCTCGGGCTGCACCGTGACCGCGACCGGCTCCGGCACCGCGGCCAGCCCCGGCGCCGCGGTCCCCTGCTGCTTGGCGACGACGGCGGCAATCTGCTCGCGGATCCGCTCCGCGGTGGTCGTTCCGGCGCCCGCGGACGGCGCGGCCGCCGGGGTCGTCGACGCGTCGCCGGTCAGGTAGTCGCGGAACGCGGCATCCATGACCTGGTGGCGGGCAACGTAGGCGGGCACCGTGCGTGCGGCGTCCTCGGCGCGCGGCTCCAGCTCGCTGATCATGTCCCGGCGGCTCCAGCCGATGACGTCGACGGGCGTGCCGTCGGTCTGGTGCGCGTTGGGCTTGCCGATTTCCTGGGTGTACCGCGACTTGGCGCGGCGCGGGTCGCCGCCCTTGATCGTGGCGTACAGCTCGCCGGGGTACTGCAAGGGCGGCAACCGGTAGGCACCGGTGACCCGGCCCAGGTCCAGCTTGTCGTTGCTCCTCAGCGCGATCGACCAGTCGAACGCGGCCTTGATGCCCGCACCGGACGAGCCCGCCGCGCCGTTCGTGCCGCGGTGCATGACCCTGATCAGGCGCACGCCCGCCGACGCGGCACCGCGGCTGAGTGCCTCGTCGAGCATGGTGGCGGTCCAGTCGATCCCGTCCCAGTGCACGGTCACCGTGTTGTCGCTGCTCACGTCGGTGTACTCGTCGATCATCACCACGAGCGTGGGCCGCTCGCCGCGCTCGTCGAGCGGCGCGGTCTGGCGTGCCTTCACCACGATCATGGCGGCGAGCAGCATGTTGACCGTGTCGTGCTGACCGTTGGCCACCCAGCCCAGCGGGATGCGCTTGCCGGTGCCGAAGTACCGGTGCAGGAACGCGCCCCACGTCTCGTATTGCTTGCGACGGCCGCCGATCCAGAGGACCACCTTGTCGCTGGGCGCGGCGTAGCGGGGATCGGTCCACCCGCACGCGGTGTAGTAGGTGGCCAGCCCGTAGAGCAGGTTCGTCTTGCCGCTCTCGGTCTTGGCGATGATCTCGCCGTGCCCCATCGGCAGTTCGAACGGGTCGCCCGCGTCATACCGGCCGAGGCACGCGGGGATCTTCGCGCTCCGCGGCAGGGTGAGGTCGTCGACGTAGGGGATGACGTCGCGGCGGATGTCCCTGGTCATCACGGTGAGGTAGTACTCGCCGGCGAACGGCGACTCCTCGACCTTGACCCAGCCGCGCTCCAGCTTGCGGTGCATCCGCTCACCCAGCGCGATGGCGATCGGCTCGGCCGCGTCCGGCCCGAACGGCAGCGCCTTCGCCTTGGGCGCGGGCTGCCCGGACTCGGCGGCCGCGAGCGCGGCCTGCGCCTCCAGGATCTGCTGCGCCCGGATCCGGCTGGGCACCGCCACGGTGTAGCGGACCTGGTCGGCCGACAACGGCTCCGGCTTGCTGACCACGAGGTATGGCCAGCCCGCGTCCTCGACCGAGGCCTGCACCGCGCGCATGGCCGACAACGTCACGGGGCTGACATCGGGGGAGACGACCGGCTCGATCTCGGGCACCGGCGGCGGCACGACGGCACGGCGACGTCGACGGCCGAGGAAGTCTGCGGCGAGCAGCTCGCCCCACGACAGGCCGAGCCCGCCGAGCGCGAACGCCCAGGCCTGCTCGGGCATGGCCGACAGGGCCACGATCAGGCTCGCACGCCACAGACCGGCCAGCATCAGCCATCGGACGATCGGGTCATGGGGCCGGGCACTGTCGGTCGACATACGCAGCAGCGCCAGCGCCGCGCCGAGCACCGCGGCGGCCGCGACGGCGGCGAGCAGCGGGCCCAGGGCCCAGTGCAGCACGGCGGCACCAAACGCTACGGTGATCACGCCAGCCAGGATCGCGACCACGGTCTTGAGCTGCACCTTCACGGCGAGTTCCTCTCGGGTGGGGGTGGTCGAGGGGGCCGCGCCCAGTCCGCGCGGCCCCCTCACCTGGTGGTTAGCGACTACCGATGACCGTGGGCAGGCCACCGGTGGTCACCGCGGCGGCCTCGGCCAGCAACTGCGTGCCCCACGACAGGGCCTCCTCGGCGTCGGCGGCCGCGGCCGTGGCCTGCTCCAGCAACGTCTCGCAGCTCTCGCCGTGCGCCTCGTAGCCACCGACCCCGTTGGCCCGCGCCTTGAGCTCGTCGGCCAACTCGGCCTTGCGGGCCGCGTCGGCGAGGGCGGTCTTCCCCACGAAATCCAGCGCCTCGCCGACCGTCTTCGACGTGCACTGCTCCTCGACCATCGCGGCGTAGCGGGCGCCGTTCGGGCTTGCGGTCTTGGCGGTGTTGGTCGTCATGGTGGTACCTCCTGTGGTGTTGGTCCTGGCCTGCTTCTTGGCCCGCGCGGCCGCCTTGGCCGCCCGCTTGTCCGCCTTCCTGGCGGCCCGCGCCGCGGCCACCTCGGCCGCGTACTTCGCCTCGGCGCGGGCCTGGGCCTCGGCCGCCTTCTTTTCGAGCACCAAGGCGGTCAGTTCGAGGCCCGCGCCCACCTCGTCCACGGTGTGGTTCACGAACCACGCGGCGTAGCGAACGACGCCGTTCTTCACCGCGTGCACGCGGTTGCCGACCCTGGCCGCGGTCCGGCGCACCACCGGCGGCACACGCCGCGGCGGCCGCGGCTCCTTCGGGGCCTTGGCCCGCGTGGCCTTGGCCGCGGCACGGGCCGCCCGCTTGCGGGCCCACCACGAGGCGGCCTTGGCCCGCGCCGTGTCGGTCTTCTTGGCCCGGCCGGCCGGGCCCTTGGCCCGCGTCGACTTGGCCCGACTTGGCCCGCTGTTCCATGCCGACTTGGCCCGGCCGGCCGCGCCCTTGGCCCGGCCGGACTTGGCCCGGCCAAATGCCCCCTTGGCCCGCGTCGACTTGGCCCGGCCAGCCGCGCCCTTGGCCCGGCCAAACTTGGCCCGCCCGCCAGGGGGTCGGCCCGACGCCTTGGCCCGCGCTGCCTTCTTGGCCGCGCGGGCCTGGGCCCGCGAGCCGCCCGCGGCCCTGGCCGACTTGGCCGCGGCCCGCCCGGCGGCCCGCGTCGCCCGACGACTTGGCCGACCGGTCGACGGCCGAGCACCGGCACCCATGGCCTTGGCCCGCGCCGCCTTCTTGGCCGCGCGGGCCTGGGCCCGCGAGCCGCCCGCGGCCCTGGTCGACCGGGCCGCGTCACGGCCCGCCGCCCGCGCCGCCCGGCGCTCCCCGCGCCGGGGCCGGTTGACGGCCGCGCTGCCCATGGCGTGCGCCCGCGCCGCCTTCCGGGCCGCCCGCTGCTGGGTGCGGGACTCACCGCGGCCGCGCGACTCGGCGGCCGCGGCCCGCCCGGCGTACCGGGCGGCACGGCGCTCGCCGCCGGACTCGCCGCGCAGCCAGCCGAGCAGGCTGTCGCGGCGCAGCCACAGCAGCACGAGCACCAGGGCGCCGCCGACGATCGCGCCGAGCAGCCACAGCGGCAGGGCCATCACGCCCAGGACCAGCGTCAATAGCAGCGGGGGACCGGCCCACAGCGCTACCCGCGTGAGCGGTACGCCGTCCTCGTCCGCCTCGTCGACGTCGGCGGGGTCCGCGTCGACGGGGGCCTGGTGGTCCCGGTCGACCGGGCGCTGGTCGGCCGCGGCGAGGAGCTCCTCGGCGGTCGGCTCGGTGAAGGTGGTCATGCCGCGGCCCCCGCTTCCAGCGTGCGCTTGACGGCCTGGTGCAGGTGCCCGCGCTGCACGTTGTCGAACGTGAAGCCGAGCTTGCGGACGCGGGCCCCGAGGTCCTCACGCTTGCCGGTGCCGGTGATCTTCCCGTCCATCTCCTCGCGCGCGATCCTCACGCCCGCCGCGACGATCTCGGCCCAGTTGTCCGGGAAGTCCGGGACCGACGTGGCCAAGCCCTGGGTCCGCTCGGCCGCCGTCTCCTTGGCCGGGATCGGCTTGGCCGCCTTGGCCGGGACCGGCTTGGCCGGGACCTCGTCGGCCTTGGCCGGGACCGGCTTGGCCGAGATGGCCCGCGGCGCGTCGGCCTTGGCCGGGACCGGCTTGGCCGGGGCCTTGTCGGTCTTGGCCGTGTCGGTCCGCACGGCGGTCACGGTCTTGGCCCGGCGGTCGGCCTTGCGCTCGGCCCGCTTCCCGTCGCGCTTGGCCCGCTTGGCCGCCTTGGCCTTGGCCCGCTCGTCGAGGGTGACCGTGGCGCGGGCCAAGGCGGCCTCGGCGTCGGTGATCCGGTCGCGGACCGCGATGGCCCAGGCAACCGTGGTGTGCACCGGCGCGACGACCCGCCGCATGATGCCGAGCACCGGACGCGGGGGGATCGGCTTCTGCTCGCCGAACAGTTCGCGCGACTTGGCCGCCTTGCGGGACCGCTCCAGCCGGTACTCCTGCAGCTCCCATCCGAACACCGACAGGAACGAGGCCACGCCGAAGAACCAGCCGAGGAACGAGACGTCGGGCTGGGTGAAGGCGTGCCAGTCGGGCGACCAGTGCTTGAGGTTGGTCCCGATCGCGTAGGCGGCGACCAGCCAGGCGCCGGCGCGGTAGAGCGTGGGGCTGTCGTTGTCCAGGCGGGCCGCGCGGGCCATCCCGAGCAGGCCGAGCTGCATCCCCTCGACCAGGCACGCGGCCATGATGACCATGGCCAGGGCCAGCCACTTGCCCCAGGCCGCGTCCGGCCCGGCCAGCTGGCCGACCACGTCGCGGTGCACCGGCCCGAAGTAGGCGAACACCTGGCCGATGAACGCGGCGCTGGTGCCGCACGTCAGCGGGACGAGGATGGCGCGGCGGTAGAGCTTCTCGGCCTTCGCGCGGGCCATGGCGTCGCTGGTGCTGGTCGACGTGTCGCCGTCGACGGCGGCCGTGCTCGGGGGGGCCTCCGTCGTGGCGGGCTCGGCCGGGGTCGACGCGGCGCGGCGCATCTCCAGCTCCAGGCCCAGGAGCTGCTCGTGGTGCATGGCCGCGATGACCAGCTCGCCGCTGGCCAGCTCGGCCGCGCGCACCTGGGCCTGGCCGAGCGCGCCCTCGGTCTGCAACTGCTGTGCCAGGATCGCGACCTCGGCCGCGGCTTTGGTCCGGATCGCCTCGGCCTCGGCCACAGCGACGGTTCGCTGCGCGCGGGGGTCGGTGAGCTGATCGGTCGGCATGTGCTCTCCTAGTTCGACGTGTAGGGCGAGTTCGGCAGGTACGGCGGCCACTGCATTTCCGTGATCAGCGCGACCTCCGAGGGGGACCGGCGCACGAACTTCGCGCCCCACTCCAGCGCCGCGTCGAGGTTCGTCGGGTCGACGCCCTCGGGCTGGCCTTCGAAGTGCCGGGCCACCGAGCGGTTCCAGTGGGTGGCGACCGCCCGGCCCGCGTGGAAAGTGAACGGGATCACGGGCACCGGCAGCCCGGTGGGCCCGTCGACGACGAGCCACCGGTCCGTGAGGGACGTGGTTGCCCGGATGGTGCCCAGGTACATCGCGGGATAGGTGATCGGGTGGACCACGGCCCGCGTGCCGGGACGCCCGCCGAACGCCGCGAGCGGGTGCCGGACGTCGGACGCCTCGGCGAGCTTCACGTGCACGATCCGGTTCGCCTCGTAGGTGACCGGGTACGGCGTGACGAGCCCGTTCACTTGTTCCCCTTGATCCACAGCAGGTAGCCCCCGATCAGGGCCAGCGCCCACATGACGGTGATGGCGGTCAGGTAGTGGGCGAGCGTCGCGCCGCTCCAGCCCAGTCGGCGGGCGGCGAGCTTGCCCAGCACCCACAGCAGGACGAGCGCGACGACGGCGGCCGCGGCGGTCCACGGCGGCGGCGCGGGCCACCGGCGAGGCGGCAACGAGTGCAGGCTCATCGGGACCACCTGCCCGTGTCCTCACTTGTGCGTACCTCGGTGATCGTTTGGGGTGTACTACTACGCATGGCGGTTCCGATCGGTAGGCGACGGTGCTGCCAAGACCTCGGCCGGATTCACGGTCCGGCCGGGGTCGCTCTCCTGGTTTGTTCGGGTGATCTTCTCCCGGTATGTTGATCTGAGTATGCGCAGATGTCAAGCTGTGCGCATACTCAGATCAGCCTAAAGGAGGGATGGCCATGGAGCAGCAGCTGCAGCAGCAAGTAGCGGATCGAATCGAGCGACTGATCGACCTCGGCGAGTTCCCCGTGGGGGAGCGACTACCGGGACACCGGGCGCTGGCCACGCGGTTCGACGTGAGCAACGCCGTGATCCGCGGGGCCCAGTCGTTGTTGATCGCCCGCGACCGGGTGCGCGTGCGCCCCAAGTCGGGGGTCTACGCCGTCGGCCGCCCGCCGCACCGCACCCGCATGTCGTTGAGCACGAACGTCCGCCGCAACCCGCTCGGCTACCTGTTCAACAGGCACTCCGGCCGGTGGCCCGCCGTGGCGAAGCCGACGCGCGAGATCGTGATCTGCCCGGCCGAGCTCGTCGGGCTGCTGCAGCTCGACGAGGGGGACCGGGTCTGGGCCCGGCGCCGCGTGGTCGGTCCGGTCGTCGGGACGGCCAGCCAGCCGTTGCAGATCACCACCACCTACCTGCCGTTGTGGCTGGTCGAGGAGGCCCCGGAGCTGGCCGCGGAGGACACCGGCCCCGGCGGGTACCTGGACGTGATCGAGCACGCGCTGGGCTACGGGCCGGTGCGCTGGCCTACCGCGGTGTACCCGCGACTGCCCACCGCGCAGGAAGCTTTGGACCTCGACATGCCCGAGCGGCAGCCGGTGCTGGTGGAGGAGCGGCTCGTGGTGCACCCGCCCTACGACCGGCCGCTGGCCGTCGACGTCGCCGTGCGCGATGGCCGCCTGTGGGCGCTGACCTACGACATCGAGCGGGACCCCACCGCGGCCTGGCCGACCGTTCCGGCGACGGAGCGAAACGTCCTGTCGGTGAGGGCCGATACACCCAAACCGGTCAGTCCCGCTGGGGTACCGGCCGGTAGTGCTCCGAAGGGGTGATCGACAGAACGGGCCTACGGGTGTCGGCGGATGGACCTCTTGCACCCGGGCTTAAATGTGGGACACCGTGGGGGACCAGGACCCCCAGAAAAACACGGGGGCCCCGAGACCAACAGGTCCCAGGGCCCGCACCGTGCGAAACACCCCTCAGCTAGCAGGCTGAGGTAAGCCGTCGTGATCAATGGGCTGGCAGGCCCGATCGCGACAAAACGCCCCTGCGTCAACGGTGGCGTGCGTCGATCGTAGCCGCCCCGGCTGGCAGGCCGGGAGGTGATTCCGATCGCCACGCCGGAATGCGTGGTTTTGGTGAGTCGATTCACCCGATCGGTGGTCCTGCACGGGCCCATTATTCCTGGTCAAACCGCCTAATGGCGGCCTCGGCATCCCCGCTGGCACCCCCTGTCGAGGGGGTGCTTCCGTGCGTGAACTGTGGCCAGCCCGCACGACTGCGGCCTGCCCCGCCCGGCGGCCAGGCGCTCGCCGTGTGCGACGTCGACTGGCAGCTCGCCGGCGGACACGATGCCACCAGCGACACGATCACGCTCGCCGACTTCGACCCGACCGCGGTGGACCGTGAGAACGCGCACCGGTGGGAGGACGAGGCCGGGCGCGTCGACGGCTGGCTGATGGCCCACGGCGTCCGCTGGGACGTGCTGCGCTGGATCCCCCGCGTCGTGCACCGCCTCGTCGGCAAGGGCCAGGTGTTCGGCACCACCGCGGGCCTGGTGGGGTGGCAGCAGCAGCTCGTGCAGCGCCAACCCCCGCCCAACACCCGCGCGTGCGTCGAGGGCCGCGAGGTGTGGCTCGACGCCGTCGAGGAGGCCCTCGCCGGGCAGCCGTGGCAGGCCCGGCGCCTGGCCAAGTACCGCGCCGTGGCGGCGAAGATCGCCGCCGCGTGCCCGCGTGAGGGCGGCGCCATCACCCGCAACGGGTGCACCTACCCCGAGCTGGCCGCGGCCGCCAAGTGCGACAAGGGGCACCTGACGTCGATCGTCCGCTGGTTCGAGGCCGCGGGCCTGCTGTTCGTCGTGGTGCCCGGCAAGCACATGCCCATGCTGCCCGTGCCGCGCGAGGAGAGCCCGGCCGAGGCGCACGCCCGCAAGGTGCACCAGGCCGCCCTCGAGGAACGGGCCCGCGCCCGGCAGCAGCTCGGGCTGGACGCGCCCGTGGTCGACCTGGCCGAGGTGCGCGACGCGCTGGGGCCCGCCCCCAAGCGCACGGCCCAGGGCACGCCGGTCATCCCGATCGCGCAGGTCTACCAACTACGCGTGCCGCACGCCCCTGAAACGCCCGTGCTGCCCGCGGCCGCGTGGGGTAAGCGCATCCCCGACGAGCTCACGGAACGCCGTCAGCGGCGCGCTCGGCGGCTCGCACGGGCACCCCAGGCGAAGGACGCCAAGCCCGGCCGCAAGGCGGCCCTGGCCGGGGCTGCTGAAAATTCCGACCCCTCCGCCGTTGGTCAAGAAAGAGAGAGCTACATCTTTGCCAGCGGGGTTGTGGAGGAACGAGCGGCTACGCCGCACTCATACCCAGGGACAGCGGGGGTACGAAAGGGTTCAAATCGTACCGGAACACCCGGCGGACGCCCCATGCGTGCAGCTCAGCGCCTCCTAGGGGGTCCTCAGAAGTCGTGCCCCGTGTCGCCGAGCACGTTGCCGCTGGTGCTGCGTACGGTCCGGCCGGGATGGCTGGCCGCCCGGATCGCCCGCTACGTGCTGGCCGGGTGGTCCGACGCCCAGCTGGTGCTGCTGATCGCCCACGGGTGCGGGCAGTACGAGACGTGCCCGCCGGTGCACTCGGCCGAGGCGTTCATCGTGGCCGCGCTCAGGAAGGCCTCGCCCGACGTGCCGTTCCGGACGGCCGACGACTGGCGGGCCGTGCGTGCCGCCGCGGCCGCCGCCGAACGTGAGACCGCGGCGGCCGCGACCGAACGCCGGATGCTGGTCGACCGGTTCCGCCAGGCGGCCATCGACGGGTGCCCACGGTGCGACGTCGACGGATGGACCCGCCTCGACGGCGCCGGCGCCGACGTCCGGTGTGACCACCGGGCCGACCAGGTGCCCGTCGACGTCGATGACGCGCCCGCGGTCGACCGGCTGGTGCCGCTCAGCCAGGACGACGCCGCCGCCGCCATCGCCGACCACCTGGCCGAGCTGGCCCGCACGGCCGACCTGCGCCGGACCCTGGTCGACCGGGCCACGGCCGACCGCGCGGCCCGTGAGGCGCCATCCGGCACCGGCTACCGGCCCAAACGCCACCGCCTGGACCCCGTGATCAACCGCGCGGACCTGGACCGGCCGGGGTGGTTCACCCGAAAGCGCGGCCCGCGGGCTTGAACTGAGTAGGCGCAGTGTGCTTATCTGGGTAGGTACAGATTGACCCGCAACGAAAGGCACGACGTGAACGACACCCTGGCCAACGACGCCGCCGTGATCGTGGCGCGGTTGCGCGACGAGCCCGACACGGACCCGGCCCGCGTGCCCGTGCTCACCGCCGCGGTGTGCGACCACCTGGAAACCATCTGCCCCGCGTGCGCCACCCAATGGCAGCAGGACTGGGACCTGGACTTCGGCTCCACCGCGGCCGCGCTGACCCTGCTCGTGCAGGGCCCGCCGCCGCCGGACGCCTGCTGCGCACTGCCGACCACCCGCCCGTAACCAACCCGCGGGCGGTCCGCCACCACGGACCGCCCGCCCAGGAAGGCCTCACCATGTCGAAGATCATCCGGGCGGCGGCCGCCACCACGGCCGCGATCGTGACGGCCGCGCTCGCGATCATCACCCGGCCGCCCGCGGCGCCGGTCGACGTGGTGACCTCCGTCAACACCGTGCAGACCACCGCGACCCCCGCCGAGCACTGGGTGATCTGGAGCGACGGCCCCGAGGGCGACCGGCGCCGCGATGGCGGCACGGAGCACTACGTGATCTGCGTTCTGGCCAGCGTCCCGGACGGGCCGCTGGCCGAGTACCTGGTCGACGAGATCGAGGCCTACCCGGTCCCGGACCCGTTGACCGACCGCACCCGATTCAGCGAGGGCGAGCCGTGCCCGTTCGGCCGCCTGCGTAGCTGAACCAACGCGTCTCGAAAGGACGGCAGGACCATGCCCAAGGCCAATCTCACCCACGGCTTCAGCGAGAAGAAGCAGGAACGGGTCGGCACGCGGCTGGCGGCCGGTTTCGTCGACAGGGCCATCCGGAACGCCAACGCCAACCCCGGTGACGGCGCCGCGCAGGACCTCGCGAACGAGTTGAGCGACCTGCTCGCCGCGCACCGCCGTAGCTGACAACCCACCCGGCAACACGACAGAAACAGGACAGGACATGGACAACCTGCTTACCCCCGCCGGCCCCGGCCCGCACGCGCCCCTGTCGGCCGAGAAGCTGGCCGGGCACCAGGCCGACGTCGAGAAGTTCGCCGTCGGCACCCGCGTGCACCTGACCGGCGCCATGCACGGCCGCCACGGCACCGCCGGCCTGATTACCGAGATCGGGTCGGACGCGCCCGCGCTGTACGAGGTCGTTGCGATCACGCCGATTGTCCGGAACCCCTGCAGCACCGGCGGGACCTATGTCGCGGGGCCGTACTGGACGCTCCGCTCGCTCGGGAACACCATCGCCACCACCCAAGAAGACGTCATCGCGCCCCGCATGACCCTCGCCTGAATAACCCGCCGCGTCCCCCTTTCTCACCGTCCCGAAAGGACCCCACCATGGTCAGCGAAGCCAACCTCAAGCGCCTGATCGACCAGTTACGAGCCACCGCCCGCACCCACGACCTGCACGTGCGCGCCGCGGTCGAGTTGCTGATCACGCAGGAGACCTACCTGCGCCGCACGTCGTTCACCACCGAGTGCCTGGTCGCCACCGCAGACGGGGTCTACGTCCGGTGGTCCAAGGCCCGCAGCCTGTTCGACGCGGGCGCGTTCCTGCCCTCCGGCGGCACCGAGCTGGCCCTGCTCGACCTGGCCATCGCGATCGGTGAGAACCGCTACCGGTTCAGCCTGTTCGGTCCGGAGACCGCCCGCATGGCGCTCGACGCCCTGACCGACGTGCTCGACGACCAGGCCCGCCACACCACCCGCTAGCCAGCCCCGACCCGAGAGGACACCCACGATGGCCCGCCCCCGCACCCCCATGACCAACCCCGACTCCGACCAGTTCAATGCCGAGGTGGTCGTCGGCACCCACTGGCCGTACAACTTCACCCAGAACCGGCTCAACGCCGCGCTTTCCACCAACGACGAGCTGCTGCGTTGGGCCTGCCACGGGCTGATCAACGGGGAGTCCCGCGCCAAGATGCTTCCCTATGCCAGCGACGTCATGCGGGTGGTGAACGCGTTCAACTCCACCCTGCACAAGATGGAGCAGGTGCTCGACTACACCTCCGCCGAGCTGTCCCGCCGGGCCACGGCGGGCGACATCTACCACCACGACATCGCGCCCAGAGACCGCTGGGAGCCGGAGTCGGTCGAGTTCGCCAGGGGGAAGGTGGCCCGCGCCGAGCTGGCCATCAGCAAGGCCCGCAACCTGATGCGCGCCGCGGCGCACGAGCTTGCCACCGCCGGTACGGGGGCCTTCGGAGTCCTCGACCCCGCCGACCGCCCCGAGCAGGCCGAGACCCCGCGGGCCCTGCGCGCCGTGCCCACCCCGGAAGGCGAGTGATCACCATGGCCGCCATCGACCCCATCCCGACCAGCGAGGCCGTGCGCACCCGCCGCGCCGACGTCCGCAACCGCATGGTGCACATGCTGTGGGCCGCGCACGAGGCCGACCGCCGCGGCGAAGGCTGCCTGCATGACGTGCTCGGCACCACGCACATCGACCACCCCGGCGGCGTGTGCTTCTACCCCGCCGGCGGCGACGCGGCCCGGCAGATCCTCGACAACCTGTCGAGCTTCGAGCAGACCGACCCCGAGGAGCGGGTGGCGTTCCGCGAGCAGGCCACGTTCCTGGCGCTGCTCGTCGGGTCGCCGCTGGCGTCCTACGTGTCGACCTCGGCCGTCATCGCCTACAACGACCCGGCCCGCCCCGGCTGGCCGGTGCTCTATATGAACCACTGCGCCGGTCAGCTCACCCGGCACATCAACCCGCTTGACCTCGGGATGTTCGCCGACGTGATGGTGGTCGACCCGCTCGACGCCCGCGCGCTGTGGTGCCGCGGCGATCGGCAGAGCGAGGTCCTCCAGCTCGACGGCCTGCGCCAGTTCCTCAACGCGGCCGAGCGGTTGTGCTGACCGTGGTGTAACCGGCGGCGCCCGCGGGTACCTCGCGGTCAGCTCGCCCCTCGCAGCAGGGCCCGCGCTCCCCCATGGAGTGCGGGCCCTTTGCCGTACCGGGGTAGCTCGCCCCACGCTAAAGCTACTGGCCGGTAACGTTCCTCGAACGACTGTTCGATCGTAGTTGTATCGGTCGCCGAGCCTTGTCCGTTTCAGGACAACGCCAATCGTGATGAATCGTCAGCCTATCGGCGCAACATTCTTGTAACACAGTGTGAGGGATGCGACCGTTCGCTACAAGATCAGCGCAGGGAGAGTGACGACGTGTACCAAGATCAATCCGTCACAGACCTGTGTGAAGTCCGGGACTGTCCCGCGCCCCACGCGGATGACGCACGGATCTGCACCGCTCACATGACCGAACTGACCACGGCCCTTGACCGGCTCGTACGCGTCGAGGACGACCTCGACATCGCCATGAGCCGACAGGCCCGGCTCGCCGAGGACACCGGCGGCGGCCGCCCCGCCGAGCGCCCACTACCCCTCCAGTGGAACGCCGCGCAGGCCCGGAGCAACCTCACCACCACAGTGACGCGTTGGGCACGCGCAGTAGCCGCCGATGCGGGCTGGACGGTCGACCTCGACGCCGTACGCGTGCCACCACCGCCCCGTCACGCACGGGCGCACCTCGTGGCCGTGGAGGAACGACCCGACCCGCGGGCGCCCGGCGTGCTGACGCCGATCCCCGCACGCCACCACGACGACCCCGCCGCCCTGCCCTACCGGCCCGGCCCCGCGGCCCGCGCCGCCTACTGGCTCGCCCAGCACCCGCGGCGCCTACGCGGGTTCACCGACCTGGGCAAGCTCGCCGCCGAGGTGATCGCCGTCGCCGGACTCACCCAGCACGTGATCGACCGGGCCCCGACCCGCTGGTACCTCGGCCTGTGCGACGTGTGCGAGAAGCCGGTCTACGCCGCAGGCCTCTACTCGGCGGTGACGGCCTGCCGCAACGTCGACTGCCCCGGCGTCGACGGCCGCCCGGTCGTCTACCAGGTCGCCGAACGCCGCACATGGCTGCTGGAGGCCGCGGCCGATTACATGGTCACCGCGGCCGAGGCCTCACGCGCCGTGCCGCTGCTCACCAGCCCCAGCACGGGCTTCGTGTACAGCAGCTTCCGCTCGGCGTGCGGCACGGCCGCCCTCCCCGCCGACCGCACCCACCCCGACGGGGAACGACACCCCCGATACCGGCTCGGGGACTGCATAGCTTGGGCCGAGGCCCGTGCCGAGGAGCGTCGCTTGGCAGAGCGAAACGCCTCTTAGGGGGGCTGCTTGACAGGGCCGCTGACCTCGCGCGACACTCTGGCGCAGTGAGGAGAGCTCCGGCCTCGGTCGAGTAGCTCGTCGCAGAACCCCCGCAGTGCCCACCGGGCCACGGGGGTTCTGCCGTTTCCGGGGTAAGCCGCCCCGGTCCCCCACCGCACCAGGGCCGCGGCCGAGCAGCAACGCGGCACACACACCCTGAACCGGCCCGCACGCGCCCCGCGGCCCTGGTGCTCACCACCGCAGAACCCCGTGAAGGAGGTCCTGCCGTGGCCTTGACGTTCAAAACCGTGCACGTCCACATCACCCAAGGCGACGAGGACGACACCCCCGCCGCCGGCCGCGTCACCCTCACCGGCCCGCACGTCCTGCGCGACGCCATCGGCAACGTGATCCACGGCCGCCCGACCGCCACCGTGGACCTCGTCGACGGCCAGGGCACGCTCACCCTGCCCGCCAGCGACGACCCCGACATCGAGCCGACCGGCTGGGCCTACACCGCGGTGGTGGCCACCGACGCCTGGCGACAGGAGTTCCTCGTCGAGGTCCCGCACGCGACCGTCGGCACGGTCGAGTTCGCCGACCTCGTCCGGCCCGTCACCCCGACCGCGATCACCACCTACGCCCTGGTGGCCCACGGCCACACCACCGCCCAGGTGACCGGCCTCGACGACGCACTCGACGACATCGGCGAGCGGGTCGACGCCCTCGAACTCGGCAGCGGTGGCGGCGGCGTCCCGACCACCCGCGCCGTGACCGCCAGCACCGGCCTCACCGGTGGCGGCACCCTCGCGAGCGACGTCGTCGTCGCCCTGTCCGCGGGCAGCATCACCAGCCTCGCCAAGGCCGACACCGCGGTACAGCCCGCCACGCTCGACACCCGCCTGGCCACGCTGCTGGGCGCCGCACCGGCCGCCCTGGACACCCTCGTCGAGCTCGCGACCGCACTCGGCAACGACGCCAACTTCGCCGGCACGGTCACCACCGCGCTGGCCGCCCGCGCCACCACGGCCGAGCTGGCCGCCCAACGCCACCGCATCGTGCGCGTGCGCGACGTCAGCCTGACCAGCCCGGCGTTCTACTCGGTCCCCGACACCACGAGCGCCTGGGCCCTGTTCGCCGCACCCGGCGAGTACAGCATTGCCGCGGCGATCGGCGACGACATCGAGGTGCACTACAGCGTCCTGGCCCAGTCCGCGACGACATGGTTTCTCGACATGGCCGTGGTCACCGGCGCCACCCCGACCCTGCAGCGCTACCTCGTCTCCGGCAGCGGCGCCAGCACGTTCGAGGGCAACCCCGCCGACTACGCCAACGGCAGCGGCGCCTCGTTCCAGGGCCGCAGCGGCACGTTGGGCTTCACCGTCGCATCCGGCGACCTCGACGGCGGCCTCGTCCGGCTCCGGTGGGCCGTGAAAAGCACCGGCGTCAACGGCCGCCTGTACGCGAGCGCGAACTACCCGCTGCTCGTGTCGATCCGCAACTCCCGAGCCTCGGCGTGAGGAGGGCGACGTCATGCGCATTGCCCGGCTCAAACGCCTCATCAAGGAGGCCCGCCACCAGCAGGCCTGCCACATCGCGGTAGCCGTCGAGGTCCTCACCTCCAACGCCTACGCCCTCGGCAAGGCCAGCGCCGACGTCGAGGCCGCCATGAGTGCGGCCCACCACGCCCAGGACGTCGTCGACGAGTACCTCCTGGCCCTGGCCGATCAACTCCGCCCCGGAAACCGGACGTGGCCATGAGCGCCGCGACAGGAGGTGATCCCGTGCTGACACCCGCCTTCGACCAGCACGGCGTCACCGTCCATTTCGGCGACTGCCTCGACGTCCTGGCCGCCCTGCCTGACGGCTCGGTTGACGCCGTGGTGACCGACCCGCCCTACGGCCTGGACTTCCGGGCGAACGGCTGGGACCGGTTCGGCACCGGCGAGGCGTTCGGCGAGTGGTGTCGCCTGTGGGCGGTCCAATGCCTGCGCGTCCTCAAGCCCGGCGGGCACCTGGTCGCCTTCGGCGGCACCCGCACCTGGCACCGGCTCATGGCCGCGGTCGAGGACGCCCGCTTCGAGGTCCGCGACAGCATGGCCTGGCTGTACGCCACGGGCTTCCCCAAGTCCCACAACGTCTCCAAGGCGCTGGACAAGGCCGCGGGCGCCGACCGTGAGCCCGACGTGTACGAAGACAGCGCCTACCCCCAACACGTGTACGGCAAGGGCGTCGGCTCCGGCCGGATGCTTTCACGCGGCGAGCCCGTCAGCGACGCCGCCCGCCGGTTCGACGGCTGGGGTACCGCGCTCAAGCCGTCCTTCGAGCCGATCGTCGTTGCCCGCAAGCCCTTCCCCGGCACCGTCGCGGCCAACGTCCTGGCCCACGGCACCGGCGGCCTGAACATCGACGGGTGCCGCGGCGCGGCCCGGCCCACCCGCCTGGCCTCCCCCGGCTGGGCGGGCGCCACCGGCACGGAACGCCGGTGGCCCGCCAACGTCGTCCTCGACGACGTCACGGCCGAGGCCCTCGGTGACCACGCCGTCTACTACCCGACGTTCAGGTACCAGCCCAAGGCTCCGCAGTCCGAGCGCCCGGTCGTCGACGGCGTCCGGCACCCGACCGTCAAGCCGTTGGCCCTGATGCGGTGGCTGGTGCGCCTGGTGACCCCGCCTGACGGGGTCGTGCTCGACCCGTTCCTGGGCAGCGGCACCACCGCGCAGGCCGCCCGCGACGAGGGCTTCCGGTGCATCGGCATCGAGCGGAACCCGAACTACCTGCCGTTGATCACCACACGGCTGCAGGGCCGGTGAACGCCCAGGACATGGCCGCGTTGCTCGCCGAGCTGGCGTCCCGGCCGGACTACCGCGCCGGTGCCGCCGACTTCGACCACGTGGTCGAGGTGCTCGCCGAGCTGGTCGAGGACGGCCTCGACCACACCGCCGCGGTGATGCTGGCCGCCAAGCTCAGCGGGGTACCGGTGTGGCTGTTCGTGCCGACCGAGCACGAGGGCCGACGCTGGGCCCGCGAGCACGACCTGCCGCCGCATCTCTGCCGCTACGTCACCACCAGCAGCCGCGGGCTCGTGGGCGGACTGCCGCGGCTGTGGCTGGTCGACCAAGGCTTCTACCGGCGGAGCAGCGCGAGCGATCGAGCGGCCGCTCACCGCATCCTCCATGACCTGGACAGAACGATCACGATGACACGGAACGCGTTGTGCGGTAAGGAGGTCTGACCATGCGCCCCACCTACGAGACGGCGGTCCTGGTCCACACAACCCAGACACCGGCGCCCCCGGCCGCGCCGTCGCGCCCCGTCGCCGACGAGCAGTACTGGGTGATCTGCCGCGTCTGTTACTACGAGCGTCGCGCCGGTGAGCCGTGCGGCCTGCCCTGCGTCTAGCCACAGGTCGAGGTGCGTGATGCCCGCCCTCCACCTGTGTCGTGGTGCTGGCGGTCGGCTGTGCTCACGGCTGGTCGAGGGCACACGGTGCACCCCGTGCGCACGTGAGCACGACGGGGCCAGGACCAGGGCCAAGCGTGCGGTGCGCCCCTACCCCAAGGCCGAGCAGCGACGCCGTGCCGCCGCGGTGGCACGGCACCGCGCGCTGCACGGTGAGGTGTGCCCCGGTTGGGGTGAGCGCCGGTCGCACGTGGTGCTGCCACCCAACGTGCTGACCGCTGACCACGTGGTGCCACACGCACTGGGTGGTGGCGAGGGTGGCGCGCTGGTGGTGCGGTGTCGCCGCTGCAACTCGGCCAAGGCAGGGCGCCAGGCGGGGTGACACCCACCCATTGGCCCCGATGTACCTACACCCGGCGGCGGTGCATAACCGCAGGTCACAGGCTTGCGGGTGCATAACCGCAGGTCAGGGGGGTAGGGGGGGTCAAAAGTCGCTGACCTGCGGGTATGCGACCCCTTATAGAGCTGTCTCTTTGTATGTACGGGTCTGGGGTTTTCGCAGGTCAGACGGCCTCCGCGAGCTCCCACGATCACGTTTCCGCAGTTCAGAGCCCCACGCGGAGGTGATCAACATGGCCGGAATCGGTCCGCCACCGGACAAAAACAAGCGCCGCCGGAACGCCACCTACGCGACCACCAAACTGCCCGCCGAGGGCCCCGCCGAGCCCGCCCCGAAGTTCCCCCTCCCCGAGGACGTCGTCACCGCGGCGAAGCTGCGCGTGGCCCGCGGGCAGGTGCAGCGCCTGGAGGACCGGCGCGACGACGGCGAGCCCGTCGACGAGGACCGCCTCGACCGCCTGCAGGAACGGGTCGCCGTGCTGGAGCACGTCGTCGCGATCCAGCGGAAGTCGGAGCTGGCGCTGTGGCGCGAACTCTGGAAGTTGCCCCAAGCCGCGGCGTGGTTGCGGCACGGCTACGCCCGCGAGGTCGCGATGTACTGCCGCCTGAGCGTGCTGGCCGGATCCGGGGACGTGGCCGCTGGCAAGGAGGCCCGCCAGTGGTCGGATCGGTTGGGGCTTAACGACATGGCCCTGCTACGCCTGCGCTGGGAAGTCGCGGCCGACGAGGTAGCGCAGCAACGCGCCGCCGATGCGGCACCCACGACCACCGAGGCACCGGCCGCTCAGCGGCGGCTCAAGGCGGTGGACCCCGGTGCCGTGGCGGGGGGCTAGAGAACCCGGCGAGTTCCCCACGCTCGGCTGGTTGGTCGGCTCATGGATCGAGTCCAACTGCATCATCCCGAACGGTCCGCAGCGCGGTGCGCCGTACCTGCTGACTGACGAGATGTGGCTCCACATGCTGTGGTGCTACCGCCTGGTTCCGACCTGGCGCGTGCACCCGAAGTACCCGCGGCCGCGCGATGGCTTCGTGTACTACGGCTCGCAGTTGAGGCGCCCGCAGAAGTGGGGCAAAGATCCCTTCATGGCCGCGAGGGCCATTGCCCACGCGCTCGGCCCGGTCCAGTTCGACGGGTGGGACGCACGCGGCGAGCCGGTCGGCCGACCCGTTGACACACCGTGGATTCAGCTCGCCGCGACCAGCGAAGACCAGACCCTCAACACGTGGCGGCCGCTCTACCGGATGCTCGACGAAGGCCCGCTCGGGTCGACGCCGGGCCTCGACGTCGGCCTGACCGGGATCAAGCTTCCCCGCGGGGACGGCTGGATCGAGCAGGTCAGTGCGTCGTCACGGTCGCGCCTCGGCAACCCGATCACGTGGGCTGCTTTCACGGAGCCACATTTGATGTGCGAGCGCGACGGCTCGCTCGAAATGTTTTTGGCAATGGACAGAAACTTGACAGGAATGGGCGGCGGCTGGATGCAGGCCACCAACGCCTGGGATCCGACCGAAGACAGCGCCGCGCAGCAAACCGCCGAGGCCAAGACCCCCGGCGTCTACCTCGACCACCGCGGCGGCGACCTGGCGCCCCTGCCCGACCTCAGCGACCACGAGGCCGTGCGGGCACGGATCAAGCTCAAGTACGGCGACTCGATCCGGTCCGCGGGCGGGTGGGTGGAAGAAGACGACATCTTCTTGAGCGTCACCCAGCCGACCACCGGCGAGGCCCGCGCCCGCCGGTACTACCTCGACGAGGTCACCGTCGGCGAGAGGGACTTCGCCGACCCGACCCGATGGGACGCGCAGGCCCGGCCACTGCCGGGCGAGTCCGATAAGGACCCGCTCAAGCCCGGTGACGCGGTCGCGCTGGGCTTCGACGGTTCGCGCACGCGGGACGGCACCGCCCTGGTGGCGACCCGCATCCGTGACGGCAGGCTGTTCCACCTCCGCACCTGGCTACCGCCAGAGCACGAGGCGGCGCCCTGGAAGATCGACCGGGTCGACGTCGACAAGGTCGTACGTGCCGCGTTCGCCGCGTACAAGGTCTGGTTTTTGTACGCCGACCCGTTCAAGTGGCAGGACTACCTGGACACGTGGTCAGGCGCGTTCCCCGGCCGGGTCGTGGAGTTCGCGACCACCAACGAAAAGCGCATGGACAACGCCATCGAGCGTTTCCTGACCGCGTTCGAGGGCGGCGAGCTCACCCACAACGGGCACCCGACGTTGACCGCGCACATGAAGCACGCGGCCCTCAAAAAGGGGCGCAAGAAGCCGCCCCGCGTCGACGGCGAGACCCGCCGCTTCGACTATTACATGAGCCTTGTTCGCAAAAAGCCCGACCTCCTCATCGACGCCCTGATCGCCGCGGTTCTGTCCTACGCCGCGCGTGGTCAGGCCATCGAGGCCGGTGCGCTGGATGACGAGAGCGGCCTGGCACCGAACCTGTGGTGAAAGGAGCCAATCGTGTTCAGCACCAACAAGGCCGAGGCCTTCGGCTACGCGCTCGTGCTGGGATTCCTGGCGTTCGTGTGGGAACCCCTGCCGTTGCTGGGAGGCGGGCTGCTCATCATCGTGTGGGCGAACACCCGCAAGGAGCAGAGCGGCCGGTTCACGCGGGCCGTGGCCACTGCCCTGGGCGCGGGCCTGGCCGCGGCCGTCGGCGGCTGGCGGGCCGTCGCCGACGAGGACCAGGACGCCGTCGACGACGAGCCGGTCGACCCGGCCGTCGCACCGGCGGCCGGTGACGGGGGCACGTCGTGACCCTTGGCCGCGCGCTGGGCCGCACCGTGGCCCGCACGGTCGCCCGCGCGATGAACGCCGCGGTGGAGCAGCGCACGCTCGAAAACCCCTCGGTGCCGTTGACCCCGACGGCGCTGCTGGAGTGGCTGGGCGGGAACCCGCTCGACGCCGGTGTGCGGGTGGACGAGGTCGGCGCGCTGAACATGCCCGCGGTCTGGCGGGCGGTGAGTGTGCTTTCGGCCATCGCGGCCGCGCTCCCCTTGCATACTTTCGTCGAGAGCGACGGCCACGATCACGCCCGCACGAGCAACCCGTTGCTGCGCAACCCGCACCCGGAGATGACGCCGTTCGAGTTGTGGCGGCTGACGTACGTCCACCGCATGTTGTGGGGCAACGCCTACTTGCAGAAGGTCCGCAACGCGGCCGGGCAGGTAGTCGAGCTGTGGCCGATCAGGCCGCACCGGGTCAAGGTCGCCGCGGTCCGGAGCACGCCCACACTGCCCGGCGGGAAGCTCTTCGAGGTCACCGACGACACCGGCAAAACCCACGTGCTCAGCTCGCGGGAGGTCATGCACCTACCGGGGATGGGCTACGACGGCGTAGTCGGGTGCTCGCCGATCCGCGCGGCGGCGCAGGGCATCAGCCTGGCGCTGGCCGCGGAGAAGTCGGGCGCGAAGTTCTTTGCCTCCGGCGCCATGCTCGGCGGCATCCTCCAGACCGACCAGCGGCTCGACGGTGAGCAGGCCGACCGGCTCAAGGCCAGGTGGCAGGCCAAGATGGGCGGCCTGGCCAACGCGCACGAAGTGGCCATTCTGGACTCCGGCGCGAAGTTCCAGTCCGTCACCATGCCGTACAAAGACGCGCAGTTCCTGGAGAGCCGCCGCTTCCAGATCGCGGAAATCGCCAGGATGACCGGCGTTCCCCTGTTCCTCCTCATGGAGACCGAGGGCTCGACGTCATGGGGCACCGGCCTGGAGTCCCAGGTCCAGGGCTTCGTCACGTTCGACCTGCACCCCGGCTGGCTGGTCCCGACCGAGCAGCGCATCACCAAGGAACTGCTCACCGGCGAGTACGCCGAATACATGGTCCAGGGCCTGCTCCGCGGCGACAGCACCGCCCGCGCGGAGTTCTATCGGGCAATGCGCGAGATCGGCGCGTTCAGCGCCAACGACATTCGGCGCAGGGAAAACGAGCCGCCGATTCCCGAGGGCAACACCTACCTGCAGCCGGCCAACATGGTCCCGCTCGGCACGGACCCGGCGCCCCCACCGACCAACCCGGCGCCCCCGCCGAAGGAGGACGACTGATGTCCATTCAGCTCATGGCCGAGGAGCGTCGGCGATTGCCGGTGGAGACCGCCGGTGTGTGCCTGCGTGCCGTCGACGGCGACGGCGCCGAGGACGGCGCGGCCGCGGCCGAGCGGTTCAACGGGCACGCCGCGGTGTTCAACGTCCGCGCGGCGATCGGCAACCCGCTCCGGTGGGGCTTCTACGAGGAGTTCATCCCCGGCGCGTTCACCGACACGATCGTCGAGGACGACGTCCGGAAGCTGATCGACCACGACAGCTACTACGTGGTGTCGCGGATGTCCGCCGGGTCGCTGCTGCTCGCGCAGGACGGCGTGGGCCTGGCCGTCGACTCCGCCCTCGACGAGGGCCTGTCCTACGTCCGGGACCTCAAGGCCAACGTGCGCAACCGGAACATCACCGGCATGTCGATGGGCTTTCTCGTGCTGGAGGACACCTGGAGCACGGAGGAAGTCGAGGTGCCGGGCTTCGACACCTCGTTCACGGTGGACGTCCGGAAGGTGAGCAAGGCCAAGCTGATCGAGGTCAGCTCGGTGACCTTCCCGGCGTACGTCGACACCGACGCGGACCTGCGTTCGGTGGCCACCGCGCTGGTGCACCGCGGCGACGTCGCCGCGATCGAACGTCGGGCCGCGCAGCGTCCCGAGCTGCTGGAGTTGCTCAAGGTTCTCGACCGCGAGGCGGACGGGGCCACTCGGACGGACGGCACCCGCCGCGACTTCGAGGAGATCGACCGCGTCATGCGAGCCCTGCAGCTGCGTTACCGCCTGTCTCGCTGACCTCGCCACCCCCAAGCCCCCGAGCCCGTCCACACCCCGTGTGGGCGGGCTTTCGCGTGAAAGGAACCACCTCCCGTGACCGACACCAGCACCGCCATGAAGCGACTGATCGACGAACAGAACACCGTCTGGGAGCGGATGAAGGTCCTCCGCGACGGCGCCGCCGACCGCGACATGACCGCCGAGGACCGCACCAACTGGGACGCGGCCGAGGCCCGCCTGACCGAGGTGTCCGCCGACATCGAGCGCCTCGACCGGCTCTCCAAGCTGGAGCTGGTCGACCGGAGCCAGATCGTCCCCACCGGCGGCGGCGACGAGGACCGCACCGAGGGCTCGGCCGCCGAGGCCGAGTACCGCAAGGCGTTCCAGGCCTACGTCCGCGGCGGCATGGACCGGCTCAACCCCGAGCAGCGCGAACTGCTCATGAGCCAGCACACGGACCTGCTCAACACCCGTGCGCAGGCCGCGGGCAACGACACCGCGGGCGGCTTCCTGGTCCCCGAGGACTTCCAGCAGAAGATGACGGAAACCCTCAAGGTCTACGGCGGCTTGACCAACGTGGCCAACGTGATCACGACCACGAACGGCCAGGACCTGCCCTGGGTCGGCAACGACGACACCGGCAACGAGGGCGAGATCATCGGCGAAAACACCGAGGTCGGGGACACGGACGTCAACTTCAACGGCAGGAAGCTCAAGGCGCACATCTTCAGCTCGAAGAAGCTGCGCGTCCCGCTGGGCCTGCTGCAGGACGCCGCCTTCGGCCTCGACACCTGGCTGCCCGCCAAGCTGGGCGAGCGCATCGGCCGCCGGTCGGCGCGGGCCTGGATCACGGGCACCGGCATCGACCAGCCCGAGGGCATCACCACCAACGTGGGGACCGGCAAGACCGGCGCCGGTGGCCAGACCACGTCGATCATCTTCGACGACCTGATCGACCTGGAGCACTCGATCGACCCGGCGTACCGGGGGAACGGCCGCTACCTGTTCAGCGACAGCGCCCTCAAGGTCCTCCGCAAGCTCAAGGACGGCGACCAGCGGCCGCTGTGGGTGCCGGTCCCGACGCCTGGCTTCAGCGCGACCCTGAACGGCTTCCAGTACACGATCGACAACTCCATGCCGGTCCCGGCCGCGAACGCGAAGTCTGTGCTGTTCGGCGACTTCAAGGCCGGGTACGTGATCCGCCTGGTCCAGAACGTGCAGACCATGCGCCTCACCGAGCGGTACGCGGAGTACCTGCAGGTTGCCTTCCTGGCCTTCCAGCGGATGGACGGCATGATCGACGACCCGAGCGCGATCCGCGCCTACGCGCACGCCGCCGCCTGACCAACCCTCCCCCGCCGCCCGCGGCCGCGCCCCCATGGTGCGCGGCCGCGGCGTGCGCCTGGCCCTCGTGAAGGGAACCGATCGTGTCCACTACCAAGGACCCGTACAACAACCTGCTCGTCAAGGAAACGTGCGCGATTGCGTTGCGTACCAACGGAACGCTGAACGGTGCGGCTGTCGACCGCAACGAGGATGCCAGCATGTTCCAGGCCGCGCTCGTGGTCGTCCACACCGGCACGATCACCGACGGCACGCACACCGTCGAGGTGCAGCACTCCGACGACAACGCCGTCTGGGCCGCGGTGGCCGACGCGGACCTGCAGGGCAGCGAGCCCGCGATCGTCGCGGCCGACGACAACAAGATTTACGAGATCGGGTACCGCGGCCTCAAGCGGTACCTGCGCGTCGTGGTCGTCACCGCGGGTGCCGCCACCGGCGGTACCTTCGGCGCCTCGGTGATCCTGGCCGACCCGCGCGTCGTCCCCGTCATCAGGAACTAGGCGGGCCGCCATGCCGATCATCCGCATTCTGACCAGCGTGTCCGGGCTGGACTTCTCCTGGTACCCCGGCGAGCAGGTCCTCGTGTCCGCCGAGGACGCCGAACGGTGGTGCGACGGAGAACGCGCCGTGTTCGTCGGCCCCACCGACGACGAGCTCGCGGCGCTCGATGCCGAGCGCAGCACGGGCGCCCCGTTCACCGAGGCCGAGATCAAGGCCGAGTTTGAGCACCTGGCGAACACGGTGACCGTGGTTGTGGACGGCGTCGACGCCGGGCCTGGCGTGGTCGACGAGCTGCCCGACACCGGCGTGACGTACGGACCCCTGCCGGAGGCCGTCGAGGGCGACACCACCGAACACCTGGCCGTGCCGGACTACAGCGGGTGCACCGTGGCCCAGCTGCGCGCCGTGCTCACCCTCCGCGAGCTGTCGGCGGAGGGCAAGCGGCCCGAGCTGCTCGCCCGCCTGGTCGCCGACGACGAGGCCCGCGCCACCTGATCGTCACGGGCCCCGGCCCCCCACCTGATGAAAGGAGGGGGGTCGTGGCCTATGACGTGGGCGATACCGCCCGACTGCGGTTCGAGGTGCTCGACGCCGACGGCGAGCTGGTCGCGCCCGGCGGCGGCACGCCGACCCTGACGATCACGCTGCCCGACGGCACCACCACCGCGCCCGCGGTGTCCACGCCGTCACCCGGCGAGTACACCGCCACGTACGTCACCGCCGTGACCGGGCGACACACCTACCGGTGGGTGGCCACCGGCACCAACGCCTCCGCCGACTTCGACATCCTCGACGTTCGCCCGGCCGAGCGGCCCTGGCTGATCTCGCTGGCCGACGCCCGCGAGGTCCTGGGCCTCGACGACCGCGAGCAGGATCGCGCGGTCCGCGACTGGCTCGGCGCCACCACGGCGGTGATCGAGTACCACACCGGCAAGGCCTGGGTGCCGCACACCCGCGTGGACACCGTCGACGGCGGCCGCCCCGCCATCGCGCTACCGGTCACGCCGGTGCGGTCGATCACCAGCATGGTGCCGCTGCTCGATGACGGCACACCGACCTACGAGCCCGCCCAGCTCCGCGTGGACACACACGGAATCCTGCGCCGGGCCGACGGGTCGACGTTCCACCGTGGCCAGTACAACGTCACGCACCTGGTGGGAGACAACGCCTTCGTGCCCGAAGGGGTCGTCGGCGCCGCCCGGATCATCCTCGAACACCTGTGGGACACCCAGCGCGGCGGCGGCCTGCCGTCCCGCCAAGACGACGAGTTCCAGTTCGACCCGCGGGCCGGATACGCGTTGCCCAACCGCGCGAAGGAACTGCTCGGCGAAGCCCTGCCGGGGATCGCATGAGCACCTCGGCGATTCACCCCGCGATCGACGGCCTGGTCGCGCTGTGCACCTCCGCCACCGCCCGCGGTGGCTCGCTGTACGGGGTCACGATCCTGGACGGTCCGCCGCCCAAGACGCCGCCCGCCCGCCGAATGCTCTGCATCGGCGACACCCCGGACGACGACTCCGCCGCGGCCGCCGGAACGCAGGAGTTCCGCAACCTCGGCGCGAACCGCAAGGACGAGGTCTTCTCGATCTACTGCACCGCGATTGCCCGCTCCGGGTCGACCGCGGTTCGGCCGTTGCGCGTGCTCGCGTTCGAGACCGTCGCGGCCGTCGAGAACCTGCTGCGCCAGGGCCAGCCCGACGCCGACCCCCGACTCGGCGGCGTCGTCCAGTGGGCCGCCCTCGGCGGCGACGTCCGCTACACGCCCACCCAGCTCGAAAAGGGCTGCTGGGTCGAGGTCGGTTTCAGCGTCGAATGCCGCGCCCGGATCTAGGCGCTTCCCCCTACCTACCAACGAGGAGGCGCCGTGCGCGTCGTCTACCGCGGCCCGTTCCGGGCTGTCGAAGTCCCGTCCCTGGGTAACGCCGTGTTCGAGCGCGACGTGCCCGCCGATGTGCCCGACGAGACCGGCGCGGCCCTCGTGCTGCAAGAGGTCTGGGACGAGCACAAGACCCCCAAGCAGCTCGCCGCCGAGGCCAAACAGGCCGCCGTCGACGCCGCGGCCGCCGAGCAGTCCGCGGACAACACCGGAACGGAGGTCAGCTGATGACCGGCCCCATCCCCTCCGGGCTTTCCGCCCAGCTCATGACCGCCGAGGAGACCACGTACGGCACGGGCGTCACGCCGGACCGTGCCTACGAGTTCCGGCAGGAGAGCCTCAAGGAGTCCATCGAGCGCATCGAGTCCACGGCGCTGCGCGCGGGCACCCGCCTCCAGCGCAGCGACCGGTGGAAGATCGGCAAGCGCTCGGTCGCCGGTGACGTCACGATGGAGCTCGCCAACCAGGGCTTCGGCCGTTGGTGGAAGCACGCGCTGGGCAAGGTGGTCACCACCCAGCCCGCATCGGTCCCGTCCCCGACGGTCTACCTGCACACGTTCACGCCCGGTGACCTGCCGGAAAGCCTCACCATCCAGGTAGGACGCCCCGACGTCGGCGCCGTGGTCCGGCCGTTCACCTACACCGGGTGCACCCTCCCGGCCTGGACGCTGGAGTGCACCGTCGGTGAGTTCGCCACCTTCGGCGCCACGATCCTGGGCCGGACCGGCACCACGGCGACCGCGCTCGCGACGGCCGCCTACCCGGTCGGCCTCGACGTCGTCCCGTTCGTCTCGGGCACGCTCACCGTCGACGGCGAACCCGTCGACGTCAAGAGCTTCACCATGCAGGGCGTCAACGCGCTGACCGAGGAGCGGTACTTCCTCGGGTCCCCCTTCCGCAAGCGGCCGCTGGAAGCCGGAATGCGGCTGATCACCGGCACGTTCGAGCCCGAGTTCGAGGGCCTCGACGCCTACGCCGCGTTCATCGCCGGTGCCGAGGCCGAGCTGGAGCTCTACTTCGTCGGGTCGATCATCGAGGACGCCCTGCCCTACTTCACGCGGGTCACGGCGAACATCCGTTACGACGACGGCACTCCCACCGTCGGCGGCCCCCAGGTCCTGCTCAACCCGATTCCTTACAAGGTCATCGACAACGGGACGCTGTCGCTGCAGGTGGAGTACCAGACCTCCGACGCGACCCCGTAGGGAGCGCGGGCCATGCCGGGATTCAAGGTCCAAGGCACCGACGACTTCCAGCGGGTGGCCCGCAACCTCAAGGCAGCCGGACGCGGCGACCTGGCCCGCAAGATGGGCCAGGAGATGAAGCAGGCCGTCGAGCCTGCCCGGCTGGAGATGCAGTCGAACGTGCGCGCCCTGCGGTCCAGTGGTGGCCGCGGGGGCGCGTCCGCCCGCGCCGCCCGCGCCGCGCACACCCTGCGCAAGCGTCGGAACCTGACCGACCGCGCGCGGCTGAAAGCGTTCCGCGGTAGCGGCTTGCGCGAGACCGTCGCCCGCGCCACCCGCACCACCGCGTCGGCCGGTTCCCGGTCGGCCTCGGTCCGGATCCGTGCCGCCCAGGCGCAAATGCCGCCGAGCCAACGCAAATTGCCGCGCCTGCTCAACCGCGGGCACTGGAGGCACCCGGTGTTCGGCGGCCGCTGGACCGCGCAGAAGGCCAGCCCCGCCGGATGGTTCGACCGGCCAGCCAAAAAGCACCGCCCGAAGGTTCGCTACGCGGCCGTGGCCGTCGTCGCGCGCACCGTCCGCCAACTCGGCTAGGAGCCCCCATGACCCCCCGTACGCACGTGTTGCGGTTCACCGTCGGCGACCAGGCGCCGGTGGACCTCGACATCTTCCAGCTCGACCTCGACGAGTCGATCGCGCTGGAAACCCTGATCGGCCGCAGCTACCGCGACCTGACGCTCGCGGTCGAGGCCGACGACACCCTCGCGCTGAAAGTCTTCTACTGGGTGGCTCGCCGAAAGGCCGGCCACGAGGTGGCGTTCACCGACCCCAGCAACGCGCCCAAGTGGGCCGACTTCACGTGTGAGCACAACCCCACGGACTAAGTCCGTTGTGCGCCAACGGTTCTCACCTCGGAAGGCAGGAGGTGTGACCCGTGGGTGCCTCTGACCTGACGTTCACCATCCTCGGTATCGACAAGGCCAGCCCGGCGTTCCGGTCGGTCGGCGACGCCGCCGAGGACGCGGGCCGCCGCGTCGACTCCGCGGGCAAGACGTCGATCAAGGCCATGGCCGGGACCACGGCCGCGAGCGTCGCCATGGGCCTGGCGGCGGGCGCGTCGATCGCCGCGGTACCGCTCATGTTCGGCGCGATGGCGGCGGCCGCGCTCAGCAGCAACGCCGAGGTGTCCGACAGCTTCGGCAACCTGGCCGACAACGTCGTGAGCGACGTCAAGGCGATGACCGCCCCGCTCGCCGATGACATGGTCGGCGCCGCGAACGATCTCGGCCGCGCCTGGACGGACATCCTGCCGGGAATGCGCGCGGTGTTCGCAGACCCGGCCATGGGCAAGGGCGTCCGCGAGATGTCCACCGGCATCGGTGACCTCGCCCGCAACGCCATGCCTGGGTTCCTCACCGCGGTACAGCGCAGCGGCCCGGTGATGACCGGCTTCAAGAACCTGCTCGGCGACACCGGCCGCGGCCTGTCCGACTTCTTCACCAATGTGTCGGAGTCCAGCGAGGACACCGGCGTCGTGGTGACCGGATTCGGCAGCATCATCCGCACCACGATGGCCGACCTGGGCAGCATCGTGTCCTCGGCCTCGTCGGCGGTCGCGCCCGAAATGGGCAAGATTTCCGAGCTGTTCGACAAGACCACCGGCTCCGCCGCGGGCCTGGCCGAGGGCGGCCTGCCGATCCTGACCAGCGCGGTTGGCGCCACGGTCGGCGTGCTGAACTCCGCGCTCGGCGTGCTCGAACCGATTTCCAGCCAACTCGGCACCGGCGTGGGCATGGCCCTCGCGGCCGCGGGCGGGTGGAAGGTTCTCACCGGCGCAGGCAACAAGTTCACCGAACTCGACCTCGGCGGCCGTCTGGAACGCACCGCCCTGTCGGCAGGTGTCCTGACCGAGGGCCTCACCGGCTCCGCGGGCGCCGGGGAGAAGGTGGCCTCGGCCGGGTCCAAGGTCGGCCAGGTCCTCAACAAGGTAGGCGCGGCACTGCCGCTGGTCGGTGCTGGTGCGGTGCTGCTGGGCCTGGCCATGGAGGCCGCGGGCCAGGGGATGCAGAACGCGATCGAGCGCGGCAACGGCCTCGGCGTGTCGCTGATCAAGGGCGGCAAAGACGCCGAGACCGCACGGTCCAAGCTCGCCGAGCTCACCGAGGAAAACGGTCGGCTCGCCACCCGAATGACCGAACTGTCCGCCCTGGTCAGCAGCCCGGAAGGGCACGCATACCGCGAGGAACTCGGGCGCACCCGGACACAACTCAACGAGAACAACGGCACCCTCGACGCCGCCAAGAAGAAGTACGAGGAGATTCGCGCCACCCTCGGCGGTGCCGACCTGGCGCAGGTCAAATACAACGAAGCCGTTGCCAAGCATGGAGAAACCTCCATCGAGGCCGCGGCCGCCGGTGTGGCCTGGCGCAAGGCACTCGACGACGAACGGCAAAAGCAAGACGCGGCCAGCCGCGCGACACAGACCCATACCGAGAAGCTGATCGAGCAGCAGACCGCCATGCTCGGCTCCGTCGGTGCGGGCCTGAACTACGAGGCCAGCCTGCTGGCAGTGGAGACCGCGCAGAAGGCCGCCAGCGAAGCGCTCACCACCTACGGTGCCGACTCGATGCAGGGCCGCGAGGCGGTCCTCGCCTACGAGCAGTCGATCCTGGCCGCGGTGTCCGCGATCGGCGAGAAGACCGCGGCGGAAACCACCAGCCTCAGCCCGTCCGAGCAGTCGCGGGCAGTGGCCGCGGCGCAGGCCGGGGAGATCCTGCGCCTGGCCGACGCCGCCGGGAACAACGCGCCCGCCGCGCTGCTCCGCATGGTCGCGGGCCTGGACGCCACCACGCTCGCCTCGCTCGGCGTGACGGCCACCGTGAACGAGACCGGGCAGACCGTCCTCAACCTGCCCGGCGGCAAAACGATCGTGCTCCAGGGCAACAACGACGATGCCATGGCCAAGATCAGGGAGGTCGAGGCGAAGGAGCTCGCCGGGAAAACCCTCTGGATCACCGCGGTCATGCGCAACGACTCCAAGGTCGCGGCGGACTTCGGCGTCGGTGGATCCGCCCGCGGTGGCCACCTCGACGGCGGCGAACTGCAACGGGTCGGCGAGGAAGGCGAGGAGCTCTTCCTCGAAGACGACCCCGGATCGATCATCCCGCACACCCAGACCAGGGCCATCGAACGCGCCCGCCAGCTCGCGCTGGCCGGACTCGGCGGCGGTGGCGGCGGTGGCGGCGGTGGCGGCAACCACTACCACCTGACGGTGATCAACGCCGGTAACCGCGAGATCGATCTACGCAACCAGTTCGAGTACCTACAGCTGCAGGCGATGCCGGAGCGGGGGTGATCCGGTGGCCGACGAACTCACCGAGTGGATCGACGTCGACGGCGCGGCGATGGACCTTGACGTCGAGTGGAACACCGTTGGCAGATTCGGCCCGCGGGTCGCAGTTGACGAGGAGGAAGTGCCCGGTAGTCCCGGCTCCCGCGCACGTGGTGTCCGGCACCTGGCGCGTGACTTCGTCCTCCCGATTTGGGTCACCGCCGCCGACGAGGTCGCGCTCCGGACGGCCATGCGCCAGCTGGTGGTGCGGATGGACCCGAAGCGCGGCGCGGGCACCATCCGGGTGACCTCACCCGGCGGTGACCAGCGAGAGATCACCTGCATGGTGGTCGACGGCCTCGGCATGTTGGAGCACCTCGGCGAGACGTCAGGTCCGACCGTGCAGCGCGTCACGCTGCTGATGCGCGCACACGACCCGTACTGGCAGGCCGCCGCCGACGAGGGCATGACGATCGAGTCCGGTGACCGGCCGTCGTTGTTCCCCTTCTTCCCGCTTCGGTTGTCGTCGAGCGAGGTCTTCGCCGAGATCACGGTCACCAACACGGGCGATGTCGACGCCTGGCCAGTGTGGACAGTCGACGGACCGGCCTCCTCGATCACGATCCGGGACCTGCGCAACGGCAAGCACTTCACGCTCAACCTCGCCGACGAACTGACCCTCGGCGAGTCGGTGGTGATCGACACCCGCCCCGGCCGGAAGTCCGTGACCAAGTCCGACGGCACCGACCTGTTCGGGGACCTGACGACGGCCAGCTCGTTCTGGCCGCTGTGGCCGGGCGCCACCGCGGTCCGGATCGAACTCACCGGATCCGACCCCGGCATTTCCCAGGTGCTGCTCACGTGGTTGCGCCTCTATCTGACCGTCTGAGAGGCGCAGCCACGTGAACGAGCACTACACGTTGTTCGTGCGTGCGCCCGACCTCGGGCGCGTCGCACTGATCGAGGACTACGGCCGCTTCGAGTGCATCGAGCGTCACGTCGCCGTGGGCACCTGGTCGCTGTCGCTGGACATGCGGACCAACGCGGCCAAGTACCTGATCAGGCCGGGCTACGGGATCGAGGTACGTGACTCGCAGGGCCAGCTGGTGATCGCAGGACCGATGACCACCCGCAAACGGGACCGCGACATCGGCCGGAACCAGCTCACCGTCGGCGGGCCGGACGACATGGCACAACTCGCCTGGCGCCGGGCACACCCGGAACCGGCGACGCCCGCACCCCCGTACAACGTCGACGAGCACGACGTGCGCACCGGCGTGGCCTCCACCGTGCTCGGCGCCTACGTCGACGCCAACGCCGGGCCTGGCGCGCTGCCCCAGCGGCAGGTGCAAGGCCTCACGATCGGCTCGGACCCGGTGCTCGGCGCGGACGTCACCGGCCGCGCCCGATGGCAGGAACTTCTCGAGCTGTTGCAGGAACTGGCCACCGCGGGCGGCGTCGCGTTCACCCTGCACCAGGTCGACCAGGAGCTGGTGTTCAACGTGCACGAGCCCGCCGACCGCAGCGCGGTCGTCCGGTTCAGCGAAGAGCTCGGCAACCTCGGCGCCTACGAGTACGACTCGGCGGTGCCGCCGCTGACCTACGTCTACCTGGGCGGCCAGGGCGAGGGCACCGCGCGCGTGATCGTCGAGGGCCAGAACGCGGCGGACATCGTGGACTGGCAGCGGATCGAGTCTTTTGTCGACCGGCGCGACACCGACGACGCCGACGAGCTGGCGCAGCACATCGCCAAGACCCTCGACGAGAACTCGACGTCGGCCAGCCTGACCGTCGAGCCGCTCGACACCGACCGGCAGCAGTACCGCACGCACTACGCGCTCGGCGACGTCGTGACCGCGGTGATCGACGACGAGCCGGTGCAGGAGCGCGTGCAGCAGGTGCGCACGGTCATCACCGCCGAGACAGCCACGGTCCAGCCGACCATCGGCAGCCTTTCCCGCCGCGGGATTTTGCGGATCTTCGACCAGCAGCGCGCCACCAACTCGCGCCTCAAC
>WUUC01135487.1_pt1 | contig 42699 bp, 39 predicted proteins | sample 6278441 | NCBI WGS metagenome assembly WUUC01 (sample SAMN13675441, study PRJNA597444) | soil metagenome | isolation source: soil | place: USA: Washington | collected 2017-10
AACTGGATAAGCAGCAGCGTGAATATTTCCTGCAGCAACAGTTAAAAAGTATCAAAGATGAGTTGGGCGGCGATAGTAACGTTCAGGAAGTAAAAGAAATGCAGAAGAAGGCCGAGACCATGAAGTGGCCGGCTGCTGCAAAAGAAACGTTTAAAAAGGGCGCTGAAAAACTGGAGAGAATGCATCCAAGCACTCCCGATTATTCCGTTGTATATAATCATCTGGATCTGATGCTTGAGCTGCCATGGGGAACTTATACAGAAGATCGCTACGATCTGAAAAAAGCAAAGAAAACATTGGATGACGATCATTATGGCATGCAGAAAATCAAGGAAAGGATCCTGGAATATTTGGCTGTATTGAAGCTAAAAGGCGATATGAAAAGCCCTATTCTTTGTTTTGTCGGTCCGCCGGGAATCGGTAAAACATCGTTGGGCAGAAGTATTGCGGGTGCTATCGGCAGGAAATATGTGCGGCTGAGCCTGGGCGGGCTGCACGACGAAAGCGAAATAAGGGGGCATCGCAAAACATATATCGGCGCCATGCCCGGCAGGATATTGCAATCACTGCGGAAAGTAAAATCATCCAACCCGGTGATCATTCTTGATGAGATAGATAAAGTGGGCAGTGATCATCGTGGTGATCCCAGCAGTGCATTACTTGAGGTGCTGGATCCGGAGCAGAACCATACCTTCTACGATAACTACCTCGAGATGGAATATGACCTGAGCAAGGTATTATTCATTGCGACAGCTAATAATTTGCAAAACATACAGCCGGCCTTAAGAGATCGTCTGGAAATAATTGATCTGAGCGGCTACGCAGTAGAAGAAAAATTAGAAATAGCCAAGCGGCATTTATTTCCAAAGCAAAAGGAATTACATGGGTTGAAGAGTTCCAATTTTAAGATCAGCGATAAGGTACTGCAAAAAGTGATACAGGATCACACGAGGGAAAGTGGTGTTCGCGAGTTGGACCGGCAATTGGCTGCTATCATGCGTTACCAGGCAAAGGAGCTGGCAATGAAAGGCAAGTTAAAATCAACCGTAACAGCAGATGATATCGAAAAAATAGTCGGTAAGCCAAGATACAGTAACGAAATATATAAGACGGCTAACATGCCAGGAGTAGCGGTCGGCCTGGCATGGACTTATGTTGGCGGCGAAATCCTTTTCATAGAAACAAGTATCAGCGAAGGTAAAGGCGAATTGAAGCTGACCGGAAACCTTGGTAATGTAATGAAGGAAAGTGCTACTACTGCTCTGACCTATTTGCAATCTGATGCAAACAAGTTCCCTATCCCTCACAAGTTGTTTGATAAAAAGAATATTCACGTGCATGTACCGGAAGGAGCGGTGCCGAAAGATGGACCCAGTGCAGGCATTACCATGATGACGTCCATTGCCTCGGCATTAACCGGGCGAAAAGTAAAACCTTTTTTAGCCATGACAGGCGAGATCACGTTGCGTGGGCAGGTATTACCTGTTGGCGGAATCAAAGAAAAAGTATTAGCTGCAAAAAGGGCCGGATTGAAAGATATCCTTCTTTGCTGGCAGAATGAGAAAGATGTCCTGGAAATTGAATCTGCCTTCATAAAAGGCATTAAATTCCATTATGTGAAGACAATGAACCAGGTGCTGGAGCTGGCGTTGGTGTAAGTTGAGATTCGGCAAGGGACGGTGAAGTGAGAAAGATTGGAACAGAAAGAATAAATTATGCAACAGGCTTTGAATCAAATTCAAAGCCTGTTTTTTTAAGTGCCTTATCCTTTACCGTTGGGAAGAATTTGACGTCCGCTGAGAAAAAATTACTGCATTCGGATCGTCGAATCTTTAAGTAACGGCATGCCTCCACCAAAATATTTGTTTAAAACCACCCTGAATGTATTGACTGAGCTTATACTATCATACAGGATTTCATAATTCTTATCAGAAAAATAAAAGCAATTCAGGTTCATAAACTGTTTCTGTCTTTTTTCAGATGGATGATATGGCATAATATCCCGTCTGCCGTGGTCGCCCTGGATAATTACTACCCTGGGCCTCGAAAATGGCCTGTTCGCTGTAATGGCTAATGCGTCTATCCAGGTATTCGTGTAAATAAGTTGATCTAAATATAAACTATCGCTGATGCCTGGATTATCATCTGAAGCTCTCAAGCTTCTTTTCTGTCCTTTTTTGTTTAAATGGTAACGGCCATGCGGCATCATGATGTGCCCAAAAACAAACCTGGGTTGGTCTGTTTGAATACTTAGTTCCTTTAGCAGATTTTTATAATTATTGCGGTTTCGCCGGAGAACTTTTTGGCTTTTTATCGCTTCTTCATGCGGTCCGAAAAGAGAGGGTATCCTATTTTGTATATGCCACAGTATTTCATATTTGACACGGCCCCAAAAAGTTTCTTTATAAAGGATATCTGTTATATCCGGGTTGAATAATGGTTCTTCCGGGGACGGTTTTCCATTTATATCGGACAAGCCATAGTTTTTTATAGAGTAGCCCTTATCTTTTAAAAGGACGGGAAAGATAGCTTGCTTGAGCGTAAGCTGTGCCTGCAATAATTCTTTATGCAGAATTTTCTTTTTTTCAAGGGGCTGGTTAAAGTAATCGAGAGAAAAGGTAGCCGCTATCGAAAAAGGTGTGGAATTGTAGTTACTTTTTGACCGGGCGGAGATATAAAAATTATTTTTAGTCAGCGCTGAATCAAATTTACTATTGTCATAGTTCAGGTATTGTTTCAATGAGAGAGAACTGGCATATTCATCAAAAATAATATAGAAAATATCAGGTTTCAGGCTATCTGCTTCAGAAAGTGCAGGCACCTGTAAAGGAATATTATAATAGGTCAGATTGTTCTTTTTTCTTTCCTTGTTGATGGTTTTATACAAAGAGGTCACTACCTCTATTGATAATAAAACGATGAGCAGCACATTCAGGAAAGAGTTCAATTTTCGTACTGTTGAATGTTTTCTTCTTAACCTGGCGCCCAGAACGACCAGGAAGATGAGGAGAAGCGAAAGTAAAAACTTGTAAGAGCTGAAGAAAGAGGATAAGTATGCTTTGAGAAAATCATGGGTTGATCCCCAGAAAAAAAATATAATTAATAAAACAGATGTCCATACACCTGCTTTATCCGTTTTTTTAAATAAGATTTTCCCCGTGAGAAAAAGCATTACAGATAACCCGGTATAATAAAGAAGATACCTGCACCAGTATGAAACCAGTATCAAACCAAAATACTCATTACATATATGCCAGATAAAAAGAATAGGAATAAGCAGAAAATGAAAAGGGAAAACGTTTTTATTTTTCAAAGGAAGCATTATTTGTCACTTTTTTACCATTAAAAATAAAACTCTTCCTGACCCCGCTATTTCTTTCTGTTCCAGGACAAGGTGTGTAATAGAAAATTTTTTTATAAACTCTTCCTGGGAATAGGTTGGATAAATATCTTTTTTTGGCTTCAAAAGCTGTTGGCTTTTCTCATCCTCTTTAGGTACAAACTCAATCATCAGGTATTTTCCCAAATGTGATAACAGCTCCGCTACCTTTTCAAAAGGGATATTTTTGCCAATTACCAGGTGATGAATGAATGCCAGCGCCATCACAAGGTCGGTGTTAGTTCGGGCGATAAATGAGTCTCTTTCCTGGTTATTCAACCCTATGGATGGACTGGGCACGGCTGCATCCATTATAAGCGGTAAGATGTTTTTTTCTTTTTTCTCCTTGCAGAAATTATAGAGATCGTTGATACAATGCGCATCAAAATCTGTAGCAATCGTTGAAATGTTTTTTTCGGCTAACAATTTGCTAAACTCACCTTTATTAGCGCCCAGGTCGATAGCCGTTTTTATATGGGCAAATTGATCAACCCATGAGCTGATAATTTTTTTTTTCTCCTGTACGTAATCCCCGCGCTGTTCTGCTTCCCGGTAATAATCTGACCAGGTACTGGCAATTGCTGGCAATCGTAACGTTTTGACTAAGGACTCCAGGCTGGTAACCAGGTTAAGCAACTTTGCTTTTGAAAATTTTTGACCTGTATCATTCTTTTCCGCTCTATTTCGGGAAGCTATGCGATCATGCAAATGTATATGCAGGTAGGTGTGCAGAGAGAACCGGCTTCTCGCGGGCAAAAACGATTTTGTTATATGAACCGGAATTCCATCCGGCCAGGCCAGTTGTAAGGCATGCAACGATTGTTTGCTATAATGCATGAGCAGTAGTGGTCCCAGGAATGCCTCACAGAACTGGCGATAGGCGGACCACGGCGATTCGTTATATTTTTCAAACGATAAACTGTCGATAAAAACTAATCTCCCGTTGTGCCATTGAATATTGAAAGGAGTAGCGTCTTTGAGTACCATCTCATAATTAAGAGCTTCTTTAACTAACCGGAGCGTCAGCAATGCCGCATCTTTCAGCATATCAAAGCTCCACTCATAAGGATAAGAAATAAAGGCGATATGCACAGGCTTAAGTGTAACATAGCAACGCTCATCACCTGAAAGATTTTCCGCGATAAGTTCGTGCGGGATGAGCAAACCTTTTTCGGCAAGGTGTTGATAACAACCGCTGGCTGTAAAATGATCAAAATGTTCTTTAAAAGAATTATTTACCTGCCGGTAAATAATTCCATCTTTTTTAAAAATAAAGCCGGAGGGATCCCTGTATGATGATGGATGATGGATAACAGTTGATGACATCAGCTTAAGGGGGTGTGGTCCTTTTCTTTTTTGGATGAACGTGTAAAAAAAGAACGGATATATAATTTAATATTCTTAAAAAAGTAGATGACACCCAATACGGCGGCAACAATTACCTGGACAAGATAACTTCCGCTTCCCGGATCAACATACAAGAATAAGCCCTCGATCATAAGTATCTAAGATTTGTTTCGGGCGTTAAAGTTAGCAACGTTTCATACATCAGCAGGATCGTGTTTTCAATATCGTCACGGTGAAGCATTTCAACGGTTGTATGCATATACCGTAAAGGGATGGAAATAAGCACGGAAGGACAGCCGTCATTTGAATAAGCAAATGAATCAGTGTCTGTGCCGGTACTGCGGCTTAACGCCCTCCATTGAATATTTATTTTTTTATCAGCCGCTACTTTTTCTACCAACGTTAATAATTTATTATGCACCGCCGGTGCATAGGCAAGCGAAGGTCCCTTGCCACACATCACATCGCCTTCTATATTTTTATTGATCATCGGTGTATTGGTATCGTGCGTTACATCGGTGATAATGGCAATATTGGGTTTGATCCTGCGGGCAATCATTTCAGCGCCACGCAAACCTATCTCTTCCTGCACAGCATTGACAATGTATAACCCGAAAGGAAGTTTCTTTTTATTTTCCTTTAATAATCTCGCTACTTCCGCTATCATAAAACCACCCACCCGGTTGTCGAAAGCCCGCCCGATATAGTTCCCGTTGGCCAGTTCATCAAATCCATCCTGGTAAGTAACAACGGCGCCAATGTGTATGCCAAGATCTTCTACTTCTTTGCGATTCCTGGCGCCGCAATCGAGCCAGAGATTATCAGTTTTTGGTTGTGTCTCTTTATTATCATTGCCATGTCTTGTATGAATCGCCGGCCAGCCAAATACTCCTTTCACCGGTCCTTTTTTGCCGTGAATCAGCACCCGGGATGCCGGAGCCGTTTGGTGGTCAACACCGCCGTTTCTTTTCAGGTAGATCAAACCCTCGGGTGTAACATAATTTACAAACCAGCTTATTTCATCAGCGTGTGCTTCGATAACTACCTTGAAACCATGACCAGGATTAATGATGCCAACCGCTGTACCGTAAGGATCGGTATAATTCGTGTCCACATAGGGCTTCAGGTATTCCAGCCAGAGTTTTTGCCCCCAGGTTTCGAAACCTACCGGCGATGCATTATTGATATAGTTGCGTAAAAATTCGAAAGCGTGGTCCGTAATAATCGATTTTTTTGTTCTTGCTTTTGCCTTTGCAGATTTTGCCATTGAGATATTTATTTATATAAGCTGGCAAAAATAATTAATTATCGCCGATTCGCCGGAAGAAAGCATTAGGCCGGCGTAGGGCATTCCGTTAAAATCAACCGCGTTTACCATCCAAACATACGTATTATACTAAAGGCAGCTAGTGGGTGTGAGCGGAAACCCTTTCTTTGTTCGCTGATTAAAATGAAGAAGCAAAGAACCGCTATGAAACATTTGAGCGAAAGACGGTCAAAACCTGATAAAATGTTAATGCAGGTGCCCTTCAAAAGGAAATTCTTATTTTAGCCGTTGCTGTAACGTAATGTTCAACTAAAAAAACTCAGTGAAACGCATATTAACCATCCTTTTGCTGGCTCCGTTGTTTTTGCCTGCGCAAAAAGATTCGGCTGTTGAGAAGGAATGTAAGCTGGTAAAAGAAACCGACCCATATACCAGGGAAACAAAAGTATCCTCGGGATTTATTTCGTTGCAGGGAGCTTCGCTTACCATTGATGCCGACAATAAGCAAATTGATTTTTTCTTTTCAGTTCCCGACAAATGTTTTGCGGCCGCTTCTACTGTATTTATCTATTTTGAAGGAAGTAAAACAAAAACTACCTATCGCAATACAGGCGGTATGAATTGCGATGGTTACTTTCATTTTGTTTTCAGGAACGGGATTACTACCCCCACCGTCTTAAAGAAATTAGGTTCCCTAAAAGTAGCCAATTTCATATTCACCGGCACAGACAACAAGGCAACGACTGTAAGTCTGCTGCCTGATCAGCAACAAGCACTGATGGATATCACCGCCTGCATAACCGATGAAGCGCAAACGCTGATAAAAAAATAAATAGCAGCTTGTGCCTGGTACCGGGCTTTTATACCTTTATTGTAAAACTTCGTTCAATATTGCGGCGAGTCTTACTCCGCTCTTCAATAATTGTTCTTCGAGAATTTTTTGAAATTTGTAATTATACCGGTAGCTCAATTTTGATTCGCTGGGCGTGGCATCGTAGATAGTGTCAGAGATCACATGTGATTCATAAAACCACTCTTCGAGAAAAGTGGATTGCCATTGTTTTACCCTGTTATCATCCGCTGTATTCAACAACTTTGCATATTCTGTGTAACTATATTGCTGAAACTCGATCAGCATGCTGTCCCATAACGTATGCAGGTTCGTTTTTTTATCAAACCAATATACTACGATCTTGTTGCCGCCTGCGTCTTCGTCTCTTCCTACATGCAAGGGCTGGTGGAGATCGCCAATAAGATGAACAAGAAAATACAGCGCAACCTTTCTCTTTTCAGCCGGCAAAGATTTGTCTTTCAGTTCTGCAATCATTGCTTTTATCTGCGTATAAAGATTTTTGCCCGGAAGCATTTTTAATTCTTCGATGAATTTTTCCTTTTGCATATGACCCGGAAGATCCACATAATGCCATGGCGAAGCATGATTCCAGTTAGAATCCGACTTAATAAAATCCGGCCAGTTAGACCACCATGCAAGAGTTTCCCGGCCGATCAATTTCCGCAATTCTTTTTTTGCTTTTTTTGTTAAGTGTTGTTCCGCTATCTCACCTGCAACGCGATGCCCCAGCACCCCCCAGCTAAAAGCATACTGTGCAATAAATAGTGCTGATATAACGAAAAAAGTTCTTAAAAAAATTCGACTGGTTAATTTATGCATGTGGGTTGATTGAGAGGCAAATGTCAAGGAAATGTTCGGATTGAAAAAATCAGGAAATCGCCGGTTTCATTGGTATCAGTGCAGAGGGTATGTTTGTGGTATGAAGACATGGTTTGGAACATATTTTACTTCGTCTCATGCAGAGCCGCTTGAAGCAACAGTGCTGGCTTATGAAAAGGTCATCGCAATTGGGTTCTGCCTGCCCAATGGCATCAATAGCAGGGTTGCCTGGGATATTGGTGACATAGAAGTTGTTTTTGACAGCAGTTTGCAGTCAACTAAGATGATCAATGTAAACGAGCGTGGTACCAGGCTGATGATTGAAGGCAAGGCGGCAAAGGATTTCATTGAGGAGCTGCAAACTGAACAAAACAAACCCTGGCATAAGAAAGATAAAACGAAGGAGATAGGGCGAAATTTATCCATTTTCCTGGGAATAGCCTCGATCCTGGTAACGGCGTATTTTTTAATGGTGCCCTGGCTCTCCGAGAAGCTTGCGTCAGGTGTGTCTTTAAAGACCGAAGAGCAAATCGGAAATGCGGTCTTCGATGCCCTGTCTCTTTCAGCACAGGAAGATAAAAATGCAACGATTATTCTCAATGATTTCTTTAAGAAAATGAAAGTAGTAACCGGTTACAATGTCCGCATCACTGTGGTCAACGGCGAAGCTATTAATGCATTTGCATTACCCGGCGGAAATATAGTTGTGTACTCAGCCCTGCTCAAAGAACTAAAAACCTATCCGGAGCTGGCTGCCTTGCTGAGCCACGAGTTTGCGCATATCGAAAATAAACATTCTACAAAATCCATTTTCCGGCAGCTGGGATCCAGAGTGTTTTTAAGCATGTTGTTTGGAAGATTTGGCTCCGTTACATCAGTGATAATCGAACAGGCAGATAAATTCAAATCATTAAAGTATTCAAGAAAGCTGGAAAAACAGGCCGATATGGAAGGATTGGCGATATTAAAAAACCGGAAAATTGACCCCGAAGGTTTTGTATTCTTGTTTAAACGACTCAAAGAATCAGCGTCAGCGTCTGCCTTGCCCGAATTGTTAGCGAGCCACCCGGACATTGATAAAAGGGTCGCTTATATTCGTGAAGCTTCGCAACAAACAGATATAGAAGAGCACACAGCGTTAAACACTATTTTTCAAAAATTAAAATAAACACAAAATGATCATTACAACCACGCACAACGTAGAAGGCAGGCCGGTACGGGATTATCTTGGAATTATAAATGCGCAAAGTATTATCGGCGCTAATATTTTCAAGGATTTTCTCGGCGGGCTCCGAGATGTATTCGGTGGACGCAGCAAAACGTATGAAAAAGTAATTGAGCAGGCAAAAGAAGATGCATTAAGAGAACTCGCAGAAAAAGCACAGGCACTGGGCGCCAATGCTATTATTGGTGTTGATCTTGATTTTGAAACAATTGGTGGTAGTGGTAGTATGTTGATGGTGATAGCCTCCGGAACGGCCGTGAAACTCTAAGAGGATATTCTTATTTTATCAGGATGTTTTGAAAGTACCTGATGATTGAGGTCAATATCTTTTGACGTTAAGTAATGATAGTAAGCCGGCGAAATTTTCTGCCGGCTTATTTTATGCAGGTATTGTTCTTTATAATCATAGATAGAGGACTGAATAACAGGTACACCACGGATTACATCCAGAAAATACTTAGCATCGCTAAGAGTAATCATAGTTGCCTGTAGTGTTGTCATAACCTAATAATAGCAGTTTGTCCTATTTTTTAACACCTCTATATTTTTTTTATTTGTAAAAGAAATCTATGAAAACGTTCTGATACTTCCATTTCTCATGGAGCTTTTCAATACCTATGAAACCACCCTACATCCTCTAACTATGAAAACCGCCCAGAATGAAGAAAATGCTGGTACCTACCCCTGTACCGGCATTTCTTTACAACAGATCTTAGACAAATTGGTAGGCCAGCTGCCCGGCACGATCGCCATGAATAAAATTGTGGTAGAAAATGAAGTGCCATCCGGTTTTAAAATGATGGCTGATCAAAACCAGGTCGTTCCTGTTATTGATGAAGTACTCACCACCGTTATGGTTAATGCCCGCAATACTTCCATTTTTATTACTGCTGAAAAATTTACGGATACCGTTACATTAAGTTTCGAAGACCGAAACAACTACAATGGGTATGCGTTGGCGTTTAGTTTGATGTCCATCGGTCAGCAGGCACGGTTTATAGGCGGAGATATTAATATCGATGGAGCTCAAAAACGGGTGGCCACCGTTTCTTTCAGTTTTCCCGATTCGGCAGTATCCAAAAGATATCATTAACGTCTACAGCAGCGCTTATCACCTGAATTTTCCGGATAAAGCATAAAACACCTTATCATTGATCCGGCGGAATATGCCATCATTGATCCTTCGCATTCGTTCCAGGTCTTCTTTATCAAGCAGCCTGTCTCTTTCGTCAAAAGGTTGCGGTTCGTCAAAGAAAGCAAGTGTGAAATATTTTTCCGGTCTCAGGAAACCCGTGAGGTTCTTATCGCGGACCGAAATGAATACAAGGAATTTTCTTTTTCTATTTTCATAATAATCCAGGTTAGTGATCCACGTACAATGCGCTTTTTGCATGGAATTAATTAACTCGCTCATCGCCTTAACGTCAAATCCGTATTTATAAAGCGTATCAAGCAAATAAGGCTCGTCGGTACGAAAATTATATATGTATTTAATACTGTCTGTATGTATTTCCATGCCGATGCGGGTAAGATCTTTGTCTTTTAGTTCAAGCGAGAAAGGGCGTTTATCATACAATTCATTGAACCGTTCGAGAATGGACTGCAGGGTCGTTTCATTTGCCTGGTAATAGTTTTTTGTAAACTTTTTAGAATGGGAACATGATAGTGCCAGGCACATCTGTAATAATAGGGCAATATGGTACATGGCTCGTCTCATTGCTTCTTAAAAGAAAAGTCGGTAATGCCAAATATTATCTTACGAAGCATCCGGGTGCTCACTTGCTGCAACGTCTTTTTCCCGTAGTCCCAGTAAATAATATTGATCATGTTGCCCGTTTTGTAAATACTCAGTAACAAGACAAAATGCGTAGGAATGCCAAACCTTGTTGTTACTACATGCGTTTTTTTATACAGTAACCGGTTATTAAGATAAAGAAATACAGGCCCCTTGTTCGAGCTTTCAACCAGGTATTCATAAGTATTGCTTACCCATGGACGAACAATGTCTGCCCCCCGCGCATGTACTTTTAAAGGAAACAGTCTGCGAAGCATCCGGTTGAATTTTGCAAAATTCGTTGATGCCCAGAGCGTATTTTCATCACCCTTATCAAATCCGCGGTTAAAAAAGTTAAGGTAGCCCTTAAAATGATCAGCGAGGGAAAGAAACCAAATCTGTCCTGCCGGGCTTACATCAAGGGCACCTTTATATTTCAGTAATCCGGCTTCGTTTTTTATCGCACGGCTGGGGGTAAACAAAACTTTTCCCATTCTCGCCTTTCCCCTTTTGTAAAGCGAAACCATAAAACGGGAAAAGCCAAGCGGATCATAATTCAACGGTATATACGTAAGAGCGGAATAAGCGCAGAAGTTAGTGCCTTTGCCTTCATAAAATTTTAATGGCGTAGTAACAAACGTTCTCAGGTTTTGTAAAAAAAGGGCTGGGTCTACATTGGGCCAATGTTTACTGGAGTCCAATTGTTGTACGCTGTCGAGAAAGACCATGGCTGCTTCCTGTGTAGAGAGAGAAGCACTATCCGAAGTAAATTCCTGGGGCGAGACTTGCAAAATTATTACAATCATTAGCCCGATCAACAGGGTAGCTCTTTTTTTATATCGGTATTGAAATGGCAACTACTATCATTTTCTGAAAAAATAGGTTATTAAATATTCAAGACACCCGCTAAAAGGGATGAGACCATCCCAAACGTTCTTACGGAGTCGGTTTGCCGAATTTTTTATTTTCAAAACTAAATCTTCTTCCTTTTTTCGTGACGATAAATAAATTGTCGTATTCAGTTTCAGGAAGATCGCCCGGTATTTTTATAGACCCACAAAGCTTGTTTACAATATTATCCACGGTGTTACTATGTCCAACAACCAGTGTATTTTTCTTTACTGCTTTGAGCCTTTCAATAAACGCACTGTCGGGAAGAGGCGCATAAGTTTCTGCCGCCAGGTTGAAGTGGACGCTTACGGGTTCTGCTGTCGATTTGGTGCGGATGGTATTGGTTGAAAAGATAGCGCCGATCTTTTTTGTTTTCAGGATTTCTTTCAAAGCCTCCGCCCGTTCTTTACCAGCCTCTGTCAGGGAAGGGTCTTTGCTCATCATGTCGTTTCCGCTGGCAGCCATTTTTTCTGCATGGCGAACTATATAAATGCTCCGGCTACACCCGGTTAATAGGAGGACAAATAAAAAAAGAAGTAAAAAACTTTGCATGGATATTTTTTTGACAAGATACAATTAAATGGTTGTTGCACGAATCGGTTTTATACTACTGGTTTGGCAGGTGAGTCCTCTACGACCACCGGGTCGATTTCTTTCCTGCTGAAGCGTTCTATTCTACGTATTACCCAAATGGATAAGGACAGCCAGATAATACCAGCAGCAAAGCCGGCCATCACGTCGCTGAAATAGTGCAGGCGCAGGTAAATGCGACTAAACCCAATTAATAAAATAAATATAAGCAGCAGCACCATGAGTATCCATTTTAATGCCCGGTTGCGGATGTTTTCCCAAACCAGGAGAATAAGTAAGCCATAAAATGACATACTCATCAATGCATGACCGCTGGGAAAACTGAGTCCATGTACAGGTTCTAATAATGGCACCAGCGGCCTTGAGCGGTTGAACAACTGTTTTAATATAAACATGAGCAACACGCCGCCGATAGCTATTACCGGCACCTTGATGGAATACCACCGGTGTCTCTTTATGAAAAGGAAATAAATAATCAGTACAAGATTGGCGGGAATAAGGAATTTGTGGTTGCCAAAAAAAGTAATGAATTGCATGAACCTGGTAAGGGCAGGACTTACATAATTTTCCAGCGTATCAAAAACAACAAAATCAAATTGGTCATTTTGTAAGTTAAAGATGCGGAAAGCGATCCATGCGAATGCGACCAATGCGAGAATAAAAAGCAGCAGTACAATCAATAGCTCAATAGAGAGCAATGCGATACTGGCTAAGCTTTTCTTAATGGATAAGCGAATTCTCTTAATCATGCGGCAATTTTACAAAAAGCAATGTCTTTTGCCAAAATAACAACCATAGCATCAGTGAAACGCTATAGCCTTCAGTCTATGACATCCCAGGGGGTGGCGGGCTTGCCTTCACCCGCAATGCCGTCTTTTTTTTCTCCGGTTTCTTCTTTTGCAGGATGTGACAGCGGTTCTTCGTCGCCGGGTATTTTCACATTGGCAATATCCTGTTCGGTAATCACGTCTTTAATGTCCTTGATATGCTTTTGCATCTTTTTTTTCGTTACCTCGTCAGAAAAACTGTACGGTTTCGATTCATCATTGCCGTCCCGGACGTTTTTATTATCGTTATCCATAATGGAGATTTGACAGAATATTTAGAAAAAGTGTGCCAAACTTAATAGTTTAATAATAAACCGCTAACTAACAGCCTTTTTAATGGTCATGCCCCGATTATAAACGTTGTTATATTTTTGAGGAAACCTGCAATCTTTAATGCCGCTTGCAAATTATTAGTGAGGGAAGTGAATTTTATATACTACGGGCCACATTTTCCCCGAAATATAAACAAGGCTGGTGACAGGGTCATAGGCAATACCGTTCATTTCCATGGAACCGCGATACCTGGTTTTGGCTTCATGGGCCAACGAAGTAAGATCAAGAACGCCGGTTATTTTCCCTGTGGCGGGCTCTATTTTTATAATTGAATTGGTTTCATAAACGTTTGCGTAGATATGATGGCTTATATACTCCAACTCGTTTAATTTCATAACAGGCCTTCCTGTTTCATCTTCAACTTGTATCGTTTTTATTGTTTTGAAATTCAATGGGTCCACGTAGTACAGAATGTTGCTACCATCACTTATGATCAGGAAGGTCGAGTCGGTCGTCATGCCCCAGCCTTCTTTGCCGGGGTATGCAAATTGACCCGACTTTTCGAATGTTGCCGCATCGTATATAAACCCAATTTCGTTTTGATAAGTGAGCTGGTATACTTTGTTGTTTAGAAAGACGATGCCTTCGCCAAAATATTGCTTTCTATCGAGTTCCACCTTTTTGTTGATCATGCCCGTAGTAGTATCCAATATCCCAAACAGCGACCTTGTTTGAGGCATGTTTTCTGGCGAGCCTGTGCTTTCATACAACTGCCCGTTGTTAACCAATAACCCTTCGGTAAATGAGGCGGTATCATGCGGATAAGTAGATAATAAAGCATAATTTATTACGGGTATGGCAGTGGTTTCTATAGCCAACTGGTCTTTGTTTCCGGATTCATTGTTGGTACAGGCTTGTAAACCAGGCAAGGATAAAAGAAGTGCTGTGAATATCTTCATCGCGATCGGGTTATAGATTGAACGACTAAGCAAATGACAGAAATTGAATGTAAGAAGGAAAACCCGTTTTGCAGCGACGTACCCTTTTTTATCAGATAGCCCCGGTCAGAAAGAATGCTATTGAAAAAATCGGTAATTTTAAAATCAGGACCTTTTACTTGTATGCCGGCTGGATAACAGGTGTGTTTTGATCCGTATACCCTCCATTTAATCAAAGCAAACCAAAGATGCTGTGCACATGAAATACTGGCTGGTTAATTTTCTTTTTATAGCTTCTTCCTGCATTGCGCAGCCGCAATGGGAAGCCGAAATAATGCTGGGCGTCACCGGTTATAAAGGGGATCTCATACAGGATCATTTTGCATTCCGGTCTGTTAGACAAGCCGGAAGTGTAAACATAAAATACAATTTTGACAATAGTGTTATACTTCGCGGCAGCATCCTGTGGGGCAAAGTAACAGGCAACGATAAATATAACAAGCGGGCGGATATACATGCCCGCAACCTTAATTTTCAAAGTACTATCCTGGAAGCCAGTTTATGCGCTGAGTATAATCTGCTGGAACCCGAAATATTCTATGGTTATCCTTATATTTTTGGTGGTATCGGTTTATTTCATTTCAACCCATACACCGATGATAACAACAACAAAAAAACTTACCTGCGGCCGTTAAGCACGGAAGGCCAGGGGTTGGCGGACTATCCACAAAAAAAACCTTATTCACTTACACAATTTTGCCTGCCTTTCGGAGCCGGCTGGAAAGTAAAAATCCATGAAAGAATGGATATCATTTACGAACTTGGATACCGGGTCCTTTTTACAGATTATCTCGATGATGTTAGCACGACTTATATCGATCCGCAAAAATTATTGGCTGCAAAAGGTCCTAAAGCTGTTGAAGTCGCCTATAGGGCGAAACCTCCCTTTCCTCAACAGGAAGGAGACCAGCGGGGAAATCCTGCCGTAAAAGACTGGTATTTCTTTAATGGTATCAAGTTGCTTGTTCGCCTCGGCAAACAGGATAAGTTTTATCAATAAGTTGCTGCTGTTATGCTCCCTTAAAAAAGCGATGATAGCGTTTCCAACGGAGATAATATACCTTTAATGGAATGACAACTTATCGCATCCTCTATTGATTTAGATTTGAAAAATCATACATTATTTTATGGATACAAGAAGGGATTTCATCAGGAAAGCGGCCACGCTTTCTGGCGGCGCAGGATTGTTTAATGCTTTGCCCGTATCTATTCAAAAAGCATTGGCTATAGATCCAGCGCCCGGCAGTACATATCTCGATGCGGAGCACATCGTTATTCTCATGCAGGAAAACCGTTCATTCGATCATTGCTACGGAGCATTGCAAGGTGTTCGTGGATTTAACGATCGAAGGACTGTCGCGATGCCCGATAGGAACTTAACATGGCTTCAAAAAAATGACGAGGGGAAAACATACCTTCCATTCAGGCTGAATATAAAAGAAACCAATGCTACCTGGCTGGGATCGCTTCCACATTCTTGGTCAAACCAGGTAGATGCAAGGAACAACGGTAAATATGATAAATGGCTACTGGCAAAAGCTTCTGGCCATGAAGGATTTGAAAGAGTGCCGCTGACATTAGGTTATTATAATCGTGAAGACATTCCTTTTTATTATTCATTGGCCGACGCGTTTACAGTTTGCGATCAAAATTTTTGTTCTTCACTGACGGGCACCACACCTAACAGGTTGTACCTGTGGAGTGGCACGATCAGGGCAAAGCAAGACTCTTCGGCACAGGCAAATGTTTCTAACGGTGATGTTAATTATGAAAAGGAAGTAAGCTGGAAAACCTTTCCCGATCGGCTGGAAGAAAACGGAATCTCCTGGAGGATTTACCAGAATGAAATAAGTCTTGAGTCTGGCCTTGAAGGCGATGAAGACTCATGGCTGTCTAACTTTACCGATAATCCTATAGAATGGTTTTCGCAATACCATGTCCGTTTTTCAAAATCATATCGAAACTACCTTGAAAGGATCGAACCGCTATTGCCAGGAGAAATTGAAGCGGTCAAAAAAAAGCTGGAAGAATTACCGCCAACGGGCGAAGACACAGAAAATCTGAAACGTGAACTGAAGAACAAGGAAGCATTGTTGAAAAAAGTGAACGACAGGCACCGGTGGTCAGATGAAAATTTCGAAAAGTTATCGCAACAGGCAAAGAATCTGCATACAAAAGCTTTTACTACCAATACCGGCGATCCACACTACAGGCAACTCACCAGCTTACATTACAAAGATGGAAATACAGAGCGTGAGATGAAGATTCCGCAAGGCGATGTATTGTACCAGTTTCGCCAGGATGTTAACAGTGGTACGTTGCCGGCTGTATCATGGATAATAGGGTCGGAAAATTTTTCAGATCATCCCGGTGCGCCCTGGTATGGAGCCTGGTATGTGTCGGAAGTAATGGATATTTTAACAAAGAACCCCGCGGTATGGAAGAAAACGATATTCATCCTTTGTTATGACGAGAACGATGGATACTTCGATCATGTTCCACCATTTGTTCCTCCACATCCCGGCAAAAAAAATACTGGCCTGGTGTCGAAAGGTATTGACACGGCAGTAGAATATGTGACACTGGAACAAGACCTGCTGCGCACAAAACCAGAAGACGCCAGAGAAAGCCCGATAGGATTAGGTTACAGGGTCCCTCTTGTAATAGCTTCTCCATGGAGCCGGGGTGGCGCTGTTTGCTCGCAGGTGTTTGATCACACTTCCATTATCCGGTTCATGGAAAAATTTTTGACTAATAAGACTGGAAAACAAATAGAAGAAACAAATATTTCCGCATGGCGCCGCACCGTTTGTGGAGATCTTACTTCCATTTTTAAAGCTTATAATGGCGAACAGATTACAACACCTGCATCCCTGATAAAAGAACGGTTTTATGAAAGTATTCATAAAGCGCAATTCAAAAAAGATCCCACAGGTTATGTTCAACTGACCGCCGACCAGGTGGATCAAATAAATAAAAAGCCGCATTCCCTGCCGGTAATGCCGCGGCAGGAAAAAGGCACCCGGCTATCGTGTCCATTGCCGTATGAGTTGTATACCGACGGGAAATTGAGTATTGATAAAAAGACTTTTGATATACTGTTTGCAGCAGCGAATGAAGTATTTGGTAAACAATCAGCAGGTTCGCCTTTTAATGTTTATGCGCATGTTAAAGAGGATGTGGTCATTCGCAACTATGCCGTTACGGCCGGCGATCAATTAAAGGATAGCTGGGAACTAAATGAATTTAAGAATAACAATTATCACCTGGAAGTGAACGGACCCAATGGTTTCTTCCGCAAGTTTGCGGGCAATGTTAGTGATCCGGCACTTGATATTGTTTGCGGCTATCAACGAAAGAAACCAGGTTATAAGGACCTTTCGGGTAACGTCGAATTAAACATAGTTAATCAATCCATGGATCAATCTTATACAGTTGAAATAAATGATGCTGTGTATAAAAACAGCAGGATTGAAAGACTATTAGGAAATAAAGGCTCTGGTACCGAACAGGCCCTGGTCATTATTGAGTGCAGTAAAAGTTCTGGGTGGTATGACTTTTCTATTAAAGTAAAGGATGCAGGTCAGTTTGAAAAACGTTATGCTGGTAGGGTAGAGACGGGACAATTCAGCCGCACGGATCCTGCAATGGGTAACGGGTAAACAGCCCGGTTACAAATCTGTCCCCGATTGTTCTTTAAAGAAGTTAACAACCGGGGACAGTATAATACGTTTAAAATTGACTTGTATTTTTATTCGTTTGGATTTAATCCGGCAATAGCATTTGCTTTAGCAACCACTTTTTCCTCTTTTGATGAAGGATCGGTGATGGTTTCATTCTCTTCCAATGAGGCAGCTTGTTTTTCTTTAAGCAGGCGGTTATGCTTTTCTGCAAATGCCAGCATTGTTTTTCTGTGCATATTCACTTCCTGTTTAGTTGAAGTAGTTACACCGCCACGGCCTTCGTAGTAATAATGCGTACTGATGAATTTTTTTACATGTCCTCTTGTTTCGCCGGGTAAAAACTCCTGCAGCTTCCAGAAATTGCGGCTACCTGAGTTTTTAATCGCTTTATAAACAGGACCAGGCCCGCAGTTATAAGCTGCAATGACCAGCAGCCAGTCGTCAAACAATTTGTGCAGATCGCGAAGATATTTTGCCGCAGCTACGGTACTTTTATAAAAGTGCGTACGTTCGTCATACCTGGCTGTTACCTTCAATTTTAGCAACCGTGCCGTAGTTGGCATAAACTGCCATGGGCCCACAGCGCCTACATGTGATCTTGCTTTTGTGTTCAATTGCGACTCAATAATGGCCAGGTGTTTTAATTCCATTGGCAGATCGTATTTCTTAAATACTGAATCCATGATCCGGAAATAAGCGGGATTCTTTTCTTTTATCTTTTTCAGCATTTCAGTGTTCTTTGCCAGGTAAGTATTGGCAAATTTCATCGCTTCTTTGCGTAACCCGATCTTAGGCGCCTTTGACGCCATCATTTCCGGAAGGCTGTTAAACTGTAAAAGATCTTCATCAAAGCTCACCCATTGAATGGTTGAGTCATTAATTGATTGCATTAAAGCATCAGAAGGTTGTTGTGTTCCCGTTGCATGAACTGCAGCGAGGATGACCAATAGTCCGTTTGCAAAAAGACCTGAACGGAGTAGCTTTCTTTTCAACATCGTGTTTATTTTTAAAATAAAACAATGCCGACCCTGAGGGCTTGGATTAAATGTTCAACATAGGAGAGAGGAAGGGAATTTAACGATAGAATATTGGAAGATGCAGTACTGTGTTTGTTCCGGGGGGTACGGTTGTTAAGGTTTTTTCATTTGTCCCGGAACGGTGTACTTGTTGTTGATGTTACAACTGTGGCAAACGTACTCAGCAAAACCCGGATCTCATAGCTTTTTGAACTTAGGATATCTACGATACATGTGTAGACGGATGGCAGTCATCTAATTATCGTTTAAATGAGGTTGCTGTAAATAAGTCATGCTTCGTTGAGAAGCCGGTATTAATGACAGCGTAAAACTACTCCAGCCTTGCCACATACTGCCTGTTAAATAGTTATGCAGCAAGACCTATATTTACCAAGATCCAGCTTTTTTGCTAAACTATTTTATGCACTGGTAACATTTGATGATAATGGTATCGCGTAATCAAACGCTTTATGGCAACTCGATGCAATATTTTATCTCTTCGTTTACTAGCAGAGCGTATAAATCAACATTGAATACCGGTGGTGAATCTTCATATTAGATGCGAAATTCCAATAGCTATTGAATGCGATACAATGCAAAATATGATGCACAGCACTACAGCCGGCTAACAAATAAAAAAGCCCATCCACAAAGCGGACGGGCTATATGCTTACAGCTCGTAGCGAAAAGTTCGAGCTGTCTTAATACCTATACAATTCCGGTTTAAACGGACCTTCTTTTTTAACACCTAAATAATCAGATTGTGCAGTTGTCAATTCATCCAGCACAATACCAATTTTCGCCAAATGTAAGCGGGCTACTTTTTCATCCAATAGTTTTGGCAATACATATACTTTGTTCTCATAGTTTCTATGGTTGGTCCATAGTTCTATTTGCGCCAACGTTTGATTGGAAAATGAGTTGCTCATTACAAAACTTGGATGACCGGTACCGCAACCCAGGTTTACCAAACGGCCTTCAGCAAGAATAATCACATCATGACCATCTACATTGTAAATATCCACCTGTGGTTTGATCGTGTCTTTGGTATGCCCATAGTTCATATTCAACCAGGCAATATCAATTTCAATATCAAAGTGACCGATATTGCAAACAATCGCTTTGTCCTTCATTAGTTTGAAATGGGCACCAGTGATCAGGTCGCGGCAACCGGAAGCGGTAACAATAATATCAGCTTCTTTTACAGCGTCAATCATTTTCTTTACTTCAAAGCCATCCATCGCTGCCTGCAATGCACAGATAGGATCGATCTCCGTAACGATAACCCGGCAACCGGCACCAGCTAATGAAGCGGCAGAACCTTTACCTACGTCACCATAACCACCGACAACCGCTATTTTGCCAGCGAGCATTACATCGGTAGCGCGGCGGATAGAATCAACCAGCGATTCTTTGCAACCGTATTTATTGTCAAATTTTGATTTTGTAACAGAATCGTTCACATTAATAGCAGGCATCGGCAACGTACCTTTTGCTACTCTTTCATACAAACGGTGAACACCCGTCGTGGTTTCTTCAGAAACACCTTTAACATGTTGCACCAGTTCCGGATAAGTGTCCAATACCATATTGGTCAGATCACCTCCATCATCCAGGATCATATTCAGGGGTTTGTCTTTTCCACCAAAAAACAGTGTTTGCTCAATACACCAATCAGCTTCTTCCTGTGATTGACCCTTCCACGCAAATACTCCAATGCCTGCTGCGGCAATAGCGGCGGCGGCATGATCTTGTGTTGAAAATATATTACATGAACTCCATTTTACCTCTGCACCCAGCGCTACTAGAGTTTCGATCAGCACCGCCGTTTGAATGGTCATGTGCAAACAACCGGCTACCCTTGCGCCTTTCAGGGGTTGAGAGGGTCCGTATTCGGCACGGATCGACATAAGACCGGGCATTTCTGCCTCGGCTAAACGTATTTCTTTACGACCCCAGTCGGCTAATGAAATATCAGCTACTTTATAGGGAAGTGAAAAGTCAATGGACTTAGTTACTGTAGACATTTTTTTATTTATTTATTTCGGCGGCAAAGGTAGTATTTACAGGCATAATGGCCCAAGCTTTATTAGTGCCACGGCTGAACATAAAAATGGCCGGCAGGCGGCTGTATGTTGGTAATTGGGTAAATTGAGACGATTTAAAATATGGCAGTATGAATTATTCTTATGATAGTCTTTCGCAGGCAATCGCCGGGTTGCGCAGCAGGGGATATACAACAGATTTTAACCTGGCGGAAAATTGTCTTATCTGTAATGGCACCCGGTTTGACGTTGATGACTTCCAGATTGTAGAAACACATCGTTTTGAAGGCGCCAGTAACCCCGATGATTCATCCATTCTTTATGGTATCGAGTCTAACAAAGGTGATAAGGGTTTATTGGTAAGCGCTTATGGCATGTATGCCGAAGGGATGAGTGCGGAAATGGCGAGAAAACTTGCTTTGCACCGGCATTGATGAATAAGTCAAAGAGGGGATTAGGCGTGCAGGTTCTTCTCCATTACATAATCGTTCATAAAATATCCATTGCCAATATCAAGGTCCTCTTCGCTGATCACGACAAACCCTAATTTTTCGTAAAAACTCTTTGCTGTGTTATGTCGGTTGACATTCAGCTGTAAAGTAGTGGCACCCCTCGCCTTCATTGCTTTTTCTAACTCACTAATAATATACCGTCCTGTTCCTTTGCCCTGTTGCGAGGGCAATACATAAATTTTATGCAGTTTATAAGCTTTTGGCCCGTATACTACAAACGAGGCAAAACCCACAGGATGGACACCGTCATAAACGATGATGAATTCAACATGCTGTTCCATTTGATCGTGCAATTCCTTTTCACTGTAGAACCAACTGAGCATATAATCTATCTGGTCCTTGGATAATATGCTGCCATAGGCCGACGGCCATATTTTATAGGCCATATCCCGGATCAAAGGGATGTCGGCGGGATAGGCTTTACGTATAGTCATTGTTTTTATGGGATTATAGGTTTGTTGTGAAAGAAGCCGGTGCTTCTTAATATGCTTCAGGCTAAGTTGTATGGCGACGATGAACGATGCAACTGCACCCACGAACAACAATAGATCAGAAATATAATCTTTGATGTAGGGGTTGCCCTGCAGGAAAAGAAAAAAATCATAAACGCCATGAAATAAAACGGCCCAAAACATGCCAAGTAATAGAAGCTTGCGGCTGCCTGGTTTTTCAAATTTTGCTTTACCAACATGATAGCCCATCAATACACCAAAGGTCGCATGGGCAGGTACAGACAAAAACATTCGCATCAATCCCGTTTGTACACCGAATTTTTGCACATAAAGAATATTTTCTAAAGTTGCGAAGCCCATACCAATCATCACTCCATATACGATTCCATCCAGCGGTTCATCAAAGCTTTTTTTAGGATAGGAATATAATCGAAGGATAATGAATTTCCCAAGCTCTTCGGTAAAAGCTACAACAAGGAATGCGCTGGCCGCTACACCGCTGATGGTTTGACCGGTAAATTGCGTGAAATAAATCTCGGTATATGCGACAGGTAATACAATTAGGGCACCGAGGAAAAAACTAACAAAGAGATTTAATTTAGGTTCGCGGTTGTAAGCATCACGATGGAAAATGAAAAGACAGATGGCGATTCCGGGAGCGATAGCCAATGCAATAAGATCCATCCGATATAGAATTGAAGAGGGAAGATAAGAAAATGTGAGCAGGGAGTATAGAGCCGGGAGTCGCGAACGAGGGAGATAGAGGCCGGAGATCAGCAAACAATTGACGGATAAAAAAAGCGCATCGGATTGAAGCGCTTTTTTTAAAGAATATTTACGACGATAAGAAATTTCCGGCTTCTGACTCCTAACTCTCTCTATAACCCCATTTTCTTTTTCAGATTAGCGTCAATTGCATCTAAGAATTCTTCGGTGTATAAATAATGGTCGCCATGTTTGACTTTATTTCCGTGGATACAAACAGCAAGGTCCTTTGTCATTTTTCCCTGTTCCACTGTTTCGATGCAAACAGCTTCCAATGCATTGCTGAAATCAATCAAAGGCTGGTTGCTATCTAATTTACCACGGAATGCAAGCCCTCTTGTCCATGCAAAAATTGAAGCAATAGGGTTGGTACTGGTGGGTTTGCCAGCCTGGTGTTCGCGGTAGTGACGGGTAACCGTACCATGTGCGGCTTCTGCCTCCATGGTTTTTCCGTCAGGTGTGATCAGAACCGATGTCATCAAGCCTAATGAGCCAAAGCCTTGTGCTACCGTATCGCTTTGTACATCGCCGTCATAGTTTTTACAGGCCCATACAAAATTCCCATTCCATTTCAATGCGCTTGCGACCATATCGTCGATCAGCCGGTGTTCGTAAACGATACCCGCATCATCGAAGCTAGCTTTGAACTCTTTTTGATAGATATCTTCAAAAATATCTTTGAAGCGGCCATCATATTTTTTGAGGATCGTATTTTTTGTAGACAGGTATAGCGGCCATTTTTTGCTCAATGCCATATTAAAACAACTTCTTGCAAAGCCCATAATGCTTTCATCGGTATTATACATGCTCATTGCTACGCCATCACCTTTAAAGTTGAACACTTCAAAAGTTTGAGGTTCGCCACCACCTTCCGGGGTGAAGGTCATCGTTAGCTTTCCTTTCCCTTTTATTACCGTATCGGTTGCCCTGTATTGATCCCCGAACGCGTGGCGGCCAACAATGATCGGTGCTGTCCAGTTGGTAACCAGTCGTGGAATATTGCTGATGACTATGGGTTCCCGGAAAACGGTTCCGTCCAAAATGTTACGGATAGTACCATTCGGGCTCTTCCACATTTGTTTCAGGTTAAATTCTTTCACCCTAGCCTCGTCAGGAGTGATGGTAGCGCATTTGATCCCAACGCCATATTCTTTGATGGCATTAGCAGCATCCACCGTAACCTGGTCGTTGGTTTGATCGCGGTATTCAACACCAAGATCAAAGTATTTTATATCCAGGTCTACATAAGGCAGGATCAGTTTGTCTTTAATAAATTTCCAGATTATCCGGGTCATTTCATCTCCATCCAGTTCCACTACGGGGTTGGCTACTTTGATCTTTTGGACCATAAAATCATTTTTTAAGGTTAATATTCAATGAGCTGTGATTATAAACACAGGGTCGCAAATCTACAATATTATTATATCTCTGTTGTCCGGGGCACGGGTTATTCATTTCGGTAAAAAAAGAATAATCGGCTCTTTGTTGATTTTGGTCAATTTATTACGTAACTTTTCTAAGGACTATTATCATGGATACAGCAAAACTTTTTCTCGTCTACCTCAGCAAGTTTGTTAGTATATCAGATGATGAATTTGAGCAGAATTTTGTGCCTATTATCAAAGTAAGACGCTTAGGAAAGAAAGAGTATATTATCAAAGCGGGTGAGGTAGAGAATTATTTCAACTTCATTATAAAAGGGCTGGTGCGTAAATATTATAAAAAAGTACACCAGGAAATAAATACACAGATATCGACAGAAGGGCAGATCATCATGAGCCAACAATCTTTTCTCGGCCGCCAGCCTTCGGAGTATTATATCGAAACAATTGAACCTTCCGTCATCGTTTCAATCAGGCATGATCACCTGGAAGAACTTTACAACAAGTCAAAAAAAATGGAGCGCCTGGGGCGACTCGTGGTCACCTATATGATGGCCATCAGTGATAGCTGGCAAATGCAAATGATAAAAATGACACCCAGGGAACGTTTTCTGAATTTTGTTATGAAAAATCCCGAACTGATGCAACGGGTTCCCCAAAAATATTTGGCGAGCTATCTCAATATCAAACCGGAAACATTTAGCCGCTTTAAGCACCTGCTGCGCAATCATTCAAAAAACCCGGCAGCCTGACTCTTTCAATTCTGGTCGAAAGGTTAAATGTCAATAGAAAGTGACTTTCGCATTTTAACAAGTGATTTTGTTCACTCATACTATCCAGCATTATCGATACTTCAAAGGATTATTCAACTTATAAATCGACGATTAAGACCGGGATTTTTAGTTCATGCCTCACTGCATTGATCGTTTCGCCGTAGATTAAATCTTTTAGTCCAGTGTGACCATGAGCACCCACTACGAGCATATCCGCTTTTTGCTCCTTTACAATTCGTACAATTTCTTTTGACCTGTGCCTGAAACCTAAAAAACCTTCGGCTTCAAAGCCTTGCTCTTTTAATTGTTCCACAAAAATATTTAACCGTTCAGTGTCTTTTTGAGTTTCATAATCGTCAGTCTCTTTTCCGAGTAAAATGCTTGTAGCCGTTTCCACGATGTGAACCAATACAAATTGACTATCTTTTTTTGCCTGTCCCATTGCATAGGCTATCAGCTTTGTATCGTTTTCACTAAAGTCGAGCGCCACAGCGATCTTTTTATAGACAGGGATCCAAACGTTCTGTAAAACCGGCATTTCGGCATGCATTTGAATAGAAGCCGCTTTCCTGTTCCGGGCTAGCAGGGGGAAGACGATTGAACAGATCAGCAGAATGACAAAGCCAAGGCCTCCCAACACGATTATTACCTTGAGTATGCTGCTATCCGATGCTATAAAAAAGCTGCCGGCTTCATCAGTCAGCATTTTTAGATTGAGATATACCAGGACAGAAGCGACCAGCCATGCCAGGAACTGAATAAGCGGCCGGATTGCAAAGGCCCCCATGGTTTTTTTGTCGCTAACAAAGTGAATAAGCGGTATCACAGCAAAGCCTAATTGCAGGCTTAGTATTACCTGGCTGAATATTAAAAGGCTGTCAACTTCTTCTTCGCCAAAATAGGCGATGACAATAATAGCAGGTATCACCGCCAGTAAGCGGGTGATCAGCCTTCTCATGATCGGGTTAATGCGCAGGCGCAGATAGCCTTCCATTACGATTTGCCCGGCCAGTGTTCCCGTGATAGTAGAACTTTGCCCCGATGCGATCAGAGCCACGGCAAATAAAGTGGAAGCGACTGTAGAGCCAAGCATGGGTGATAACAGCTCATGCGCCTGTTTTATTTCTCCTACATCCGTTTTGCCTGTTTGAAAGAATACAGTAGCCGCCAGCACAAGAATTGCAGCATTGATCAGGAAGGCGATATTCAATGCAACAGCGCTGTCAATAAAACTCCATTTTAGTGCCTGCCTGATGCCGGCGTTTGTTTTTTTGATCTTTCTCGTTTGCACGAGAGCTGAATGCAGGTATAAATTGTGTGGCATTACAGTAGCACCGATGATGCCTATTGCCAGGTATAAGGCCGTTTCTTTCGGTAATGCATTACTCATGCCTTTTGCTTCATATAACTCTTTTGCATCGGGCAATGATGGTATAAATCCCCGCAACACTTCATGTAGTTGCGGCTCCGCCAAAATGATGTTAGTCAGGAAGCACACGCCAATTATCGCGACGAGGCCGATAATAAATGCTTCCATCTTCCGGATACCGAGTCTTTGAAGATAGAGTAATAAGAAAGTATCCAGTATTGTTATGGACATGCCCCAAACCAGCGGTAGCCCTGTAAGTAGTTGAATGCCGATTGCCATACCGAGTATTTCGGCAAGGTCGGTGGCCGCTATGGCAATCTCAGCGAGTATCCATAAAATGAAATTCATTTTTTTGGGATACGTCTCACGGTTAGCTTGCGCAAGATCCCTTCCTCTTACAATACCAAGTCGTGCACTTAAACTTTGAAGTAGTAAGGCCATCAGGTTACTCATCAGCAGCACCCATATCAATGTGTAGCCGTACTTGCTTCCGCCGGCAAGGTCGGTGGCCCAGTTGCCAGGATCCATATAGCCTACGCTTACAAGATAGGCGGGTCCAAAGAATGAAAGTATTCTTCGCCATGAACTGCCACGTGTTGTGGTAGTATCTACTGTTCCATGTACCTCGCTGAGCGACCTGTCTTCGTGCATTCTATTCTTCATACTTTGCAAAAATATTTTTTGAAAGTTGTTCGCTTATATTGATTGGCGTTTGCTTGCCGATCCTGATTTCAAGCGAGTTGTCAAAACTGAATTTTCTTTTTACTTCGAGTTTTGTGCCGATTCCAATCTTTTTATGACCAAGCAATTCAAGCATTTCTGTTGACTGATCGCTTACATAGCAAACAATAGCCGTCTTATTTAACGGTAATTCGGTCAGGCAAACTTGTTTGCTGGTTTCTATTTTGCCATTGGCATCGGGAATAGGGTCGCCATGAGGATCGAAACGGGGGAAACCAAGATATTCGTCGAGTTTGTCGATGAGCTTTTTGCTGCTTACATGTTCAAGATCTTCAGCTACTACGTGTACCTCATCCCAGTTAAATTTCAATTTTTCTGCCAGGAAAAACTCCCATAAGCGGTGCCTGCGGATTATGATGAGTGCTACTTTACGTCCTTCGCCTGTAAGCGTAAAACCATGATAAGCTTTATAATGGATTAGTTTTTTTGCGCTCAGTTTTTTCATCATGTCTGTCACCGAAGCAGGCTTTGTTCGCAACTCTGCCGCCAGTTCATTGGTAGTTACTGTTCCATCTTTTTGAAGGTGATAGATGGCCTTTATATAGTTCTCTTCACTCGTAGAATAATTCAACACAACTAAATTAATTTTTAGACAAACCTAAAATATTCTATTGAACTATCAAAATTTTATATGGATGATAAAGGTGGAAACGCTTAATTTGTAGTACAATACGTCCACCCATGATATTACTCAGAAAGTATAGCTTGTTTCTTTTTTTGATCTTGTTACTGGCAGCATGCAAGTCAAAAAAGGTATCTCTTTCAGGTGATGAAGCCGTTGAGATCAGTGATTTCATAGAATTTTTCCCGGCTACCAAACTGCCATACCAGGTTTCTGACAGCACATTGCTGAAAAAGGAAAAGGATTCTCTTCGTATCAGCTACAAAATATTTACGCAGTTTGTACCGGATACAATCGTGAATGAACTTTTCGGAAAAAACATAAAGCCTGCCATTTATCCGCTGGCAAAATATCAAGGAAATGAAACCTACCTTTTTGTAAAAACGGTGGCGGGCAATAAACGATCCGCCCTTGTACTTGGTTTTGATAAAAAGAACAGATTCCTTGCTGCGATGTCATTTCTAAGCCATGACCAATCATCGGCTACACAGCAAACAGGCATCTTTGACAACCGTTATACAATTACAAAAATGATTTTTCGGAAGAACGCTGATGGAACTATGAGCGAAGGAAAAGATATCTATGCATTAAATAGCGGGACCAGGCAGTTCATGCTGATCATGACGGATGCGCTGGATGATAAAGCAACAGAACTGGTCAATCCAATAGACACATTTTCACGAAAACGAAAGTATACAGCCGATTACAGCAGCAGTAAATTGAATCTTGTTTCATTTCGTGATGGAAGAAGAAGTGACAGGCTTAGTTTTTTTATACACTTTAAAAAAAATAATGGAGAATGTACTGGTGAGTTAAAAGGAGAAGCGATCATAAAATCACCAACAGTAGCGGAGTACAGGCAAGGGGGTGATCCGTGTGTACTGCAGTTCAGGTTTAGCTCCTCGGGTGTAACAATAAAAGAACTGGAAGGCTGCGGATCACGACGGGGTCTGCGTTGTTCTTTTGACGGCACCTATTCGCGTAAGAAAGAAACAAAACCAAAAGTGGCAAAACCGAAGGCCATAAAACCAAAGTGATGTGGCTTGCATGCACTGCCGCCCAAAACACAAGCATTTCCAAATTTACCTTTATCTTGCGCCTTCGTGTAAAAAAAACACACCATAAATATTGGCGGTGAAACTTTAAGCGACTCCCTATTTGAAAACAGAACTAAAGTTCAGCACATGAATATTCGAAAAAATGATCGCATCAATTAATTTTTTTACAGCGATATTTTCATGAATGCTATGTGCCTAAAACAATAAAATTGAACGCATGAATTTTACAAATTTTAAGGTTCCTTATCCTGTTGAGCAAAATTATTCAAAACGCGTTGCTTACTTCTCAATGGAGTTTGCTGTACATCAACCCTTAAAAATTTATAGTGGCGGGCTTGGATTTCTTGCCGGCTCACATTTACGCAGTGCTTACGAGTTGAAACAAAACCTGGTTGGGGTAGGAATATTGTGGAAGTATGGTTACTACGACCAGGAACGACACCAGGATCAAACACTGGATGTGGCCTGGAATGAAAAGCAATACAGCTTCCTAGAAGATACCGGCGTCAAATTTCAGATCAATGTTCATGAACACCCGGTTTGGGTCAAAGTATTTTACCTGAATCCGGAAACTTTCAAATCGGCGCCACTATTTCTTTTATCGACCGACACACCGGAGAATGATTATGTGTCTCAAACCATCACCCATCGTTTGTATGATGCCAATGTAGCGACGAAAGTGGCACAATATATTTTGTTGGGTGTGGGGGGCGCAAAACTGATGGATGTACTCGGCTTCAACCCCGAGCTATATCATTTAAACGAAGCTCATGGTTTGTCCGCTGCATTTTATTTGTACAGTAAGTTCAGCCGTAAAATAGAAGAAGTAAAGAAAAGATTGGTATTTACTACCCATACCCCCGAAGAAGCAGGCAATGAAAAACATGATATTTTTCTTTGTCATAAGATGAGCTATTTCTGCGGATTGAATGTTGATGAAGTAAAGAAATTGACGGGCAACCCGGAAGATGCCTTCAATCATTCGCTTGTCGCATTGCGTTTTGCGCATATCGCAAATGGTGTTTCTGAATTACATGGTCATGTATCAAGGGCTATGTGGAGCCGGTACGATGATATCTGCCCGATCATTTCAATAACCAATGCACAGAATTATCGTTATTGGGCCGACAAACAATTGTACCGGTTTAAAGAAGCTGCAGATGATTACGGTATGGATGACAGGAAAAAATACCTGAAGAAAAGAGCTTTTGATATCGTTGCAGACCAGACCGGAAAAATATTTAATCCCGAAGTTTTTACAATAGTTTGGGCACGCCGCTTTGCCGGCTACAAACGTGCGGGGCTTCTTACGACTGATGAAAAAAGGTTTAAAAAATTATTGGCCAGCGAGAAGTATCCTGTGCAGATCATCTGGGCCGGGAAGCCTTACCCGGTTGATCATCCGGCTATCAGCGAATTCAATCAATTGGTTTATCTAAGCAAAGAATACAGCAACGTGGCGGTATTGACTGGCTATGAACTTACACTTTCAAAGCGTTTGAAACAGGCATCAGATTGCTGGTTAAATAATCCCCGTGTACCACGTGAAGCTTCCGGAACCAGCGGTATGACCGCTGCTATGAATGGTGCGGTCAATTTTTCTACCGATGATGGCTGGATACCTGAGTTCATCAACCACGGGCATAATGGATTCGTGGTGCCGAAAGCTGACTATGCAAATATGGCAACACATGAACAGGACGAGTATGACCTGAATAAACTGTATGATATCCTGGAAAAGGAGATACTTCCCATATACTATGATAATTATAATACCTGGAGGCAGATCATGAAAAACGGGATGGACGATGTGCGTTTCAGGTTTGACAGTAACAGGATGGCGAATGAGTACTATCAGTTGTTGTACAATAAAGGAGCAAAATAGATTCGTTAACAGGTAGCAGGTGCTGCCTGTTTTTGATCATACATATTTGTAATAATAATACGGGAAAAACTTGCCTGGTTGGTGTGAGTTGTTTAAAGCGACGCTATCCTTTTTGCTTTGGCGATTGGAATGGACACTTAACTAAACCGGGAAGCCATCTCTTGAACCGACAAACTTTTTTTATAAAAGCCAACCAATTTATTGATCACTCCTTCTACCAACGCATCGGGACAAGAAGCACCACTGGTAATTAAAATTTTAACCGGTTGTTTTACGGGAAGATAGTTGGTTGTCAGAACTTCTTCCTTCGTATGAAAATTATAATGCAGGATACTCTTTGCTGAAACTATTTTTTCTTCACTGCTGATAAAATAAGTGGGTAATTTTTTTTCGCAAAGCGCTACAAGGTGCGAGGTGTTGGATGAATTATAACCGCCTACCACAATGGCAAGATCTGCATCTGTGGCGAGCATACCGGTTACCGCTGTCTGGTTATCATTAGTGGCGTAGCAAAGCGTATCCCTCGTATCGGCAAAACGTTCTTCTGTATTTGCTTCTGTTAATTGATAATGATTGATCATAACCTGTTTCAAAAAATCAGAAATAGCCTGTGTATCGCTGGCCAGCATAGTTGTTTGATTGACCACACCGATTCGCTGCAAATCTTTTTTAATATCGAAACCATCTGAATATTGACCGCCGAACTCCGTATAAAATTGTTCAGCCGGTTTTTCGCCGGAGATATACATCGCCAGTTCCTTTGCCTGTTGCATGTCTTTTACTACAACCGATGGGGCATTAAAGGCGGCATGTGAAAAAGTGGCTCGTGTCTCTTCATGTTTCGGCTTGCCGTGAATGATGATACTGTAATTCTTTTTCGCGATCATTTCACTACGGTTCCAAACCTTTTCAACAAAAGGACAGGTAGTATTATATTTTTCTGTCTGAATCCCAATGCTATTCATTTCTTGTTCAATAGCTAATGTGGTTCCGAAAGCGGGAATAATGACAATATCATCCGCGGTCAGTTCATCAAAGGAAATTAATTGCTTGCCATATGTATCCTGTAAAAATGTAACACCATGAGCTTGCAAGTCCGTATTTACCTGCGGGTTGTGGATCATTTCACTTAATAAAAAGATCCGTTTGCCGGGATTCTCCTCTACTGTTCGGAAAGCGATCTCAATAGCATTTTCGACGCCATAACAAAATCCAAAGTGGCGGGCCAGGTAAATATGGAGCGGCCCGAAATCTAGCACGGTGGGAGTGAAATCCTTTTTCATTTTATCGAGTTCTTTCCGCTTTTTTTTAATAGCCGAAATCAGCGGGCTGCGATAAATGATTGGGACGTCAAAACTTTTCATCGGGCAAAGATACTATCCACGCCGGGACGGTAGCGCTGTTGCAGGGCGAAATAGCCTATATACAGCTAAAAAATATTTAAATTTGGTAAACAGGATCAGGTGCCACAAGTATCATCATACACTGTCAACCTTGCCGGCCCATTGCCGGCTATCGCAGCGCCGGCAAGCAGCGTTAAAATCCTTTGCCATCACTTTTTAAGTTCTTATTTTCACTGCAAATCATTGCTATGATTTGCTATTTCATGATTGTTGCCGGTACGATTTTAGTTACAAGTTGCAACAACGACCCCAGAAAAATAAAAACAACTGAAAAGGGAAATATGACCAAATCAAAATCGGTAGCATGGGCGCACACGACAAATATTTACGAGGTAAATCTCCGGCAATATAGCCAGGAAGGAACTTTCAATGCATTTGCAAAAGAATTGCCCCGCTTAAAAGACATGGGTGTTGAAACTGTTTGGTTCATGCCAATAACACCTATTGCACAAAAAAATAAAAAAGGAACCATGGGCAGTCAATATGCCTGCTCCGATTATACTTCTATCAACCCGGAGTTTGGAACATTAGATGATTTTAAAAGCCTGGTGAAGGAGGCTCATCAGCAAGGGCTTAAAGTGATAATTGACTGGGTGGCAAATCATACAGGTTGGGATCATAAATGGACAACGGAACATCCGGAGTATTATCTAAAAGATTCTGCAACCAACGATTTTAAAAGAGCAAGTGGCATGGATGATATCATTGAACTGGATTACAGTAATCCTGCGCTGCGAAAAGCGATGATTGAGGCCATGCAATATTGGGTGAAAGAAGCAGATATCGATGGCTTCCGTTGCGATCTTGCGGCCTGGGTTGAAGTAGACTTCTGGCAGGAAGCAAGGCCCAAAGTGGATGCTGTAAAACATTTGTTTTGGCTGGGTGAATTTGATGAATTGGATAACCCTGACTATGGAAAAGTTTTTGACGCCAGTTATACCTGGATATGGATGCACAAAACACGGGATTTTTACCAGCAGCATTTACCGCTAACTGTTTTGGACTCCCTGTTGCAGCGGTATAGCAATATCGACGACGAATCTATGCGAACATGGTTTACCACCAATCATGACGAGAATAGTTGGAATGGTACCGAGTATGAAAAATACGGGGACATGGCCAAAGCGCTGGCCGTCTTTAGCGCCACCTGGAATGGCATTCCTTTACTATACAGCGGACAGGAGCTGCCAAACAGGAAGCGACTGGAGTTTTTTCAAAAGGACGTTATAGAGTGGACGGGCAACTATGAAATGCATGACTTTTATAAAACGTTATTAAGTCTTCACAGTAATCACCCGGCTTTGCGTGCAGGTGATGCAAGTGTTATCACCTACCGTCTTAAAACGACCAGGGACGAAGATATCATGGCTTATCTGCGTAAAAACGGTGAAAAGGAGGTCCTCGTCATCTTAAACATGTCTGATAAAGCTTCTTTGGATTTCAAAATATCGGATGGCCATGTGAACGGCATTTTCAGGGATGCTTTTGACGGGTCAAGTAGAGATTTCTCGGTTGAAAACGATATCCTAATGAATGGTTGGCAGTATCTGGTCTTTGAGAAATAGTTGGATTGCCAAGGAAGAAGGGTGCAAATAAGAAGCCGTTCCAAGTCAATCGGAACGGCTTTCTAGTTGTTTTAGATGAAAATAATTTAGTTCTTATTCATCGTTTAATTTGATCTTGTAGGTATAAACCCCCTTGTAGCCAGGGTAAATTCCTTCCAATTGTATCTGCTCATATCCTACTCCCAGTATTTGGCCCAATTCGTCTATGGTTTTTATGTCGTTACCGTTCACCGATGTAATGATGAAACCAGCTTCCATACGGGTATTGCTCAACGGACCACCTTCTTTTATTTTCTTTACAACCACACCACCGTCAAGCTCGTACTGTGTAGCTTTTTTACTATCAAGATTTTCCAGTTCCACGCCTAGTCTGTCACCGATAATCTTAGCGTTGGAAACTTCGATCTTACTTACTGTGCCTTTCAAAACTACGTTTACAGTATTTTCTTTTCCGCTTCTTACATATGTTACCGGAACTTTTTCACCGGGTCTGTAGCTGGCAATATTTGCACTCATTTCCATTCCGCTCGATACAGGGACGCCATTTACTTTTAAAATGACATCACCTTCTTTCAGGCCCGCCTGGGACGCTGCACCATCCGATGGAACGGACTGCACATATACGCCTTGTCCTTCTTTAACACCGGCTTGTTTTATCAACCTTGCATTTTCTGCTTCATTAGGCTGGTAGCTGATACCGAGATATCCTCTTTTTACGTCGCCAAACTCGATCAGGTCATTGACAATTTTCTTTACGATGTTTACCGGAATGGCAAAAGAATAACCGGCATAAGTTCCATTTGGCGCAAGAATGGCAGAGTTAATTCCAATCAATTGGCCGTCTACGGTAAATAATCCGCCGCCGCTGTTTCCCTGGTTAACCGCCGCATCTGTTTGAATAAACGATTCGATGGGAGAACTGCTTTGGCGACTGTTGATACCGATATAACGGGCTTTTGCACTCACAATTCCTGCTGTCACGGTAGTTTCCAGGGTTAGGGGATAGCCTACAGCCAGAACCCATTGACCAAGTTTTACATTGTCTGAATTACCATAAACCATGTAAGGAAGATTGGTGCCATCTACTTTCAATACTGCTATGTCACTGTCTGGATTTCGACCGATAACTTTCGCTTTATAAACTTTTTTATTATGGAGTGTGACCGTAATCTCCTCCGCCACACCTTCTGCCCCGTCTGAAATGACGTGGTTATTGGTAACAATATAACCATCATCGCTAATGATCACGCCACTACCGGAAGCCCGCTGTTCAGGCTGTATCTGTGGGCCAAAATTGAAAAACTGGTCAAACCAATCATCCATGCCGCTATTATTGCGACGGCTGCGGGGAAGATCATTGCTTATTTTCCGGGCCGGAATTTTTGTCTTTATATGCACTACCGCTGGTACAGCCGCACTTGCCGCCTTTGTGAAATCAACAGGTTCGGCTCCTCCTGCCGCATTTTCAAAAAATCCTGCATAGTTGACAGGCAGTTTTCCATCGGGAGATGCTTGTACAAACCCGGTTTGTTGGTTGGTCAGTTTTCCATAGGTCCACACGCTACCAATAGCCGATGCGGCGCTAATACCAACAATCAGTAAAATTTGTTTCCATTTCATATTTGTTATTCGATTTTATTTATTCAGAAAAAAGTTGCTCAGCAATAAGATGTTCAAATTGTATGCCCCAGCCTTACAAAGTAACAAACTGTCATAAGAAGTTCTGGTACCGCCAGTTCAGTTTAACAAATCATTTACTAAGACCTTCGTAGTTCCCGCAAATTTAACCAAGATTGGGGATAATTTACCCGCGATACTCATAAACTTACCAGGAACTGCATCGTGTCTACGGCATCCGCATAGTCGCTTAAAGCTGGCGTTTGTGTTTTTCCAAAAGGAACAAAATCGTTTCCTGCAATGCATTGAAGGTTCTCATTTGGTTTCAACGTCGATAGCAGGGCATTCCTGTCATTATAGAATTCGTAATTCAATTGGCTGATAGGGGAAAACAAGGAAGATTCTTCAACCAGCAATATGGATTCATTACTCATGTAGAATTTCTTATTCAGTAAATAAATAGCCAGGTTATAATCATAGTTGTTTTTGTATTTGTAATGATCAGCCAGGTAATTGTATGCTTTGAACTGAGTGAGTAGGGGAATGAAGTCATAGCCTTGCGGTACATACAGTTTGGTTACGTTGCGGCAGCCCAATCCAAAATAGAGATAAACATCGTCAGCCAATTTTTTCAACTGTTCGGTAGTTTCATGGCCGGTAAGTATAGCTACAGAGGTTCTGTTGCGCCGGATAATATGAGGGTATTTAGCGAAATAGTATTCAAAATAGCCGGCGGAATTATTGCTGCCGGTGGCAATATAAGCATCACATCCTTTTAACATATCAGAAAATGCGATGAGGTCATTCACCTCCTTGTTCCAGTCGGCAACGATCTGTACCATGTGTTTTATCAGCACAGCATCTTTCGATGAAACTTTGACATGTGCCGTGTGCCCGGTTATAAAAACGCAAAGCAAATCATGAAAGCCGACTAATGGAATGTTACCAGCCATCACGATGCCGACCGTTTTTGGTTTGTCGTTTATAGCGGGCAGTCTATAGTTGCCTGCCCATTCTGCTAATTTTTCTTTTTGCAGGAAAGCCGTTGCAATATTATTTGCAGATAGATTTATAAATTCCGGAATAAACCATGCGTTCTGTTGGCTGGCTTTTTCTTTGGCTTGTTGCCACCCGTCCCGATAGCTATCGGGAGTTATTGGTTCGTTATTATCAGATTGTATATATTCGCCAAGCCTGCTCAATAAATCAATTCGCTCTTGTAATTTCATTTGCAAAGATTAATTTTGTTTGGCAAAAAAAGTTCACTCATTTAATCAATAATGTATGGCTATCAAGATAACAGATGAATGTATTAATTGCGGTGCCTGCGAACCGGAATGCCCCAACAATGCCATTTATGAAGGCGGTGTGGAATGGGCAATTGCAGATGGCACTTCAGTAAAAGGCTCTTTTACGCTATTGGACGGCTCTATCGTGGATGCGGGCCAGAAAAATGCCCCCGTTAGTGTTGATACGTATTATATTACTCCCAACAAGTGCACCGAATGCCAGGGCTTCCATGAAGAGCCGCAATGCGCAGCCGTTTGTCCTGTAGATTGTTGTGTACCCGATGAAATGTACCAGGAAACAGTAGATCAGCTAATGGCAAAGAAGGAACGATTACATATGTAATGTGCAAAAAAAACATGCTTAAAAGCAAGGCTGGCTATAAAAATTATCTATCTTACAGCTATCATACTAAAGCAGGTAATACTGCTATTTTTCAGGCGGGTGATATTTCCCGTCGTAAAGAGGTGAAGGAGAAACGGCCTTCACCTTTCTTATTTTCACAACCGATCATACAAGAGATTCATCATATGTCGGAAATAATTCGTTTTTAGCAGTCTAAATTTCCTGCTAAGCTTTTTTTCCTCAATATTTGTGCTGAAAAAAAACTATTACCATATCTCATGAAGAAGAATATAGCCCTGGTGACAGGTGGATTTTCCGGTGAAGCAGTTATATCTTACAAGAGCGCAACCACGATCGGCAACAACCTTGATCCCTCAGAATTCAACGTTTATAAAATTGATATAAATCCTAAAGGATGGTTTTATGAAATGATTGATGGCAGAAAAGTGGAAATAGATAAGAATGACTTCTCACTGCAACTCGATAATCGCAAAGTCGATTTTGATGCGGTCTTTATTGGCATGCACGGCACGCCTGGCGAAGATGGAAAATTGCAAGGTTATTTTGATACCCTCAAAATTCCCTACACAAGTTGTGATGCTGCTACTTCAGCAATCACTTTTAACAAGCGTTACACCGTTGCTATCGCAAAAATGGCCGGCATTTCGGTAGCTAACTCGGTCCATTTGTTCTCGCATTTACGCATCCCCGCTGAACAGATAGCTAACCAACTGAAAATGCCATTGTTTGTAAAGCCAAACAACGGCGGCTCAAGCATAGGCATGAGTAAAGTAGAAAAAGCTGAAGACCTGCCGCTCGCTATAGAAAAAGCTTTTAACGAAGACAGCCAGGTATTGGTGGAAGAAATGATCAATGGCCGCGAGTTTACAGTGGGTGTTTTTAAAACAAAAGGCGATATCATTGTATTGCCTATAACGGAAGTAAAGGCGCATGACGACAAGGCATTTTTTGATTTTGAGGCCAAATACCAGGGTAAGTCAACAGAAACTACTCCTGCTGAAGTGGAAGAACTGGTGGCGGATAAAATAAGAGATGCCGCACGAAAGATCTATGCAGTGTTCAATTGCAGGGGCGTAGTAAGAATTGATTTTATTTATAATGAAGAATCAGGTACGCCGTTTATGCTGGAAATAAATACTATTCCGGGACAAAGTGAGGCGAGCATTATACCCCAGCAGGTAAAAGCAATGGGATGGAGCTTGAAGGAATTTTATACGAAATTGGTGGAAGAAGCGTTTGAATGAGCTAATGATTATGCTCGTCACAAATAGTTGTGATTTTTTGGCGAATTCTATATGGCCAAAAAAAAATACCAAATAATCATATGAAAGTTAATTTTGAAACTTTTAGGAACAGGGGATTTCCTTTTACAACTTTATTTGCATGTTCAAATTCATTACACACCGGCCGTTATGGGTCAATGTTCTCGCAGGCATAGCCATAGCCCTTATTCTTTTTTTTGTTTTTATATTTTCATTAAACTGGTTTACACGCCACGATCAATCCATGACGGTGCCACAGGTGACCGGCAAGTCATTTGACGAGGCAAAACAGTTCTTGCAAAAAGCCGGCTTCGAGGTGGAAATACAAGATTCCATTTATGCCGACACGGCAAAAGCATTGCAGGTATTAAAACAGGTACCTGAACCGGATGAACAGGTAAAAGTAAACCGCACCGTATATCTTACTATCAACCGTTCAGTGCCACCTATGGTAGAAATGCCAAATCTTGTTGGTTACAGTTATCGTAGTGCTGAAATGGCATTGAAAAATTCTAATCTGCGGGTGGGCGATACATCTTTCAAGGCTGATTTTGCAAAGAATGCAGTATTAGAGCAGCATTACAATGGGTCGATTATTGGGCCAGGAACCAAGGTTCGTATGGGAAGTAAAATTGCATTGGTATTGGGTAACGGCGTAGGCGACAGGCAATTTGTGGTGCCCTCCCTGATCGGGATGACCTATGGCCAGGCCAAATCCCTGTTGACCGCCCATGGATTAGGATTTGGGGCCGTTATCGCGTCGGGTATAGAGGATACGGTCAACGCATATATCTATAAACAACGACCTGAGAGATTTGATGATGAAAAAAGATTCCGCTACATCCGTTCGGGACAACTAATGGATATCTTTTTGCAAACCGAGAAGCCGGTGTTAGATACTTTAGCCGCACCGGATCCGGCTTTGTCTGAACAATAAATGATTTAAATTATGCAAAATATAACTGTTGAAGAATTAAAGGCCCGGTTAGATGCCGGTGAAAAACTCAATATCATTGATGTAAGAGAACCACATGAGAACGCTGAATTTAATATTGGCGGTACTTTATATCCTTTAGGAAAAGTACAGACAATGATGGTAGATGAATTGGAGCCTTTAAAAAATGAAGAAGTGATCGTGTATTGCCGTAGCGGCAATCGTAGTGGGCAGGCTTGTCTTATTTTAGATACATTAGGGTTTAAGAATACAAAGAACCTTGTCGGCGGAATGCTTGGGTGGCAGGAGAAGTTTGGAGCGGCAAAATAAAAGGATGAGGTCAGCGTTTGATTTCTGACCTCACACCAAGCCTCAGAGTTTTAGATTCACACCAATCATAAAATGTATTCCCGCCATCGGGAAATAATAATTATCTGCGCTGATAGTTCCATCAAGCACATAGCTGTATGTATACCCATTTGGTTCATATTTCTTATTGAACATATTATTCACCTGCCCGATGATGTTCCATTCGTTGAACAGTTTATTTTTCAATGTCAGGATCGCCCTGGCATCTTGTGTAAAAAACGAACGGAGTTTTCTTGCGGCATTTTGTGTATTATCCAGGTATTGATCGCTAACATATTTGCCCAACAAGCTTATTTCAAGATTTTTTACAGGTAATAGATTAATGGTGACGCCGCCAACCACTGCTGGCGAAAAAGCAATATCGGTATTTTCATGACTTACAGCATGCTGCCCGATCCATTCCCAGTTCGCATCATAATCGTCCATGTATTCGGTAAATGCTGTCACTTTATTTCGGCTAAGACTCATGTTGGCTAAAACATTTAACCATTCACTGAAAACATATCCCCCCTGTAGCTCAATACCCGCACGATAGCTCCTGGGCACATTTGTTCGTGTGTAAGCGCCTACATCGTTTATCATCCCCGTCAATACCAGTTGATCTTCATATTTCATATAGTATATGGTAGCGCCTGCATGAAATTTTTCAGTTCGCTTTTCTATACCCGCTTCGAAATCATGAAGCGTCTCTTTATTTGGTTGATTGATCAGGCTTGCTTCAAAATCATCGCGGTTTGGTTCTTTATTTGCAAGAGCATAACTAAAATAAGATTGCCACCCGTTTTTGATATACGTTATCCCTGCTTTAGGATTAAGAAAGTCAAACTGCCTGTCTATAAAAAGATCAGGATTGTTTGAAAAGCCGTTCATTTTATGGCCAACGTGGCGGTATTGCATATCGGCAAATAAATTCAAGTGAGTTGAAACCTGGTATTGCCATTTGGCATACGCATTAATATCCGTTTTTTTTGCATCGACATCATAGTAACGGAAATTATTGTCGAAGCCATATTTTGCCCAAGTGATATCCCCGTAATGCTGACCTTCGTAAACACTCCAGCCGCCTCCGACTGTTAATGAATGGAGGTACTTTTTGTATTGTGCAGAAAATATTTGACCATAAAAATAATTGTCCAGCCATTTTTGACGAACCAGGTCTGTTTCATCTATCGTATTACCATTGATTTCCAGGTCGGGCAGACCATAGAGGGCAAATTTTTCGCCGCCCTTATAATTTTCATAATAGCCCAGGCCTCTTGTCAGGAATGCGGCCGTGTTTAAGTTCCAGTTTTCATTGGCAGCATGATTAAAAAACAGTTGATAATGTGTTTGACGATAATTGTCTGTCTCGTTAGTGTACGGCTCCCCGGGTTTGTCGGTACCACTTGAATTATAAGTCCGCCCCGTTTTTAAAAGATATTCTGGTACGCCGTTCCATGCCTGGTATGTCTTTTCTTTACCGGAGAATATATTCATTCGTAACGAAGATTTGTCACTTAAATAAGCTCCGGATATATAAAAAGCCTGGAGATTGCTGCTGGCCCTGTCCACGTATCCATCACTGGTTATCTGGCTCAGGCGTGCATCCAGCGTAAAATGATTATCAATCAAACCTGTGCCGGCTTTTACGGTATTCTTCCAGGTATTGAAGGAGCCAAATGTATTATTCAGTTCCGCATAGGATTTCAGGTTGGTTTCATTGGTTGACAAACTAACTGTCGCTCCAAATGCGCCAGTGCCGTTAGAGGAAGTTCCAACGCCCCGCTGAATTTGTATAGAATTAATCGAAGACGTGAAATCGGGCAAATTCACCAGGAAAGCCCCCTGGCTTTCGGCATCATTATATGGAATGCCATTTAGCGTGAAATTGATCCGGGTCGCATCGGTACCACGGATGCGCAGGCCTGTATAGCCCACGCCTGCACCCGCGTCAGAGTTTACAACTACTGACGGTGTTTGATTGAGGATAAAAGGAATATCCTGGCCAAGGTTGTTTTTCTGAATTTCCTTTTTGGATAAATTGGTTTTGGTGAATGGTGCTTTTTCACCCGCCCGGATTGCTTTTACTTCCACGGGTGTTAACAGGTAAAAACTGTCTGTGGCCTCTTGTTGCGAAGGAACCTCCCGCTTTGGCGGGACGGCTTGTGTGAATGATACATAAGCTGATAATAAAATACAGCTTGTGATTGCAATCCTCTTCATTTTTTTAATTTTAAATGGTTAAAAATGAGAGGGAAATGCTGTAGGAGAAAGGGCAAATAGCTGCCATCCTTCCCTGCGCAGGCATTACCCTGATCAGGTTTACGGGTTTGATCTCAGATTATTCCGCCAGCTGGCGGAATAAACACCCCGGGAACGCTGAAAACTTTAAAGCTTTCATTAATAGAAAGTAAGAACTGTTGCAAAAGTAATAAGAAAATAAGTTCAACCCGCTGTAACTTTCCTTCGCTGTCTTTCGTACCACATTAAATCAACTGAAGTATGAAAAAGATATTATTACCGTTTTTGCTTATAGCCGCTTTCACCACAGCCGGCTTTGCACAAAAAACGATCAACGATCCCAACGTGGAAGTAAGGGATGCGAAAAATTTTGATGCCATCGAACTTTCCAATGCGTTTGATGTGTACCTAACCCAAAGCAATGAGGAGTCCGTAGCTGTCAGTGCCTCAGAACCAAAATACCGTGAGAACATCAAAGTCGAAGTAAAAGGTGGTGTCCTGATCATTCGTTATGACAATAAAGGAAAGTGGAATACGGGTAATAAGAAACTGAAAGCCTACATTTCGTTTAAACAATTAAACAAACTGAATGTCAGCGGCGCCTGCGATGTTTATATTGTCGAGGACTGGAAGGCCGATAATCTTAAACTCGATCTTTCCGGGGCCAGCAACCTGAAAGGAAAAATGGCGGCCCAAAAGTTGATGATCGACCTGAGCGGGGCTTCCGATCTTACATTAACCGGAACTGTTGGCCAACTTAATGTAGAGGCAAGCGGTGCCAGTGATTTCAAGGGATACGATCTGGCAGTGGATTTTTGCAATGCCAAAGCAAGTGGCGCCAGCGATATAAAGATCACTGTCAATAAAGAATTGTCTGCCCAGGCAAGCGGCGCCAGTGATGTAAAATACAAAGGTAGTGGCCTGATCCGCGATATTAAAACAAGCGGTGCGAGTAGCATATCGCGACGATAACTCAGTAAATTAGAAAGTATAGTTAAAAGCTGTCGTGAATATTATGATCACGCAGCTTTTCTTGTTTTTGTTTGGCTGCTAAGCGCTATGCCCTTACATTTGCACCGCGAAGTAGAGCAGCGGTAGCTCGTTGGGCTCATAACCCAAAGGTCGGGAG
>WUUC01097318.1_pt1 | contig 42696 bp, 27 predicted proteins | sample 6278441 | NCBI WGS metagenome assembly WUUC01 (sample SAMN13675441, study PRJNA597444) | soil metagenome | isolation source: soil | place: USA: Washington | collected 2017-10
CCATCCGGTCGACCAGCGGTCGAATACCGGTTCTACTCGCGAGGTTATCAAGCCTCGACCCACCAAAAGCAGTGGGTGACATGATCTAGTCATGAGTATCCGGTGAGATCAAGCGTAAATTCATCGGTTACAGAGAATCCCTGGAATGAGGTGCACGAACGGTCCGCCAGGTCCGCACGCGGGAATCGTTCAGACGTTGAAACGCCGCTTGGCCGGGAAGAAGCTGGTGAGGCTGTGCTTTGCCTGCACAGGGAGATAGGATGGATCATGCGCACCGACCTTGATCAGCTTCCGACCGCCAAGCAGCGCGAGCTGGAGCGCGTGGTCCAGATCCTGTTCGAGGAGTTCGGAGACGCCACCGCCCTCGCTACGTCCGCCTGGAAAAAACAGGCGCGCATCCTCAAGGTCATCCTGTACGGCAGCTACGCCCGCGGCGGCTGGGTCGACGAGCCGCACACCGCCAAGGGCTATCAGTCCGATTTCGATCTCCTCATCATCGTCAACCATCAGAAGCTGACGAACCGGGCGGAATTCTGGTCCAACGCCGAGGACCGGCTCAACCGGGAGCTGGCGATCACGAAGTCGCTGAGAACACCCGTAAATTTTATCGTCCACAGCCTTCACGAGGTCAACGACGGCCTCAGCCAGGGCCGCTATTTTTTCATGGACATCGCCCGAGAGGGGATCGCAGTCTACCAAAGCGATCACACCGACTTGCCGGAGCCAAAGCCGAGATCTCCAAGCGAGGCCTTTGCTCTGGGGAAGTAGTATTTCGAGGAGTGGCTGCCGAGCGCTCGCGAGTTTTACGATAACTTCGAATTCAACAGGCAGCAGGACAGGCGCGCCAACGCGGCATTCCAACTGCATCAAGCCGCAGAGCGCTATTATCATTGCGTCCTGTTGGTCTGCACCTTCTACACGCCCCACGTTCACAATCTGGGCTTCCTCCGTACCCAAGCCGAGCGGATCGACCGCCGGCTGTTCGACGTCTGGCCGCGCGAAGCAAAGCGAGAGCGCGCCATGTTCCAGAAGCTCAAAGAAGCATACGTAAAGGCGCGCTATTCAAAAAATTTCCGCATCAACGAGGACGAGTTGGCCTGGCTTGGCGGCCGAGTTGAAGATCTCGGTCGAGTTGTCGAGACGGTCTGCTCGGCGAGGCTGCTGGAACTTCAGCGAAGCACTGACGAATGAGCGAAAGGACGGACCTTGCGCGCGATATCGCGCATTAAGGCTGCTCGTAGAGCACGCCCAACACCCGGCGCGCGGAGGCCATTACAGGGGCGCTGGTCTGCCCGTCCACTGCTTCCGTGGCGATGACCATTGAAGACCCGAGGCCGCCGATCGTCTCGAACTGGCGGAGATGGGCGAGGCTGCCCGAGAGGCGCGCACCCACCCGCTTAAAAATGCTAGTGTTGTCATCAAGCGTCACCGCGACAAGCCTACCTTCCCACGCGTCAAGGTCGCCCGGCGTCAGCTCGGCGCCTCCCAAGATTACTTGGCCGGGCAGCGCCAATGGTACGGCGCTGTCCTCGCGGATACGATAGGCCACTTCAATCCGGGCAAGTTCCCGCGCCGTGTCGACTGGGCACGCCTCGCCGCCACCGGTGACCGGGGGTGGCATATCAGTGAAAATCGCGCCAACGATCCGATACAAGCGAACCTTACTCTCGTCATATGTCATCGTCGGCCGGGAGGTCCGCGGATCGGGCATCTCCGCCGCGAGCGAGACGCCGAGAGAGCCCGGAGCCTTCACTAGCCTGCGCGCTAGCACGTTGCCTTGGTACCGGGCGATCACGAGGTTGCGATCGCGCCCGGGATAGGGATCCGCCTCGACGATGGCGACGGCGCCGGACGGGATCGCCAACCCCAGCGTGTCACTACGCACGTAGAAGAGCGCCTTCCCCTCGAACCAGCTGCCATCAAGCTGTTCGGTAGCCGTATCTTGTGAACCTCCCATTTGCGTCGAGCCGGAAAACGCCGCGATGTCGGGGCAGATCGGCACAGAAAAGCTCGGTCGTGTCATGACAGGCAGCGGAACCACATTCGGTGCGGCTGCGTCGGTCGGCGCGAGCGGCTCTCGCCAGCGGTGCAGGCGGAACTGCTCGTGCACCTTCTCGACGCCGGTGCGAAGGCGGAGAAAATCCGCCTCGACATCCTCCACGTCCATGTAGGTGATCGACGCTTTGTCGTGATGGGAAGTGTTGAGGACGCGACGTGGAGATGCGCCCTGAGCGAGCCCCGGATCATCGACGAAGCGCTTGAGAACGGGGTTGGTGAACAATTCGCCGCTGCCACTGGCGATCAGCGTGCGCAGCCGGTCCAGTAGCGGAAACAGCGTGAGCGCCTGCGTCGAAGTCACAAACGCCGGTTCGGTCAGGTCGTCGAATAGGTCACCGAGCCGCCCCTCAATGAATACGCGCAGATCGGACGCATAATTCTGCGCATCGATCGCAGAATCGTGGTTGCCGAGGAACGCCTGCCGACGCCGATCGACCTCCTCGATGGATGGCGAAAGGCTCAGCGTAGGATGGACAATGTTTACCGCGTGAACCGACAAATGCTGGACGCGGTCCGCCGCCCGGTTCTCCGCTACTAGCGATAGGGCGAAGCGACGGTCGTGAGTGGTAACGAGCAGCTGGGCACCCGTTGCGGCCACGGTCGCCAACCCGCGCGCGAGCCGCTGCCGATTGTCATTATCGAGCAGCTCCTGCGGATCGTCCAGCACTAACAGCGACAGCCCGCCTCGGGTCGCGAGCACATGCTCGCGGAAAGCCAGGAAGAAGCCCAACAATGCGCCGCGCAAGGCAGAGGCGTTGGATATATGCTGCGCGGGCGCCGTCACGCCGTCGCGGCCGACCTTTAGGTCCAGCACGCCCCGCGCATTCATGTCGGTCCCGGTGAGATCGGGGGCGAACTTAGTGGCATTGCGGTAGATCGCACGGCGCCAGTACTCGGATCGGTTGTGGAGCTTACGGCGCAGCGTGTCGACCTGCGCCTGCGCCAGACCGCCAAGCGGAACCAGCAAGTCGAGCGCCGTCGCAGTTCGCCCGCAGGCCGCAATACGAGCGGCCTTGGCGGCATGATTCCCGCGCGCCAGCTCCATTCGCCGCGTTTGCTCGATCGCATCATTGAGCGGGGCGGCAGCTTCCACGATGCACTTCAGTGCCGCCAGGCGAGATCCGATCGCCCGACCGGCATCGGCGGCGCCGTCCTCACCTTGCTTCACGGCTTTCAGGAAGGCGTTGACCACCGAACCGTTCCCAACCCGCCACTCGGCGAAGGCGAGCGCGCGGCTGGCACGCTCGATCATCTGCTGAAGTCGGGTCGTACCGGTCGCGAGTGCGGCGGGTAGCGGGCGAGAGGCCGGCTCGACAAAACTGGGAAGCCCGGTGAGCCGCTCATTGATAAGGCTCACTGCATCGGGCCGGAGCGCAGCGAGTGCACCGCGAAACGGATCGGTGGCGAACAGCTCGTCGGCCAACCCGACTCGCAACAATTCGGCGGGAGAGGTCGGCAGGTCGCCTCGGGCTTCCTTTGCGATTGCCGGCGGCAGTTCCTGAAGCAAGTGCCCGCACCAGTGAGCCGACCATTCGGCGATCGTGCGGGCGATAACCTCACGGTCGCGCGCCGCCTCCGCGAGGTGATCGATCACAGGTTCTCCAGTCACCGGATCGCATGCGCCGTGCAGCTTGCCAACGCAGACCGGGCAGGTGCCGTCATCGACATGCGAGTGATCGTGCATCCATGCCGACACCTTGGCGTAAAGCTGTACTCGCCGTGCACGGTCTTGATCAGTCGCCAGCTGGGCGATTGTCGCGGCTTCGGCTTCCACCTGCGTTAGCAGGGCGACGACGACGGCGACGTCCGGGGTTTCGACGGACAATGCCGAGAGCCGAGCGATCGAGGGTAGCTCTACAACCGTCTTCAGCCGTTCGATCGCCGGTACGATGCTCCCCTCGAGATCATCACGAGCCTGCTTGTCCCCTGGATCGAAACCGTTGCCCAACACATTCTGCGCATCGCTCAGTGCGGTGGCCTTGAGACTGGCGAAATGGGCGGCAATAGTGGCAATTCGGTCTTTCGCCTCGGTGTCGTCCACTGCGGGTGCAGCTCCTTCGAAGGCGATCGCCGGAGTCTCGGAGACCACGCCAGCTAGGTCATCAAGAGCCTGCCGATACTGCACGGCTATACCGTCGCGCCGCGATTCGAGATCCGGCGCCGCAGTCTTCCTGAGCCGCACGGCCATTTTCTCAGCGTGCTTCGAGAGATCGACCAGGTCCGCGAGTCCGGTCAGCCGGGCCACTGCCTCACCCAGCTGCGACGCCGTCCCGACCGTAAGGAACGGGAGCAACGCTGGCATAGTCGTAGCGATTCGCCATGCGATCGGGTCGATCCCAGCCGCATCAAGATCGGGTGGTACCTCGACGATCTTGCCGCGCGTAGTCCGGCTCTGGCTGCGCCGCAGCGGCGGCAGCAGCGCGCCTTCTGCATCGGCGAAGGTCAATTCCACCCAGCTGTCCGCCGGGATTGGTTGCCCGTTGGCAGGAAGTTCCGAGGATCTCGGCGGCAGCGGCGTGATCGCCGACATTGGATGGGTTGTAATCGTGCCGTCGTCCCGCTCAATCTCGCAATCGAAATCGAGGGGCCCTTCCTCGGGAGGACGTTGCGGCCGGATCAGATGGCCGGTCAGACACCAAATAATCGCATTGGCGATCGAGGTCTTGCCCGAACCGTTGCGGCCCTCGAACAGGATGACTGGCTTGGCGGGTTCGAAAACGAACGAGGGCGGTGGCTCGGTTAAGCTGCCGTAGGAGTGCAGACCGCCAAAGCGATGTGCCTCCACCTTCATCAGCCTTAGCTGCCTCACGGCGCGGGCGCTGCCGGCCTCAGTCTCCGCTTCAATGGTGGGTGGCGGCGTGCCAATGACGTCGATGATCGCGTCCGTGTCGCCGGCCGAGAGGTTTGCCTGCCACCTGCCGCGATTACGCCGATACCAGTCGAGGACCGTCCGTGCGTCATCCGACGTCAGTGCGAGCTCCTCGCCCCCGCCGAGCGCCACGGATCGCCCCCCGATGAGGTCGGCGAGCAGTGCGTCGATAGTCAGCAGATGAATGTCGCGTGGTGCTGCCGTCTCGTCGGCCATGATATCCCCTTGTAGGAGCATCTTTCACCGTTAAGCGGTTCTCCGTCCAGTCGATTCCGTCAAATAGAATGATGATCGGCAAGTGCGGCACACGACTTCGCAGAGACATTTACACCTGCACGAGCTTCGGGCAGTTTCCAGTCACAAGAATGAGGGTAGGGATGACCGGATCCGAGCACCTGACGAGATGGGCTGGCCGCAGCAGCGCCCTTCCCCCGGTCGCCGCTACCTTCGCGTTGAGGGAAATCGAAGATCCGGAAGTTGGCGCGGCGCCAGCCGACATCGAGCCGGAGCTGCAATCCATCGCCGCCTTTGCCTGTATCATCGAATATGACGGGGACCACCGCCTGATCACATGCCGTCGCTTCGATCTGGTCGGCGAGCTAGGTTATGTGGGGGCGATCTGTCATGCCGCCCGGGGCTACAGGCAATTCCGCTGCGACCGGATTCATACGGTGTACGACGCGACGTCGGGCGAGGTGCTGGGTGACGGCGGGTTCTTCCAGCGCTTCGAAGCTCAGTCGCGGCGTGAGCGCGAGCCGACCTGGGGGCTGACGCCAAGCCGGAAGGCGACGCTCGTCGCCGGGCTCAACGTGCTCGCCTTCATGGCCCGGTGCGACGGCCGCTGGCATCCGCTGGAAACGCCCGTCATCGAGAAGTTCGTGTGCTCCATGTGGCTTCGCAAGGAATGGCCTGGAGATCCGCCGCTGGACGAGATTGTCGCGCACTCGCAGCGGCTGGCGCCGGACTCGGAGACCTTCTTCCGAGCCCTCCACCATTACGCCCATAGTTCCACTTCAGCGAAGGTCCTGCAGCGAGCCATAGGTGACCTTATCGCCGCCGACGGCGTGATCTGCTCGGCGGAAATGGGCTGGGGATCGGAGATCGACGCCTTCTTCCGCGAGAATGCGGCGACCTCCTACTGACGCCGACCTAGCCGAAATGCTCCCGTTCATAGCGGCGGCCTGACTTGGCGACAACTCTTGAGATGAATTGCCCGACCTGACGAACAGGCGCTCGTTGACCGAGCCGTTCCTGTCGGCCAGCTTCACCCAAACGGGGGTGCGCGAGCGCTGGATGTCGACCCGGCAGATCGTCGCCTCCCCGAGCTGCGGGAACGACACCGCTATCTTCGCCGCCTTGAACGCTTGGCCGAAATGGTTGGCGAGCAGGTTGGTCAGGTGAAGCTCGAACTTGTCGGCACTTCCTCCGAAGGTGGCGAGATCGGGCGCTATACCCGGGATAGCGCCGTCGTCGGCGACGCCGATCAGCAAGGTGCCGCCCTGCCGGTTCGCGAAGGCCGCAAGAGTCTTGACGACGATGTCCTCGAGCTGCGCATTGAGAATATTCTGTTTCACGTCCCAGCGGAGCGATTGCTTGAACTCGATGCACTCGCCTTCCCCGCGGGCAATCAACGTCTCCACGGGCGACGGCTCCGGGCACCGCTTCGATTGGGCCGGCGCATTGGGTCCGATGCCGATCAGCGCATCCTGTCGCGCGAGGACACCATCGGCCAAGGCAGCCTTGAGCTCATCCAGGATTATCTCTCGCAACTGGCTGCTGGTTGACTTGAAACCGAACGCCCGTGACGCCGCGACCACGGCCTGATCCTCAGTGGCACCGAAATTCTGGCTCACCAGATCCACCAGCGCCATCCTGATTTCGGTCGGCGGAATCATCTCAGGTTTGCGAAGCGACGGGGACTTCGCGGAGCTTCGATCCCTCACCACGGGCTCCGACCCGGGGCGCCAGTAAAAATCGTCCACCTCCACCAGTCGCTTCTGACGGACGGCGACCTTCACCGCCTGCTCGACCGCGTCCTGAATGCGCCCGCCCGCCCGCTTCAGACCCCAGGCACAACGGATCCGGTTGATGATCTCGTCGATGTGGACGGGGCCTTCCACACCGACGATCTCTTCCGCCATCGCCGTGAGCAATCCGGTGGGGGTCTCGTGCAGCTCGCAGAAGATATGGCCAGGCCGCTGCGGCTCAGCCTCCACATAAGGAATAGAAGTTTCGGGCACAGCCGCGGTGGTTCCGATCCCGATCTCGGTGACGTCACCGCGATCGACGGTCACGATCTCGAGGGAGACGCGGGGCGCTTGCTTGCTTCGCTCGCGACGCGCGCCCAGCTCGGTCTTCGCTGCCTCGATGGCTGCGACGACCCGATCAAGTTGCTCTTGCGGCCGGCGGAACCAGTCGGTGCTCCAGATCCTATGGATGATCCAGCCGTGGTCCTCCAGGACCGCCTGGCGCAGGCGGTCCCGATCCCGCGCCGACCGTGCCTCGTGATAGGCGGCGCCGTCGCATTCGATGCCGAGCAAGTATCGGTCGGCATGTTCCGGATCCGCGACCGCGAGGTCGATGAAGAAGCCGGCGATGCCGACCTGGCGATGAACTTGGTAGCCGCGCGCCTGAAGCGCCTCCGCGACCTGTTCCTCAAAGACGCTGTCGTGGTCGCGCGCCGTCGCCTCCGCCATAGTCATGCGGCCTGTGCGGGCGAAGTGCATGAAGAGCTTGAAGGCGAAGACGCCCTTGCGGGTGCTGGCGAAATCGGGATCGATGTCTTCATCGGTCATCGAGGAGAAGACTTCGCACCGCCGCTTGGCGCGGCTGATGAGCACATTCAGGCGGCGCTCGCCGCCTTCCTGGCCCAGAGGCCCGAAGCGCATCGGCGGCTTCAGGCCCGGGGCGGTGGGCCCATAGCCTACGGAGATGAGGATGACGTCCCGTTCATCGCCCTGGACGTTCTCGAGGTTCTTGATGAAGAACGGCTCGGCCTGGTGGCGCTGGAAGAATGCCTCATGCTCGGGCGGCAGGCTCCGCCGCAGGATCTCGAGCTGATCTACGATCGCGCGCCGCTGAGCGGCGGAGAAGGCGGCGACGCCGAGGGAAAGTTCCGGGTTCGCGACGGCATGGGCAACAATCGCCCGAGCCACGGTCCTCGCCTCAACCGGGTTCGTCCGAGTGGTGCCGCTCTCGAAAATCCCGTCGGGAATATGGTGGAAGCGCAGCCCTAGACCTGCTTCCTGCAGGTAGGGGCTGGGCACGATGAAGAGCTTGTTCTCATAAAACTGGCGGTTCGACACCGCGATCAGGGACTGGTGGCGGCTGCGGTAGTGCCAGCGAAGCATCCGCATTGGAAGGCCACGCGCAGTGAACAAGCCCAAGATGCTTTCGATGTCGGCGACCCTGGCTCCTCCCTCCTGCTCCTCGGAGTCATCGGAGGCCCCAACCATCTTAGAGAAAAATGCAGTCGGGGGCAGCTGCTGCGGGTCTCCGACGACAACCACCTGGCGGCAGCGCGCTATCGCCCCAAGGGCATCGACCGGCTGGATCTGGCTCGCCTCGTCCATAACGAGGAGGTCGAAGGTCATGCCTCCCGGCTGAAGAAACTGCGCCACTGACAACGGGCTCATCATCAATACCGGCTTGAGGCACTGGATCGCCGGCCCGGCTTTCTGCATCAGCTGACGAATCGGCATATGCCCGCGCTTACGCGCGATTTCGCTTTTCAGAACGCCCAGGGGTCCAAGCGCGCCCCCGCCCGAAGGAGGGATTCGGCGATGGTGGGCCTTGGCTACCTCGAGCGCGGAATGCTTGATCCGCTGGAGGTCGAGATCCGCGAATGATCGAACCGTCCTGTCGTGCAAATCGCCATCGAACTGGGCCAGCTCCGGCACGGCGCGGACCTGGTCGCGGAAGACGCTCTCAAAGAAACTTATCTCGAAAAACGGCCGTGCTGCCTCCGGGTTGACCCTACCATCGTGAAGGCGGTCGACCAAGTCGGCCATCCCGGCACGACGCGCTGCGTCGGCCCGCAGAGAGTAGGCGACCCATTTCGAGAGCTGCTCCGACCCAGAGATCCATTCATTCAGGCCGCGCTGCAGTTTTTCGATCGGGCAAGATACCCCGGAGCCTCTGGCGATTACAGCTTCCGGCCCGGTATTCAGATCGCCCAACAATGAATCCAAGGTCGTGAGGAATTCGCTCCGTAGCTCAAGTATCCGCTGGGTTCGAAGGGCCAGGCCCTGGCGGTCCGGAACGCGCGCGGCGAGCCCATGGATGTCGAGATTGGCGGCGATCCAGGCAGCCGCTTCGCCCAGGCTCGTCCAGTTGCTGGAGGTCCCGCTCCAGAGAGGCCCGAAAGCCTGTTGGCCTAGATCTTCACCACCGGCGATCCGCGCGACCGCTGCCTGCCCCTCCGCCAGTTGGCGAAGTCGCTGCCGACGACGATCAAGCTCCGGCTCAACCACAACCGCAATGGCCACATACCGATCATGAGCGTCCCTCGCCGGAGCCAATCGTGCAGCCACTTCGGCCAGAGCCGCGTCTTCGGCTCGGTGGGACGCTCCGAAAACCACGCTGCTCGAGCCGCCGAGTTCGCGCCACGTGGCCTCAAGATGGGGTGTCGCTCCGTAGGTCATTTCTCGCAGCCGCTCGGCAAGTGCGCCAATCCGCCGGCGATCAGGACGGCGGCTGGCGACGATCCTCGGTTCAGCGCCCAGCCCGCGCAGGCTGCGCATCCATTCGACCAGAGCCAGCAGGGGAGGGGATGCGGATCGATCACTGCGCCAGTCGGCGCCGAAGGCGCTGGCACCGAATTGATCCTCATGACGGATGGCGGCCAGAGCGGCTTGGCCACGGCCCAGCGCGTCGAGTAGAGCGAGCTGCTCGTCCAGGGGGGCCTTAGGTGCCGTCAGATAGGAGCGGACAAGCCGGTTCGCGGATCTCCACTCGCCGCTGAAGAAGCGGAAGAAGCTGGTCCCATGCGCTGCCAGTGTCTGCCGGGCCACGGACAGCTCCGCCGACCAGGCTGCCTCGATCAAACCCGACCCGACTTCCTCTCGGGCACGCTCTAGCGATGCGACCGAGGCTGCGAGGTCACCGGCGCGCTCGACACCGGAATCCCAGAGTTCGGCAGCGAGTGCTTCGGGGTCCGCCTCCGGCGCTACAGCGACCCGCTCCCCGACCCGGGACAGTTCCATGATGCCTTCGAGCGTCGCGGGGCCTTCCGCTCGTCCCAGCGCGGTGGACAGTTCCGCCGTCCGCTCCAGCAAGGGCGGTATGCTTTTGATCGCCGCGTCGATCGTTCCGAACCATTCCAGCGACAGGTTCTCGGGCAACGGGTCGAGAGCCGCAGTCGCCGATGCGATGTCAGTTTGCCAAGCGACCGCCGAAAAGATTCCTGAAAGCTCTGTACAAAGCTCGGCGTAGCGGCGTCCATCACCCAGCAGAGCGAGAATGTCAGCGCCGGACTGGCCCCAAACCACAGCGCCCAATGCTGTGGGGTCCAGATCCGGAGCGCCCGCAATTCGATCGGCCAACGCCTTAAGGGCATCAACCCCAGCCAGTGCCTCCGGAGGGTCGCTCTCCAGGATCGAGGCTACTTCAGCCGATTCCGCGCCAAGGTGCTTCAGCTGGTCGAGAAGGCTTCCCATTCGCATGACCATACGGTCGACGTCCGCCGGGAGGGCAGCCCGAAGTCCGACGCCGCGCCAAAGGTGCTGAGCTGGGAGGCCGATGTCCACGACGCGCTCGGCCAGCTCGTCGAGGAGGTGCGACCGCTCATGAAGTTGGTCCGCCGTCCAGCTTTCCGGCTGTTCAAGAGCAAGGTCGTTGGGCATGTGCCCCGCCTGCCTCAACCGCGTGAGCTGCCCTATGACCTGATAAGGCGTGAAACCGGCCGAGCCGAGCACTTGGTGCAGCCGGTTCGCGTGACTGTTGAGCGTGTCCCGGGCTTCGGCCAGCCGCGCGTTGAGCGATGCCATTCCGTCGCCCCTGGGAGCGCCCAGCTCCCAGGTCCGCCGCAGTTCCTCCAGAACGGCCCGCTTGTTGGCCTTGTTGCTGTGGACCTCGAGGCAGGCGTCGCCGACGCCCGCATTGTCCAGTCGGCGCTTCACGACCTCCAGCGCCGCCATCTTCTCGGCGACGAACAGGACCGTTTTTCCGTCGGCGACCGCCGAGGCGACGATATTGGCGATCGTCTGGCTCTTACCCGTGCCCGGGGGGCCTTGGATGACCAAGTTCCGGCCCTTGCGAACCTCATGGACCGCCAGCGACTGCGAGCTGTCGCTGTTGACAATGTGGAGCAGGTCGGCCGGAGGAATGTGGGCGTCGAGATTGGCCTCTTCCGGCAGCAGGGGCTCGCCGGCCTCGAAGCCGTCCGAGACCAGCGGCTTGATGATCCCGTGCTCGCTTAGCCGAGCCGCCGCCGGCCAATTGGCCGGGTCGAGGTCGCGGTACATCAGGAACTTGGCGAAAGAGAAGAAGCCCAGGACGATGTCGTCCTCGACGACGCCCCAGCCTGGCTTCGAGGCCACAGCTTCCCCGACGGCCGAGACATATTTGCCAATGTCGAAGTCGTCGCTGCCGTCGAAGGCAGGGAGGCGAATGCCGTGGACTCTGTCGAGGAAGGCCTCAAGCGAGAGGTTCGCCGCAAGGTCCTCCAGCCGCCAACGAAGCTTGAACTTCTCGGCGGCGTTGCCGCGCTCGAGCGCTACCGGCACGAGAACCAGCGGTGCATATCTCACATTCTTGTCGTTGTTCGGGTCAATCCAGCGGAGGCTGCCAAGGGTCAGAAAGAGGATGTTTACACCCTGCTCCTCCTCAAGCGTCCTGGCGTCATAGTAGAGATCGAGCAGCCGTTTTTGGAGGCCGGCCGGTGTGAGGCGCGTCTGGAGGCGAGTGTCTGCGTGGCGATTCGCGACGCCCCTTTCGTCCACGCCATCGTCGTCCGGCTGCGCCAGCTCGGCTATTTCTTCCGCATCATCGGGGGCAGTCTCTCCGTCGGAGGCACCGCCAGGCGCGGCTCGGCCAGCCATGAAGGTGAGCGCTCGCTGGTCACGAACCAGAAGCCGGAAGACCTCCGCGCTACGCTCGTCAACAACCTCCAGAATCTTCGCGCTCTTGCCAGACCTGGGCATGTTGAGCAGCCGATTCCTGGCCGAAAGGTCGAGCAGCTCCGTCCGCGCACGTTCCAGCTTCGCCTCGATCGGCAAGGCGCTTTGAAAGATCGAGGTCGGCTCTTCGCCAACCACGGCGATGTCGGTCATGCTGGATTACTCCCCTCAACGCCGTTCTGCCGGAAAAATGCACTTCTGGTCTAGGGGTTTGTCGGACTCCCCTTAGGACAATTCGTCGCACCTGCAGCGGGTCTCCATCTGCTTCGAATGACCGACAGGAGACATTTGAATGTAACCGGCAATGACGATGCTCTATGTAGAGTTCTGGGCATCGCGATCTTGGTTCGCCGGTCAGATTGCCCTCAACTTCATCTCAAATCTCCCATCCGCCTCTGCGCCGAGAGCGTGGCCGCGTGCCCCCCGATAGCTCGCGCTTCGCGGCCGAAGCACTGCCATTGCCAGTCGGTTTTTGAATAGGTCTTGGACGGCCTGCATGCCCATGATAGGCGCGACCCACGGAGTAGAAATCAACTTTGGCGATCCTTCGGTTCATCCACACGGCCGATTTGCAGCTCGGCAAGTCCTTCGGACGCTTCGAACATGATGTCCGCTCAGCCCTCGCGGAAGCGCGGTTCGATGCCATCGATACTCTGGGGAAGCTCGCAGCCGAGAAAAAAGCCGATCACGTCCTCGTTGCTGGCGATGTCTTCGACACCGAATGGCCGGATGATCGGGTGCTCGTACAGGCTGTCTCTCGCATGCAGCGCTATTCCTGCCGTTGGTGGCTCCTTCCGGGCAATCATGACAGTGCCCGCAACGGCGGAATCTGGGATAGGCTTCGCAAGATAGCGGCGAACGGCATCTCAGTCCTGACCGAGCCAGAGCCGCGGGAGCTCGAACCCTCCATATGGGTGCTGCCGGCGCCCTTGATCCATCGGCACAACCTCGAAGATCCGACCATCCTTTTCGACGCGATGGAGACACCCGGCGCAGCGCTACGCGTCGGCCTGGCACACGGTTCCGTGCGGGACTTCGCCGCCAAGGGAAGCTCTCCCAACCAAATCCCACCGGACAGGGCTCAGCTCTCTCAGCTCGACTACCTTGCGCTGGGGGATTGGCACGGTACCCTTCAGGTCGATCGCAGAACCTGGTACTCGGGCACCCCCGAGACGGACCGATTCCGGCGCGACCAGCCGGGACAAGCCCTCGTCGTGGAGCTGGAACCGGGCTCGGAACCGAAGGTGAGGCCAGAGCGAATCGGCCGGTTTCAATGGCTCGATCGGGACTGGACTGTGAATGACAAGGAAGCCTTTTTCGGGGAGCGGGATCGCCTCCTCGCCGGAATAGATCCCGCGTCCACATTGCTCCAGCTCACGCTGGCGGGCATCACCTCGCTTTCCGACCGGATCACGATCCTCGCCAATCTGCAAGGCGATCTGGCCCATCGCCTGCGGTTCCTCGATGTCCGGCCCGACGACCTGGTAGGCCGGCCCACCGAGGAAGATCTGATCTCTCTCGAAATGGAGGGCATGCTCGGCAGGGCCGCGGCCAAGCTCAATGACAAGATCGCCGCCGGCGGTGTCGAGGCCATCATCGCCAGGCGCGCGCTCGAACGCCTTTTCGTCGAATATCGGCGGGAAGAAGCCTGATGAGCCTTCGGCTGCGCTCCATTAGGGTCGCCAACTTTCGCAAATTCCGGGAGCCCCTGACGATCGATGGTCTCAAGGAAGGCCTCAACATCGTCATAGAGCCTAACGAAGCCGGCAAATCGACATTGCTCGAAGCCTTGCGCGGCGCCTTCTTCGTTCGCCACGGCACGAAGAACCAGCTCGCCCAATCCTATGCTCCCCACGGGGATTCCGTCGCTCCCCGCATCGATGTGGAATTCGACATCGGCGACGAAGCCTGGAGCCTCTCCAAGCAATTCCTGAGAAGTCCCTTCCTCGAAGTTCGCGGTCCCGCAGGTCGAAGCAGCGGAGACGAGGCCGAGGCGATCCTGCAGGAACTGCTCGGATTCGGTCGCGACAACAGTCGCCTCGGGGACGTCGCGGCCCGGGGAACGCTGGGCCTGCTCTGGGTCGCCCAGGCTGAAGCCCTGGAAGTGACGGCCCCAGGCCCGATCGTCAGGGATACGGTGCTCTCGGCCCTGGAAGCCGAGGTCGGCACGATCATGGGCGGGGCGACCTTCGACCGGGTCCGCGCGCGTGTCGACGAGCAATTCTCCAATTACTGGACCAATACCGGGAGGGACGGAACCCGTCTCCAGGCTCAGGCACAGGCGCGTCTCGAAGCCGCAAAGGCGGCTGCGGAGGACGCCAGGCGTCGCCTGGACGGGTTGGAGCGAACCTTCAGCGATCTTGAAGCTGCAAGAATGCGCCTCCGCCTGCTCGATCGTGAAATGGCGGACAGCGCCGACGCCGATGCACGAGCGGTTCTCGTGAAGAACCTGGAGACGGCAAAGGCCGCCGCTCAAATCCTCGCCACCAGGACCGCTGAGCACGCCTCGACGGCCACACGCGTCCGCAGCCTCGAAGATCTGCTCGATCGCATTGAAAAGGCCACCTCGGCCGTCACCGATAGTCGGGACGCTCTGGTCCAGGCGCGAGCGAACCGCACGGACCTCTCCGAGGAATTGAAAGAAGCGAAGCGGAATGAGGCCGAGGCCCGTGAGGAGGTCAAGAATGCGCGTGTCGTCCGTCAGGCCGCCCAAGACGCTCTTCGGGCAGGGCAGGCGCTGGCGGCCGAGCAGCGCCGACGCAGGGCCGTCGCTGCGGCCAACGAGCGGCACGAAAGGCTGAAAGAACTCGAAAACGCCTATTCCGCGGCGCGCGATGTCAGCGGCCGCGCGATATCCGCGGAAGCCATCGAAGAGCTCGAGGCACTCGACGTTGAAGTGACATCGGCGAAGGTCGCCGTCAGCATCGGCGCGACGCGGATCGAGGCTGTAGGTCCCTGTGATGGGATCACCATCGACGGCGAAGCGCTCGAACCGGGCGAGCGATCGATAGCCGGCGAGACGAGAATCCGCCTCGCTTCATCGGCCGAGCTCATCATCCGGCCACCGGCCAGTGCCCTGAGCGCCGCATCGGAGCTCGCAAGCGCGCTAGAGGCACGGAAGAATGCTCTCGCCGCCGTCGGCGCGCCCGACCTGGCTGCGGCTCGCGCCCGCAACGATGCCGCAAAGGCGGCTTCATCCGAGATGAAAGCCATCGAGACCCAAATTTCGGCCATCACTCCGGCCGACGAGGAGATTGATCTCCCCGCCGGCGCGGCGGAACTGAAGCTCTTCGTTGCAGATCTTCGAGAAGATGCGGTGGAAGAGCATTCGGCAGCTCCCGACCAGACCAGACTGGAGAAGGCTCTGGACGACGCCGAAAGCGCGCTCGCCAAGGCTGAAGGCGTATTCCAGAGCGCAGCCGAGAGATGGCAGGCCGCCGCTGCAAAGGATGCGCCCTTGGCCAACGCAGAGGGCTGCGCTCAGCGGGACGTGGAAAACGCTTTGGCTCAGCTCGAAGCTCTGGAACGGCACCCCGATTTCGATGATCTTCAGGACAGTCTCGCTAAGGCTCGGAAAGATGCCGCGGATGCTTCGGTTGCCCTGGCCGAGGCTCAGCGCAACGCAGCCGCCCACGACGAGACCGAGATCAGTCGGAAAATCCAGGTCATTGACGCCCGGGCGAAGTCTGCCTTCGACGCAAAGCGGACCTTGGAAACGGATATTGCTCGTCTAGAGGCCACCTTCGACAGCGAGGGCGGCAAAGGACTTGCCGATCAGGCCGCGGACGCAAAGGAAGAGCTTGAAGCCGCTTCCGCAGCCCTCAGGCGAACTGTGGAAGAAGCCGAGACGCTCAAGATGCTTCGATCGATCCTTGACGAAGCTCGGGTCGAAACGTCTCAATCGTTTCTCGGGCCGGTCGCAAGACGGGCGAAGCGACACATCGCTCGCCTGCTGCCGGGCTGCGATCTGGGATTTTCCGAGGATCTCTCGCTCGATCATGTCATTCGAGCGGGGGTCAGCGAAGGATGCGACAATCTCTCCAGAGGCACTCAGGAGCAGCTCGCGGTCCTGACCCGGCTGGCATTTGCCGATGTCCTTCTCGAGCAGGGTAGGCCGGTGTCGCTGATCCTCGATGATCCGCTCGTCTATTCGGATGACGGTCGGCTGGACCTCATGACGGAGATTCTGTCCGAAGCTGCCGAGCGCATGCAGGTCATATTGCTGACCTGCCGAGAGCGCGCATTCCGTCATCTCGACGGAAACAAGATTCGGATATCCGAGTCGCTGGCGGCTGCGGGGTGAGTTACCAACACCCGATCACTAACGTGGTTGTGCTCAATAGGAGCGCCGCAGATGTCCAGCGAATTGGCATATTCCTGTGTTACTTTCGACGAGGTAAGCGTCTTCAGAACGAGATTGTCTTCTGTTTTGCTGCTGGAAGCCGCAGCTTTTCGGTCACCATGAAGTGCTTTTCGAAGGCGACGAGAAGGCCCGGATCTTTCAACTTCTTGCACAGAGCTCGAATGTCGGCACCAAGTCTAATCCCAAGCGAGTATCGGCTCGGTTTGACGGCGTTCTCAGCAGTGACGAACTGAGCCATAGCCTTTTCGCTCAGTGGCGCTGTCGTCCAAAACTCGAAGCGGACATCGAGATTCTTCCAGTCCGGATGCTCCCTGATCGCGTTGTAGCAGATCGGCACATTGTGTTGGAGCCAGCGCTCGAACAGTTCGTCCGGTATCTTCCCCCGCGGACTGTAGCCCTTGCATTCGATGACGGTTATTGCCTGATGGTCTCGCACGGCCACCACGTCTCCCTCGGCCGCGCCCTTGCCTGGCTGCTTGAACAAGCGGTTCATTTTGACGTCGGGTGCGATCGCTTTCCGGGCGACGTCGGCGGCGAGATATTCGAAAAGCGTGCCGCGTAGCTGGATGGCCGCGCCCTCGATCTTGCCGAGCCGGCTGAACAATTCGTCGAACTGCTCGGGATTGATGGCCACGAGCGCGGCATTGTGCAGCACTGACGTTAGTTGGCTGAGCCCTTCCGCCACTTCTTCCCCGAACAAGTTTTCCGGAGTGGCGGGGATGACCCCATATTGCTTCAGTGCCTTGAACGCATCGTGCTCAAACCGATTTGCGACCAGCAACTGCATGCACGGACCGACGTTGCGCAGACTGCGTAGAGTCACGCATTTGCGTAGAAAGGGCATCACCCCGGTCAGGGTCATGTCTTCACCGATATACACGTCGCACGCGACGAAGCCCGGCTTTGGCGTACCCGCGGCGTCTTGCCGCACCATGTGTCCCAAATACGAGGGTGCAGATAAGTCCCATACGAATGTGCCGACCTTCGGAAGTATTGCGTCCGACCGCACAGCGACCTTACCGTAGCTGACGATGCCGAGTTTCTTGAGCCAGTCCCGCACGGCGGAGAGAAGAATGTTCTCGGTGATCTGGCGCGCCTGCATCAACGCGGCGTTCGCCTCATAATATTCCTGGCCCTGCGTCAGCGCGATGCAATCACCGACACCGGGAACGGTCATTTCGCGAAGCAGGCCGGCCTCGCTGAGCCGCTGATAGATTGTATCCGGCGACAGCTGCTTGGCTTGCTTCACCGGTGCACCGCAGATGATGGCGAATTGACGCGCCGGGACGATGCCGCCCCGCTGTCGAAGCGCGGCAATGGCATAACCATAGGCCGAACGCTGGTTGAGCAGTGCGTCGACCAGCCTTCCCCAAAACCAGGGGGAACCGAATTGCTGCTGCAAGTACAGAAAACGAGCCTTGCGCGGAAAGGTGATGCCAGCCAACCGCCGGACGTCTCCGCCGACGCGGGACACGCGCTTTCGGGCAGCGGCGGGACTCATGCCGAATTGCTCGACGAGATAGGTCGTCACCTCATTGCTGAGGGCGGGGCCGACATCGCGCAGTGTCTCTTCGATAGGCTCGGTCACGCTTCACCCATGTCACACAGCGCTATTAATAACCGGAGTACATGTGGCTCGTCTTCGAGTTTTTTTCTAGACGGCTATCTAACTGAAACCAAACGAGAAACCCAGGGTTTTTCGGTAATCTGCGCTCGCGCCGGTCACAGTTGCTGACACACTGGCGGATGTCTGGACTCGAAAATGCCTGCCGTCGGGCTGATTTTCCTGCCAGTCCACTGGCAAATTGGGCTGCATAAATGGGTCTGCGCAAATGTCGTAACCGTGTAGGATTGGCATGATGGAGGAAGACTGCTTCGAGTGGGCATGGCCTATCGGTGCCGGCGCGGAGCATATTTACAAGCGGCAGCTGGAATTGACCGGATTGCTGTCGAGCCGGATACCGATTTTTCTCGATACCAATTTTTGGGTCATGGCGCGTCAGGCGGCATTCGGTGAAACGACTGACCGCGAACTGATTTCTATGCTCGGTGCGCTTCGCCTGGCGGTAGAGTCCGGGCAAGCGTTCTTCCCGGTGACGAGCGATCTCATCGGCGAATTCAGCAAGCAGTCGCCCGACCGGCTCGCCGCGACGATGGCGATCGTCGATCACCTCAGTCTGGGTGTGGCGATGGTGCCGCATCATGAGCGCACGCGATCGAGATGGAAAATTTCAACGCGCGTGTTTTTCCGGCGGCGCCGCCGCAAACCCGCCCACTTTGGACATGCTACGCTTTCGCGCTCGGCTATGAAGACTTGCACCCGCCAGGAGTGGAGGTGGATGACGATCTGCGTGTTGCACTGGCGGAAACAGCTTGGCGCGCCCAGCCATCGACATTAGCTCGGGGTTTCCCGCCAAACATGTTCGATGCTCAGTTCGAGATTGAGCGCGTCGCAGCGTTTCTGAACGAGCAGGAAACGCTTCACGCCCATGAAATCGACAGCCACACTACCGCACTTCGGATCGAAATCGCCGGCGCCGCGACGATGCTGGAGGGTGTTGCCGCTAGAGAATATCGACGGATGGCCGCCGTCGCCGGCGAACGGGCGCAAGCCGCAGACGTTGCCGGCAGCCGGAGAGTCGGAAAGCGCATCGCAGGCATGATCGCCGAGGCACTTAAACAGGACGTAAATCGGCTAGCCTTTGGCAGCCTCTATGTTCCTGCGATGTTACACGCCTCGGTCCGCTCGGAAGCGAAGCGGAAGCTCAAGCCAAACGACATATTCGATTTCAGGCATGCCGCCGCGGCGCTTCCTTACTGCCGCGCTTTTTTAACCGATCGGCCGTTAAAAACACTCATCACCAGCGGCCATGTCAGACTCGATACGCTCTTTGGCTGCGAGGTCGTCGCTTCACCCAGGGAAGCAATCGACATCATTGGCCGACTGGTCCTATCCTGAACGGCAAGCCCGGCGGGCAATAGGCAAACGCAACAGTATCTTCGCACAGGAGCTCCTTTTGCGCTACCGAGCGTCATGGCGTTTCGTTGCGGCACACCGTCCGAGATCGCACCGGCAGATAAGGCCGCCTTCATCGAGTTTGTGGCCGCTGCAGGGGAAGTGAACCGCGCGCTTCTGCCCGGCCTCGTCGACAATGCCATGGCGTTGGTCATGCTATTCGCGGGCGATCGGCTCATCGGTACCACGGCAATAAAGACCCCCTACGCCGCCCATCGCGTGGGGGAGTTCACCAAGGCCAACGTCGAGCACGAGGCCGAGTCCTTTCCCCTTGAGCTAGGCTGGGTTGTTGTGCATCCGGATTGTCGTGGACGTGGACACGCTCGCGCGCTGGTGCGTGAAGCCGTCAAATTGGCAGATGATCGCGGCATATATGCGACGACGAAGACCTCACAGATGTTGGCAATCTTGCAGGAGAACGGCTTCGAGGCGGTGGGTGAGACCTATCCTTCGGTACTCATTCCTGGCACCCGACTGACGCTGTTAGCGCGGCACGCTCGCGCCATTTAAGCGGAGGCAGTACTGCCCGCTGGTCAGCGGCAGCCCGGGGGGATAGCCCTTCCTTAGAGAGGGGACCACATGGCGCAGATTCGCCACATCGCGATCAGGAATTTCCGATGCATCGAAAAGCTGGACTGGTTTCCGGCGGCCGGCATCAATTGCTTGATCGGCCCCGGCGATGCCGGGAAATCGTCGATCCTGGACGCGATCGATTATTGCTTGGGTGCCCGTCGCACCGTCCAATTCAACGATGCCGATTTCCATGGGCTTGACGTAACCACGCCAATCACGATCGATATCACGATCGGCGACCTGTCCGATGCGCTGAAGAGCATGGATACCTACGGTGCGTTCGTCCGCAGCTTCGATCCCGAGACCGGCGCGATAGACGACGAACCGGAGTCCGGCAAAGAGACGGTCCTCACCGTCCAGCTGTCCATCGGGAGCGACCTGGATCCCGTATGGACGCTAATTTCCGACCGGGCCAAAGCTCAGGGTCTCTCGCGTAATCTCACTTGGGGCGATCGCACGCGCCTGTCACCCACGCGGATCGGCGCGCTGGCCGAGCAAAATCTCGCCTGGCGACGTGGATCGGTTCTCAATCGGCTGACCGAAGAAAAGGCCGACACGTCCGCTGCGCTCGCCAGCGCTGCTCGCGATGCTCGCAAGGCGTTCGGAGACCTGGCAGACGCGCAACTCGGCGAGACGCTCAAACTGGTCGCCGAAACGGCCCGTGAGCTTGGTATTCCGGCCGGAGACAAGCTGAAAGCCATGCTCGACGCGCATTCCGTGTCGTTCAGCGGCGGCACCGTCGCGCTGCACGGTGAGAACGGCGTACCTCTGCGCGCGCTTGGCGTTGGATCAATGCGACTGCTCGTTGCCGGACTGCAGCGCAAAGCGGCCAAAGAATCGAGCGTGCTCCTGGTCGATGAGCTTGAGCACGGGCTTGAGCCACATCGCATCATCCGTCTTCTGGGCTCGATTGGCGCCAAGGAAACGCCACCGCCGATGCAGGCCTTTGCGACCACCCATTCACCCGTTGCATTACGCGAACTCCGCGGCGACCAACTTTGGGTGGTGCGTAAGCTGTCCGGGGCCCACAAGATGGACCTTGTCGGGCCTGCCGACCCGATCCAAGGCACTATTCGTGCCCATCCCGAAGCCTTTTTGTCCCGTTCCGTTCTGATATGCGAAGGTGCGAGTGAAGTGGGCCTCATTCGTGGTCTAGACTTGCATTTTACCGCGCAAGGCTATGCTTCGATCAACGCCATGGGCGTCGCATTGGTCGATGCGGGCGGCGTCAGCAAAATCTATGGCCGAGCAAATGTAATTCGCAATCTCGGGTTCCGAGCCGCATCGCTGCGCGACGACGACGTTCAGCCGGATGCGGCCGAAGAGGCCCTGTTTACCTTCAACAGCGGCTCCGTCTTCAAGTGGGCTCCAAGCCAAGCACTCGAACAGGCGATCTTCTTCGGCGTCAGCGATGCCGCCGTCCACCAATTGCTCGAGCGAGCGATCGAACTGCATGGCGAAGAATTGATTGGTGAGCACATCACGGCCGCATCAAAAGACATGCTGACATTGGCGACTTGTCGCGGCCCTGTTACTCCCCAGACCCGGCAAACGCTGGCAACCGCTGCGAAATGGAAGAAGAACGCGTGGTTCAAGACCGTCACATGGATGGAAGACGCCGCGCGGGACATCATCGGTCCGCACTACCAGAACGCGAGTCCAGACTTTCAGGCCGTCGTAGCCGCGATCTTTCAGTGGTGCCACAGTGGCTGACGTCGACCTTTTGACGATTGATCGAGGTACGGTGACGGCTCCTGCGGGGTGCGGGAAGACCCATCTGATTGCCCAGGCAGTCGCTCGCCACGACGCAAAGAAGCCTATCCTGGTCTTAACGCATACGAACGCCGGCGTAGCAGCATTGCGTGCCCGGCTCGACAAGGCGGGGGTAGCGGCGGGAGCGTACCGGCTAGCAACAATAGATGGCTGGTGCATGCGCTTGTTGACGCTGTTCCCCAAACGCGGCGGGCATGATCCTGCGATCCTTTCAGTCAGCAACCCGAAGACGCATTACCCCGCGTTACGGCGCGCCGCTGGCATCCTTCTGCGCGACAGACATATCAACGACGTGTTGGCGGCGACCTACGATCGGCTCATCGTGGATGAGTATCAGGATTGCTCAGAGGTTCAGCACGCGATTGTCTATTTCGCTGCTCAGAGCCTGCGGACCTGTGTGCTTGGCGACCCGATGCAGGCGATCTTCGGATTTCAAGGCAATGCACTCGCCGACTGGGAGCAGCAAGTCTGCACGCACTTCCCGTTAGTTGCCGAATTGAGCACGCCCTGGCGCTGGAACAACGCCGGCGAAGAAGCCTTCGGTCGTTACCTTTTGGATGTCCGTCGCGCCTTGATCGCAGGCCAAGGCGTGGACCTTTCGAGTGCGCCGCAGAATGTAAGCTGGGTACATCTGGATGGCACGGAAGACCATCAAAAGCGACTTCGTGCTGGCGCCGTCGCCGCGGCTGAAGGCGATAAAGTGCTCATCATCGCCGAATCTAAGAGCCCTAGCGGACAGCGTCAGTTCGCAAGCCAGATCCATGGTGCCGTGACCGTGGAAAATGTCGACATGAAGGACCTTGTGACATTCGGCGAAGGCCTGGATCTCGCGTCGGCAGGACTACTCCAACACGTCGTGGAATTCGCCAGCACAGTCATGACGAACACGAGTGGCCCCAATTTGCTCAACAGGGTGGCAACTCTGCGCGCTGGCCGCGAGCGCCGTCCCCCATCGCCTGTCGAAGCTACCGCGTTGCAGCTCGTCGAAGCGCCTTCCTATCGTCTCGTAGCCAATCTTTTGGTCGAGATCGGCCGTGAGCATGGGGTCAGGGCCCACCGGCCGGCGATCCTCCGCGGTGCCCTTCGCATGCTCAAAAGCTGTGGCGACGATACTGGCGTCGTTCCGGCCGAGGCCGCCGTCCAAGAGCGCGAACGGTCGCGTCTCGTCGGTCGGCCTCTCGCGAAGCGTACGGTGGGGAGCACATTGCTACTAAAGGGCCTCGAAGCAGAGACGGCAGTCATCCTCGATCCGAGCGACATGGACCGCCGACATCTCTACGTTGCTATGACACGAGGCGCAAAACAGCTCATCATTTGTTCTCGGAGCGCGCAACTTACCCCTGCCTGATTTAGGGTCGAATGACCGTCGGAGGGTCTCGGAGATCAGGCGTCAACGATGCAACTGGATGAACAAAGGGATCGCGACTGCAGACTGGCTCGCCCAAGTGTCCCATGATACTGACTGACGATGTTCAGCCCTTATCACCTGCCATTTCTGATCAAGTATTTCGACGGCATCGACAAAGTCATCGCCACGCGCATGCTGCGCATCGTGCCTCCAAGTGAGCCAACTCTGACCGAGGAATTCTGCGCGCTGATGAGTCCGGCAAACCAGCGGCGAGAGGGCGCGCTTGCGTTTGACGCTGACCACCTCCAGGCGGCCCTCACCTCCCACGGCGACCTGATCGATGCCGATTTCACGATCGAAACGCACCAGCACAGCCAGCGCATGGAAGCCTATGTCTCTCAGGCGGACTTCGCTCTCGTGCTGGAGGTGGAGAACACCATTCTTCCGAGCGAGAGTTGGAGGGCTGCCTATCTGATGCAGGCCAAGCGGCTGTTTCCCGCTAGCGTCGGCCACTACGATGTCGGCTCGAAGTTCGCGAGCACCAGCAAGTCTCAGGAAAAGCGAATTCGATCCCTCGCCCGCATCTTGGGCGAGAATGCCCTACGCTATTGCCTCTACTGCCCGCCTGTCTCCGGGTACGAGCCGCAGACGCTGGGGGCAATACGCGCGCTCCACATGCGCGCCTTCAGCTCCATGATCTTCGATTATCCAGTCGGGCTTGCCCTGCATGAGGAGATCCGGCGCTCGGGGGGCATCGACGCCGGCATTTGGGTCGCGGCAACGAAGTCGCCGCCGGTCACCGCCGCCGACCTTCACGATCAGGCGTTTCGAAGCTATGATGTAACGGTCTTTCGGGATGCGGCCGCTGTCCGCAGCGATGTCGCCCTTCAAGGCGCCAGCCCACTCACCTGGTTTATTCTCCATCATCTCGACCTGGGCACATCGCGTAGTGGGCTCGTACAGAACTCGACGCGAACGATGTCTGCAAAAAGCGTGGACCGAGTGCGCGCGATCGGCTCGGGCGATCCGAAGGCGGCGCAGGACCTGATCGACGAGCTGGGAAGCGAAGCCCGCAGCGCCGATTTCGACCCGGAGTCGATGAAGGTCTTGCCAGCAAACATTGTGACGATCCGACTCCGCGTCGGGCCAACGGACGGATTACAGCTTCCCCTCTCAGGGAGCCGCGTCTAGGCGGACCGGCCCGCGCCTAAGCCTGCGCGGTCCGCGTTGTGCTCGCCCGGGTCGGTGGTGTCGCTTCGGATGCTGACACGCGGTAACTGGGTCGCCACAGAACGATCCGCGGATACGGGGCGAAGCGATAGTTGGGAGCCAGCAAGGTGCAGGATCGGGTACGCGCGCATACGTCCAATCGCGGGCTGCCGAGGTCGATCAGCCGCGGCGCGAAGTTCAGATCGGCGCCGGCAAGAGGTACCGGCCGTCGCGCCGAGGCGGGCGGCGGCTCGCGTCGATGACTTTCCTGGGCTGGCTGGACCATGACGGCGCCCGCGAGGAGGCGATCCTCAAAGCGCTCGGCGCCGCGAGGGGCAGCGACGCGCGCGACGAGCTTGGCCTGGGTACGATCAGGGACAGCTTCGCGGACCTGTTCTTCCCTGGCATCTCCACGATCCAACAGCGTGTCCGCTATTTCCTTTTTGTCCAGTGGTGCTGCGAGCTCGCGGCGTCGCAGGGCGACGCCGACAGGATCGTCGCGCGGCTCCGAGCGAACGAGGAGGCCCTCATCGAATCGCTGAAGCATCTCGGCGAGGGGCAGGGCGTCATCGGCATCCTCAGCCAGGAGGACCTCGAGCGGATGCCGAGCGAGATCTACTGGAACGGGCTTGCCGTCCTCGGCATGCGGCGGATGCGCGGCGGCAGGCCCCGCTGGGCGCGGCAGGTCGCCGCGGGCCGCCGGGTGGCCAGGGACAGCCACCTCCTGGACGAGGGCCGCGCACCTGCGATCGACCTGGGATTCGACCTGGATCGCCCGGATCCGCCGGAGGGATTCCCGCGAATCGCCGGACTGGATTTCACCCTCAGTCGCGAGGAGGGGAACTTCCTGCGCTCCAGGTTGTCCGCCGCGTGTATCGACGAGGACCGGCTCGGCCACCGCTACAATCTGTTCGGCACCTTCGCGCGACACCGCCGCGCTACCCGGGCGCCGTCGCTGTGGGACCACCCGAGGGTCGGACACCTCAGACCGGAGGTCCGCGACATGGTCATGCTCGCGGCTGCCTTCGCTCGGATCATGCACGGCGCCGCCATCCTCTACAACGTCTGCGTCGCCCGGCTCCTTCCCCGGACCCCCGAGGCCGGGAGGCTCATCGCCCAGCATTCCCAAGCGTTCATGGACTGGGCCGGGGCGCTGGGGCCGGCCGACATCGACCTTCTCGCCCGCCGCCTGCCCGAGATCCCGCGGCTGGGCGCGCTCACGCGCCACCGGGTCGACGACCGAACCCTCGCCTTCGTCGGCCGCTGGACGGAGCTGTCCCCCGGAGGCGAAGGCCTGCTGGACCACGCCGGCGCGCTCAGCCTCGTCGGTGACCGGGAGGTCTACCTCAAGAGCGGGGGCGGCACCTCGCGCATCCGGTCCGCCCGGCAGCGCGAGCGGTGGAAGGGCGATTCTGGCAGCCAGATGATGGACTTCCGGTGGTTCCGGGCGAAACGCTGTCTGAACGATCTGGCGGCCAAGCCCCGTGCTTGAGCCCCACCGCCGGTCGTCGCTGTACGACATCCTGCGCCCTCCCACAGGGATGGAGCTAGACTGCCTCGTTGCGACCACTTACTCCGCATCGCTCGACACCGTATTGTCCCTTCCCGCGGCGATGCTCGTCGATGGCGCCGACGGACGCATGCGCAAGGCCGGAGCCTTCACCGCCGCCGACCTTGCGGCCCTCAGGCGAGTCGTCTCGCGGACGATGGTGTTCTGCCAGGGCGGCGCCATCCTTCCGGCCGAACTCCTCCCGCCGTCGATCATCGAGGCAGAGGAGATGGTGCACCAGGTCACAGCACCGAACGGCGGCACCTTCCATCCGAAGGTCTGGGTCATGCGCTTCCGCCGCCAGGATCCGTCCCGGACCGTCCTCCGCGTCGCCGTTATGAGCCGGAACCTCACGGGCGACCGTTCGTGGGACGCGGGCATCGTCCTCGAGGGCGGCGCCGCGCTCGCTGGAAGGCAGGACAACGATCTTGGCGACCTGCTGCGGCTGCTGCCGGGTCGCTGCGTCCGCCCCCTTTCCCAAGACCGCGCGGCTCTGCTGGACGAGCTGGCCGGCGAGGTCGAGGGGGTGCGCTGGAAGCTGCCGCCCGAGGTCACGAGGCTCACCTTTCACCTCACAGGCGGCGCGCCGGGCACCGGCTGGTCGCAGCCGCCCAGCGAGCGCCTCGCCATCGTGTCGCCGTTCCTGACCGCTGGCGCGATCGACGTCCTCGCCAAAACGACCGGGACCATGCCGCTGATCGTCTCCCGGCGGGACGCGATTGAGGGCTGCTGGCCGTCGCTGGACAACCGCTTCGGGCGCACGCTCGTCCTGTCCCCGCCGGATGGCGGCGGCGATGGCGATCAAGATGCCGGCGGCCGTGCGCCCCAGCTGCACGCAAAAATCCTGATGTGGGAGGACCGCGGCCGAGTCCGCATGGCCATCGGATCCATGAACGCGACGACGGCTGCCCTGTCGGGCCGAAACGTCGAGTTCATGGTCGGCGTGGATTGCACCAAGGCGATGGGGGAGGCCGGCGTCGAGGCGTTGCTCGAGCGAGGCAACCTCGGCTCGGTGCTCGACGACTTCGCCCCCGAACCAGGCGCGGAGAAGGTCGAGCCGCCCTTCGACGACCGGCCCGCGCGCTACTACCTGCTGGGCGCCGGGCTCCATCTCGAATGCAACTTCGTAGACGACGGGTGGCGGATCGACCTTGTTCCCACTTCGCCGCACCCGCAGATCGGATCGCTGCTTCCGGGCCTGCGCTTCAGACCCGTGACCCTCGCGAGCGTACGCGCCGGAGCATGCGGGGACGAGCTGACGCGCGGCGAACGGGCCCGGCTGCCCGGCACGGTGGACCTCGCGGAGATCACGGGCTTCACCTTCTTCGAGGCGGACGGTCGCGACGGTCCCATCTCGTTCACCCTCAACCTCGAGGTGCGCGGGGTTGATGAGGAGGAGCGCCGCCAGGCGGCCCTCAGGACGTTACTGCCCGACGATCGCAGCCTCGCCCTCTTCCTGCGCGTCCTGCTTGGGGACTTCGACGCGCTGGAGACGGCACCGGGCGACCCCAGCGATGGGGGTCGGCCTGCGATTTGGGGGCAGGCGGCCCGGTCTGGCATCCTCGAGTTGCTCGTCCGGTGCGCGGCCGACGATCCGGCCAGGCTCCGGTCCATTGAGCACATTCTGGAGGCCTTCAGCGAAGCGGAGCTCGAGATATTGACGTCGGGCGAGTTCCGCGCGCTCTGGGCCTCGATCCTGGACGGGGCGGGGCGGAGATGACGGATCCCGAGAACCGCAGCCGGCCCACCCGCTTTCAGGATCGCACGGTCGACTATGTCATCCGACGCTTCTGGGACGACCCCACGCCGGCGCGGCGATTTCTCGTGGCCGACGAGGTTGGCCTCGGCAAAACGGTGGTTGCCCGCGAGGTCCTCGCCGAGGCGCTGCGACGGCGTCCCGGCGAAAGCGTCGACATTGTCTACCTGTGCTCCAGCCAGCCGGTTGCGAGCCAGAACCTCAAGCGGCTGAAGGTCCGCGGCCACGGCGGCGCGAGAAAGGCGACGCGCCTTACGCTGCTGGCGCTGGAGCCGGCGACCCCCGGCTGCGTCAGGTACTTCGCGCTCACACCCGACACCTCATTCAAGGTCTCGGGGAGGTCAGGCACGGTGCGCGAGCGCGCGCTGATCCACGCCTGCCTCCGGCGCATCTTGCGCGGCGACCGCTTCAACGCCGTCATCCAACAGGTGTCGCAGGCGAGCTGGGAGCGGGAGACAGGAAAGATAAGCGTCGCGTCGCTCGACGCGCGCGTGGTTGACGCGTTCCGCGACGCCGTCCGCTCGGACTCCGGCCTCCTGGAGGATATCAGGCGAGTCGGCCGGGAGATTACCGACTCTCCGCCGGACGAGCGGCTCGAACGTGGGCTGAAGAGACGGCGGGACGACGTCGTCGGCCGACTCCGCCGGCACCTCGCCCTTCATAGCGCGCAGGCGATGGCCAGCAACGGACTCGTGATCGTCGACGAGTTCCAGCGGTTCGCTCCCCTCTTCGACAACCGCAGGATCGAAACCGACATCGCCGTCAGGCTTGTCGACCGGCTGCTGAGCCGCGACGTACCGGATCGGCGCGTGCTTCTCCTCTCCGCCACCCCGTACCGGATACCCGGAGCCGAGACTGTCCCCGGCCAGACGCCCTACGCGGACTTCGTCGCCCTGGTGCGCTTCCTGGCGGACGAGCCGACCGCCGCCGACCTCGCCGAGGCCCTTGATCGCTACGCGCAGGCGCTGCGGTCCAATCCCCCCGACGTCGAGACCATCACGGCCGCGCGGGACGACGCTCGGGCGATCCTGCAGCCCATCATGTGCAGGACCGAGCGCACCGGCGCGGCGTCGAACCCGAACGCTATGGTCCGCGAAGAGGCGCGCCCCCTCGATTCCGGGACCGGCGATCTAGCCGGCGCGGTGTCGGCGCGCCGGATCGCGCGCAGGCTCAAAGTCCGCGATCCGGTCGAGTATTGGAAGTCGGCGCCGTTCCTCCTCGACTTCATGCGCGACTACCAGCTCCGCACCGCCGTGTCGGAGGCGGGCGACGGAGATCGTGCCTTCGTCGGCAGGCAGGCGAGGCAGGGTCAGCTCACGCTGGATCGGCCAGCGCTCCGGCGCCTCGATGCGCTGGACGCGCCATCGGCGCGACTGCGCCACCTGATCGAGGATGCCCTCCCGCCTGGATCGGAGCGCCTCCTCTGGACGCCGCCGTCCCTCCCGTACCTCAGGCCTGGCGGCGAGTACGCCCGCTCGCCGAACGACCTCAAGCGGCTCGTCTTCACCGAGTGGAGGCTGGCCCCGGACGCCATCGCGGCGCTTACCTCCTACGTCGTCGAGCAGCGCCTCGACGCTGGGCTACGCGCCTCCCACGCGAAGCGCACGCGCCGGGCCGATGGGAGATCGAGCCTGCGCCATAAGCGCTTCGGCGACCTCGGGAACATGCTCAGGCTCGGTCGCGCTAACCAAAGCGTGGACGAGCCGACGCTGGCCATGCTCCCGCTAGTGCTGCTCCTCTCCGGGCCGCGCATGGCGCGATGGGGCGATCCGCTGCCCCACGCGATCGAGACCGGTGAACCGGCGGAGCCCGGCGTGGTGCTCCGCGCCGTGGCCGCCAAGGTCCGGCTGGCCCTCAAGAAGCTCTCGACCAGCCCCTCCACGGGGCGGGTGGACGAGCGGTGGTACTGGGCCGCCCCGATCCTCGTCGAGGACGCGGCCTCCACGCATCTTTGGCTAGCGCAGGACGATCCGTTCCTAGCTTCCGGCGAGACGGCCACCCCGGACCTCGAGCGGGTGCGCGCCGCGATCGCCGCCATCGTCGGCGAGCCCGGCTTGCTCGGCCGGAGGCCGCGCGACCTCGCCCATGTGATCGCCAAGGCCGCCGTCGCCGGCCCGGGAGTCTGCGCGTACCGCGCACTGGGACGTACGGCCTCCGGGCCGGTCACCGAGGGGCAGCTCAGGCGGTCGGCGTTCCACGTCGCGCGTGGGTTCCAGAGCCTCTTCAACCAGAGCGAGGCGGCGGCCGCGATCCAGCTCGAACAGCCGGGGCGCAGACGCGTCTTCTGGGGCCAGGCGCTCGACTATTGCCTCGCCGGCAACCTCCAGGCGGTCCTGGACGAGCACCTCCATTTCGAGGCCGACGGCCTCGCCATGTTCGACGGCACGGATGCCCGGAAGCTGGAGATGGCGGCGAAGGCCGTGCATTCCGCCCTGACGCTCCGGCGCGCCTCGATCGACGTGCGCGGCCTCTGGGGCCGCGGCGCCGCCGGACCGGGATCGGGCGACATAGTCCGGCTGCGATGTCGGCACGCCGCCCGCTTCGCCGAGGTTAAGGAGGCGGACGGCGAGGTCAGCCGCCTCGACGTGGTGAGGGGCGCGTTCAACTCGCCCTTCCGCCCCTTCGTGCTGGCCTCCACCGCCGTCGGTCAGGAGGGCCTCGACTTCCATCCATGGTGCCACGCCGTCGTGCACTGGAACCTGCCGAGGTCTCCGGTCGAGCTGGAGCAGCGGGAGGGCCGCGTTCACCGCTATAAGGGCCATGCGGTGCGCCTCAACGTCGCGACTGTCATCGGCCTCGGTGGTCTGGGAGGAATCGGACCCGGGGATGATCCCTGGCAGGCGCTGTTCGACGAGGCCGCCCTTCACGACACGGCCAACGAGCTGTCCCCGTGCTGGCTCTTCGAGCCCGGCCCAAAGGCGGTGCGCATCCGCCGGATCGTGCCGTTCCTCCGCTACAGCCGTGAGGAGGAGGCGTGGCCACGGCTGCGCGCGAGGCTGGCAACCTACCGATTGGCGCTGGGACTCCCGCGGGCAGATGACCTGCTCGACGCGCTGGAGCGTAACGGCGTCACGGCGGAGCAATCGGCACAGTGGAAGATCGACCTCCGTCCGCCGCCCGTCAGAAGGCAGTCCGGCTGAAGGTCGCGTAGGTCATGAGCCAATCACAAGGCCTCGTTTTTACACGACATTATCAAGAAGACACCCCATGAGATTTGGGATCAACCCGCCGCTGGCCATCCCCTCGACATCGGGCATTCGGTGCACGATGGCGACGGCGCCGATCGCGACTTCGGCCATGACGGCGACGACAGCTGGGAGCGCATGTCCGGCGAGGACATTGGACCCGCGTTCGCCACATCACCGAAGGCATCTGATTCTAACTGGCCCAGAATCATCCGTCGGAGCATGACGTTACTAAGGGCTTGGCCCGTGCTGCAGACATCCGGCTTGACTGGAAACCGCCGTGTTGAAGACCTGATCGCTCTGGTTCTCGATAGCCTCTGAAACGATGAAACAGAAGGACGCGAACCTTAGCTCCTAGGGCCGCACCGCGCCGACCAGTCAGGTCTGGTGCGGCCCTTGATGGGAAGATAGCCAACCGAGCGATAATTCAGGATTATACGGGGGGCTACGCCAGAAGATCGCCTGAAGCTGCTCCAACATGGGTTCGCACTGCGCCGAAATCCCTCGACTCTTCCAGGCCAGCAGCGGGCCAACCCCTCAACACCGCGAACGTCATCGGCCAGTGTGCGCTCCAAACTTTTTTAGCAGGAGCGGTAATACAGAGGGGGCAGTCCTCCCTGATCTGGGGGGGCTCCGGCCAAGCCCGTCATAGGTGTACTGGACAATCTTGCTCGCATGCATCTCGCCGCTGAAAACGAACACGCTGGCCGCCGCGCCGACAAGATATGCGGACTTCCTGATGATGCCCCGCGGCTCGCCAAAGACATTCGATGGCCCGATCGCGCTGCTGCTGAGCCTTCAGTGTCGGATCATCTTCCCACGGTCGACGCTGCGTCCCGACCAGGCTGCCGCGGTTGCCGCTTGGCGAAGAGGCGAGTGAGTTGCATTAGCCATTCTCTGCACACCACAGCATCACGTTGGTTCGCAGGCGTCCCACGCCGACTGGCACCATCTCGTGCAAGCAACGACGATCTCTCCCAGCTTGGCCTCACCGACGCCGCCGAGCCTCATATGCTCGGTCGGGCGACCATTATCGACCAAGGGTGAGCGGGTCGTGACGAGATCAGGGGAGCGACCGGTCACGTTGGACAGGACGGACGATCTGTCCAGACTTCCGTAGAAAGGCCCAGGACAGAGGCGGATTCCGCAGAAGCTGAGATCGAGCAAGCCTGGTCGGATTAGGCATTGCACCCTCATGTCCCATAGATGGTGGGCATCGCCGACCGGATAGAGGGTCGATTGCGCGAACTCGAAGAGGCGTACCGGCCACATGCTCCGCTCGACCGGACCTTCATACTTGCGCCGCGCATCCCGCTCCATCCTCGCGAGCTTGCGCGCGACCGTGACCTCGTCGTCATCGATGTCGAAAAACTCGATGCCACAGCCCCCGGAACCCCCATTCATCTTTCCGACAGAGCGCAGTCCCTGCCGCTGGAAGGCGAGAACGGCAGCGAAGCAAGATTTCAGGTCTCCACATTCTCGCCAAGCCAGCGGAGTAATGCCGGTGCCTTGCGCGAGACGCTGCTGTGCGGCCTTGTCATGAACGACATCTAGCAGCCGGCCATCATGGAAGACATCGGTGTCGCAGCGATAATGCGGGCCGTCCCGCCCGACGATGCCGCGACGGACCAGCGCGGGCACGACATTGGGGTTGGCGATGCTGGCGACTGGAATGCCCTGATAGAAGAACCGCCCATCCGCTAGGCTCAGCTGAGCGGCGATCCGCTCTACGCTGTCGACCACGACCGAAACCCCCGCCCCCGGTACGACCGAGGCATCGATCAGGTCGCAGGGCCGCTCGGCCGAGATCCTGGCGCAGACCAGCGCCGCCCGCGCCATGATTTCGGCTATGGCGCCGGTTCCGGCCGCATAGGCGATCAGCACGACGGCGCGCGCCAACGCGGCGAGACGCGGCCCGGCCGCGGCGACCTGATGCTCGGCCCGGGCGACATCGCCATCGGGGGCGCCGAAGCTCGTCGCCGCCATATTGCTACCGTTGCACTCGCACAGGTTGATCTGGCCGTTGACGTTGACGATCAGGTCCATGCCGACCACGGCATAGCCGTCCGCGCGAAAAGGTACGCGGACGGTTCCGGCAGGGCCGGGCCGGCCGACGCGGGAGGCGGCCTCGTGCGGCACCTGGCCGGCCCGCAGGGCAAGCTCGGCCAGCATCATCAGGAGCTGGACATGGTCATGCATGACTGAGATCCCCGCTGAGCGCGCCGATCAGATCGAGAAGGTCGGCGGGCCGCTCGGCGATCACGTCCGGGCGCGCGCGCTCGAGCGCCGCGAGGCTGTCATATCCCCATCGGCAGCCGATGACGGGAACGCCGAGCGCGCGGCAGTCGATTATGTCGGCGGCGGTGTCGGTGACGTAGACGGCAAGCCGCGAGGCGTGGCGGGCGAGCAGGTCGGGCTTGCGCCCCTGCTCGAAGCCGACGATGGCCTCGAAATGGCGCGCATGCCGCCCCAAGCAGCGGGCGATGCCGTCCCCTAAGGCTGCGGTGATCAGCAGCTTGCGGCCGGGCAGCGCCTCGATGACCGGAATGATCTCGTCGAACAGGCTAATGGCGCCGGCGGCGTGCCGCATCACCAGGCGGTGGACCTGCCGCAACGTCGGTTCATGTCCAGGGCCGACCAGCCGGGCTAGCCCCTTCGGCCCGAACTGCGCGTCAAGCTGCTCCTGCGAACGAATGGCGACCCTGGTGCCGAAGCAGGCGATAATGTCCTCCACGGCCTGCCAGGCCCGCCGGCGCGAGTTGACGATGACGCCGTCGGCGTCGAAGCCGATCATCATCATGTCGTCACCGCGAAGCTGCCGCCGGCCCTGACAAGAACGGTCTGGAAGCGGCCCTCGGCGAGCCGGGCGAAGTTCCGGGCGGCGCTGTCGTCCTCGCCGCCGTCATGGATCGGCGTGACCGCGCCGCGATGGCCAAGCGCGACGACATAGGCCGCGGCTTCGCCGGCGGTGAACACATAGCCGCTGGTGTCGACCGAGATGATCAGGTGATCGAAATGGTTGGCTGGCGGCCGGGGCGGCGGCACGGCCATGTCGCCGAGGATCCAGAGGCGGCGGCCCGCGCGTTCGACGACCAGACCGTAATTGTCGATTGGACGCGAAAGCCTTGGGCCATGGTCAACCGGGACGGGGATGATCCGGAAGCCCGCCAGGTCGATCGCCTCGCCGGCGCGGATCTCGCGGCCGACCAACGCCGGCGGCAACCGGGCGATGACGTCGGCTGGCGCCGCCACCTCCACCCCGGCGGCGAGGAGATTAGCCACGTCGAAATGGTCCGGATGCTGGTGGGTGACCAGCATGGCGCTGAGCGGGCGTAGCGCGGCGACGCCGGCGACGGTGGTGAACTCGCCGACGTCGATTGCCAGCCTGTCCTCGCCCGCCTGGAGCAGAAGCCCGGCATGTTCGAGCCTTGTGATCAGCATTGCAGTTCCTCCTCACGGGTGAGCCTTCGATGGGTTGGGGAGTCGATCCGACCGACGTCGAAGGCGGCATCGATCAGTTGCCTCTCGGTCCAGAGCGAGCGGACCGGGAATGGGAGCGAGGGAGACTCGTCGGTGAAGATGGTGATCGCGCCGATCACGCAGGCGCCTGCGCGGGTGGCGATAGCGGCCGCTTGGCAGAGCGACTCGCCGGACGAGACGAAATTGTCGAGCAGGACGATCCTGCGCCCTGCTATTTCACCCTCGACCTCGCGCTGCAGGCCCGAGGCGCGCGGGCCATCCATATGGATCACCGCGGCTGGCATGCCGCGCCGGTCGGCCACCATCGCCGCCCAGCTGATGCCGGCCTTGGCCATGCCGGCGATGACCTCGGAATCCGGGAATTCAGTCGTTAGGCAGAGGCTAAGCTCTCCCAGAATCAGGTGGCGAAGGCGCAAATTCGAAATTGCGCCGCGAACGTCGACGATGAGGCGATGGCCTGGCCCGCCGTGGCGGCCCGGAAACAGTTGTCCTTCGGGCGCGACCCGGAGCAGGTCCATAAGGATCGCTTCATGGGCGGAGCGGCTCATGGCAGCGCCTCCGCGAGCAACGTCGACACCCGCACCTCGGCGGGCGGCATGTCGATGGCGATCGAGCCGTCCGGTTCGTTGGAGACGGCAGGCAGCCGGGCTTCGATCAGCCTGCCTGCCGCCGGATAGGCGATGACATTGCCGGGTAGGCTTTCGCGGACGAGGGCGGAGCGCCGGGCGAGGATGGCGAGGGTGGCGAGGCCGGTTGCCGGCGCAGCGCCATGCCGTCCACTGTCATTGAGGAAGACCGCTTCGGTGGCGGCGCCGGCGCGGGGTGACAGGATGACGACCTTGGCGTCGAGCCCGCCGCCGGCGAGATCGCAGCCGGCATCCTCGGGAGCCAGGCCCGGCGGCAGCGGACCAATGACCACGGTGTAGCGATTGAGGCCGCGGCAATGAATCGCCGGACGATCGTGCCAGCTGGAGGGTGCGATCTCGACGTTGGCCAACTGCCAGCGCTGCAGCACGAGCGAGCCCATCCGGCGCTGGACAACGCGTAGCGTGGCCCCGTCCGGTCCGAACAGGGTGAAGTGGCGCTCCTCCTCGGGCGAGAGCAAGGCGATGGCAGCGGTGGCATTGCCACAAAGGACAAGCTCCGCGAGGCCGGGCGGCCGCGTCTGGAAGACGGCCGCGCCGTTGCTTCCGAGCAGGACCAGCTTGCCGCTCGCCGTCGCCCCCGGCCGCCCCACCGCGGCGGCGGCCAGCCCGGGCAAGTCGAAGCCGGCAATGTCGGTGGCTGGCCTGCGCGGCCGGGGGAGGATGATCCCGCAGGTCCGCAGCTGGCCATTCCAGACGGTCTCGAAATGGACCAGGCTGGTTTGCCACCCGGCGCCCGCGCTTCTGCGCTGCGGCGCGGCCAGCCGGGGTGCGAAGGCCGGCGGTTTCGACCGCGCGGGACGACCTTTCTCGGCGACCAATTCAACCTCCAGAACACCAGTTCAAGTGTCCGAAGGTTACGCCAGTGCCTATGGGCTTCGGGCGCCCCCAAAGGTGTTGAATCGCTGGTCGGGCGATGTTGGTTCGGCGGCCCGGTCCGGGCGCACCCGGATCACATCGGTTTCACAGGATCGCGCGAGTACGCCACAACCGCCCTCGCGAGCCGAGAGCGGGACATCCGCAGCCCGATCATCCGGCCCGCGGCAACAAAGGGGCGATGTCGGTCTTGCGCTGCGCGAGTCGCGGCAGGTGGATGATGCCGTGCGAATCGGGCTCCCGGTCCAGACCTGCCGCGAGCAGCTGGACGATGACCGGGTCGGTGCACAGGATCGCGCTGCATTGCTGCTCGAGGTCCACTATGTTGAGGATCGCCGAGACCGCATCACGCGATTCGGCGAGCGCCGCGACGCCGTCCCGCAAGTCGCTCCGCTTAAGCAGGCCAAGCGCACCGCCGGCCTCGATCTGGGCAACGGCGATCATGCCATAGGCGGTCTCGAACATCTTGACGTCGTCGCCGACGATCCCGGCGGTGTCGCGCTGCAGCCTCGCCCGGCGCGCATCGACCATTGCTCGTGCAAGGTCATCGGGGAGCGGGGCAATGCCTGACAGGGTTTCGAACATCCGATGGTCGCGAGGACTGGTTGCCGGGGCCTTCAATCCGAGCGTGTTCGACAGGATCGCCGCCTGGAGCAGCCCGACGATCGCCATCGGGATCGGCGTATCGCGGCCGAGCAGCCGCTCGGCGACCAGGGTCGCCGCGGCCCCGACCTTTTCATTCTGGATCTCGGCTGCCGGGAAGCGCTCCGGAGAGCCGTCGGGATGATGGTCGATGATGGCTACAACCCGCTCGAACGGCAGGTCAGGGGGCAGCTGGCGTGGGTGATGCGTATCGACAAGCCAGATCCGCTCGACCTTCGACCAGGCAGGCGGCGGCAGCGGCACCGGCAGCACCAGCGCCCGCAGCACGGTGCTGGTCTCGAGGTCTATCGCGCCGACCAGATGAGCGCGCAAGGGCGGCTGCAAGGCGGCGAGGGTGATCGCGCAGGCAACGCCGTCCAGATCGGGATCGACATAGGGCATGACGATGTCCGTCATGGCTGCTCAATCGGTCGGGAGACGGACGCGAGCGGACGCGCTGGACATGCGCGACATCGCGTCGAGCTCGATCTGCAATCCTTCGCGCAGGCTGGCGTGGACAGCCGAATCGTCCAGTGCGATCGCCGGCAGACCTTTCTCGCGCAGGACCACGGGGAGATGAGACAGGACCGAGGCATGGCGGAAAACGAAGCCAGCCACGCCGGGCGCGCAGGCATAGCCGAGCAGGTCCGTCGAGGCCTGCTCGGCGACGATCACGACCCGGTCGCTGCCGGTTGCCATCTGCACCCGCCGATCGTGAAGATGATTGTCCAGGGCGCTCGCCGACGAGTTCTCGATCCTGACGATGCGGCCGCAGCAGCTGCCCGCCGACAGGACGCCGGTCCTGATCATGTCGCCGTCGAGCTGGATCGACGCCTCGTCGCCCTCGGCGACATCGATCAGATAAATGAGCGCCTCATCGCCCTCGCCGAGCAGGCCGAACTCGAGCGCGGCATCCTGATAGACGTCGAACAGGGGATCGAGCGTCTCGGCGATCCGGACCAGATCATGATCCGACAACTGCAATTGCTGCCTGGGCGGCGTTTCGGTGACGACATGGCCGTCGATGAAATGATAGACGACGCCTTGCTCGCGCCATTGCTTGCTGAGCACGGCCTTGTCCCGCGACAGGATGATGGTCGATGTCGGGACCACCCCCTTGGGAACGAAATGGCCGAGCGCGACGTCGATGAAATAATTGTCGGGTGTCCGCCGGATAATGCCGGTGGCGCGCGCGTCCCAGACCGCCTGCGCGATCGCGGCCGCCAGCCAGGACTGGCCGAGGCCGATGTCGAGCACCGCCTTCTTGGCCTCGCCCACCCCGCCGACGTTGGGATAACGGCGCACGGCATAGCGCCGGCAGCGCTCGGTCCAGGCATTGGCCTTGGGCGGCCGGAGCGCCGCGAACTCGCGAACGACGGCGCAATCGATATGCTCGGGGTGGAGCAGGACGACGCTGACCGCCGCGGCCTTTCCAAGGATCTCCTTGCTGTCGTCGGCCAAGTCGGCGCCCGGACGGGACCAGATCTCCACCAGGGCCGGCGCCATCGGGATGCCGAGCAGGGCCGCCTGCCGCCGCAACCTTATCTTGTGATGCCGCCGCACCGGAGCCGGCAGCTTCTCGATGCTCTCGACGTCGGCGAGCCGGATACGGCTACTTTCGGGCAGCACGATCGGACGCGCCTGAAGGAACCAGAGCTGGCCGTCCAGATCGATCGCCCATTCGATGTCGACGGGCGCGGCGAAATCGGACTCGAGCTGCCGGCCCGCATCGTGCAGCTGCTCGAGCGCGACGGCGGCCGAGGGCCAGTTGCCGTCGACGACGCGGCCGCGGCCATCGAGCCAAACATGCTCGCCGGTCTCGAGGCCAGTCAATAACCGGTCCGAAAGCCCCGTGGTCCAAGCGATCAGGGGGCGACGGCGCGCGAAGCTGAGCGGGTCGCATGAGAAATAAACGCCGGCAAATGCGGGATCGACCAGCGGCTGCACGATGACCGCAATGTCGGTCCCGGAACTCTGGACGCGGGCGATCGAATCGCCGACGCCGGTCTCGTCGAAGCGACCGGTCAAGCTGAGAAAATGGCCCGCCTTGCTTTCAAGGAATCCGTCCTCGACGGGGGACGAACTGCGTATGGCAAGGCTCCATCCTTGGCGGTCGCGGGGCAAACCGGCGAGCCAATCGGCAAGGCGGCGGCGCTCCGTCCCTTCGGTCCGGTTGGGCAAAACAAAGGTCGCCGGCACCGGCAGTCCCAACGCGATCAGCCGGTGGAGATTGGCCGCCTTGGCGCCGATCCGTCCAGGGTCGAGCGTGCCGCCGAAGCTATGCTCCATGACTTTTCCCATCGCGACCAGCAGGCGCCAGCCGATCGTTGCTCAATTGCCCGGTGAGGACCGGCACCGCGCCGTGCGGGACCAGATGCTGCCACTGGCCGCCGCGTCGCATCAGATCGCGGACTTCTATGCCGGAGGTGGCGCGCTCCGACATGGTCCGGCGCCAGAGGATCTCGACCGCGAAATCGCGGTCGGTGATCCGGCGCAATTTCTCCTCGCCCCAGGCATCGTAGATGGTCACGAAGACCTGGGACTGGGCGGGCTCGGGGAGGAAGTCGGTGAAGGTGGCCGGATCGTCGATGTCGGCGGGCACGATCATGAAGCTGCCGTCGGTCCATCCGTCGCCGCGCAGCGCAGCCTCGATGACCAGCGATCTGGTGAAATAGGAAAAGGGATTGCTCTCGCGCCGAGACCGCTTCGGATCGCTGCTGGGCTGAAGCGACCCCGCCAGAGCGGGATTGGTGACGCCGATGACGAGGCGCTCGCATCGGGCCTTGGCCGCCGCTACATATTCAAGATGGCCGATATGGAATGGCTGGAACCGACCCAGGACGATGCCGAAGCGCTCCTGCGTCATGACCGGGCCTCCAATGGAGTGGCGGCGCTCCAGGTTTCCTCGAACAGGAGGTGGAAAGCGTCTGCGAGCGGATATTCGGCCAGTGGGTCGAGCACGACATGCGGAGCGTCCCAGCCGCGCTCCGCGGCCACATATGCGTCAGCCGCGAGCCGATAGGGCGAGAAGCTGACGACGTCGTCGTCGATGATGACGGTGCGGAACGAGGGCAGGCCATCGAACATCCTGACCTTGAAGCTGGGATGAGCCCCCATGAGCCGTCGCATCGGTTCGATCGATTCGGACGACACGTGGCCCCGCCGAAGCTCCTGCAGCCGTCCATAGCCCTGCCCGTCGGGGTTGATCACAAGGAAACGCACATCACCCTCCTCGACATCGAGACGGGCCAGCATCTTGTCGAACTCGGACCGCACCGCCGAGTCTATCACCCATTTTGAGGCAAGCACGCCGGAAAACCACAAGCGCCTTCGGGTCCGCCGGATGCAGGCGACTGGCGACATCTCCGAATTCGCTAACCGCAACTGCGAGGCGGTCGTGATCCCCAGGATCCGGCTGACGGACAGAATCGAATCCTCGTCTTCCGGGGAAGTCGCGACCACCGGCACGCCAATTGACCCGGCATGCGAGGCATCATCGATCGAGAAGGGGTTTACGAACGCCTTGTCTCGACCGGTGGTGCCGGCCATGATTGGCGTAAGCTGGCTCGGAACCGGCCGATGCGCGTAGAACTTCATAATCTCGTCAATCGTGTCACTGACCTTAGTTTGTCCGCCGTTCGCATGGTGGGCAAGGAGCAGGAGGCGCCAATGCAGGAGGTCGGCCAGGCCTTTGCGCACGAGGTGTTCCAGCCAGCCGATCGCCTCCCGGATCTGATGGACTTGACCTGTCCAGAGCCAAGCCAGCAACCGCCGCTCCTCGGCGTTCTTGCGCAGACTTTCGAACTCCATCTCGAACGGTTCCTCGCTCGGGAGTCCTTGTGCCGGATTGCCCCGCCAGGCCTTGAGCGCATCGTTCAGCAGGTCGGCTTCCCTTCGGGCGACGGAGGCCTCGATCCGATCGGTCATCGGATCGAAGGGCTTGCTCACGATCGGTACGACGGCCCGGCGAAAGGCCCCAGCATCGACCGTACAGTCCTTCATCTCGATGCCGTAGCCTTCGCCTGAATAGGTTTTGACCAGCTTTTTTAGATCGCCCAAGTCGTCGCGCAGGTCGCGCGCTTGGCTTCCAGTGGTGTCGATGTTCGTACCGTGCAGTCGTGAAATGGCCTCGTGGCTGACAATCTCGCCCTCGTTCAGCGCAAGCAGGCGAAGCAATCGGCTCGGATGGCCGGCGAGTTTGATATCTCGTCCCTCGCAGTGAACGATCGGCGTGGACTGCATGATTCGGATAGCGACCATCATATCCATATATCTCACGGAGAATGGGATTCGGCTGAAGGAAAGGATGTGGAATCGATGTGACCCGCTTGGATCACATCCGTGAGGTGCCTATTGGCACGAGAGCGAGCCGACTTACTGACGCAATACAAAGGCGCGGCGGTCGTCTATTGTTACGCCCATCAAATGAAAGGGGCAACAAGGATTCGCATGGGCCCCTTTTGTGTGAACATAAATATCGGGTTCGAGCGCCGCCTATTTCAGCGCGAGCGCAAGGGACTCAGACACGCTTGCGCGCTAGCGTCGCCAGCCAGCTATGGTCCGAGCTTGAAACCCCAACTGACGGCGGGCTCGTTGTCTCGGCGACGATCTCGAATCCCGCTCCCGCGAGCACAGCGCGCCAGGTCATCGGATCGAAATAGATGAAGCGCCGCCCGAGGAGATCCACCTCCGCCCCCGAGCCCAGCTTCATCGTCGCCAGGAACAGGCCGTTCGCACGGAGCCAGCCGGCGACCTCGACCAGCATCAGGGCCAGCTCCTCGGGCGAGAGATGTAGGAGCGAGGCAACGGCAATGACGCCATCGAGACTGGCCGGGGGCAGCCTCATGTCCCGCATGTCGGCGACAAGGACAGGTGCATGGGCTCTTGCCCGCGCGATCACGGCCAAGGCCGGCGACAAGTCATAGCCGACGACATCGAATCCCGCGCCGGCCAGGATCGCCAGCTCTCGTCCGGCGCCGCAGCCCAGGTCAACCACGGAAGCGCCACGCGGCAGGGCGGCCATGAACCGTTCGATCACGGGCGGGTTCGGCGCGCGAAGCGTCCGTGCAGCGTAAGCCGCGGCATGGTCATCATAATATTGATTATTATGGACGAGCCGCGTCGCCCGCCGCGCGGCGCGGCGCGTAATGTCCATGGGCTGAGCGGTTGAGGTCAGCCATCGTCTCCGGCGGTTGAAGCGGAAGTCGAATAGCATCTCCAACTGACGCGCGACAATTCGGAACGGGCGCTCCCGCGTGCCGAGTAGGGCTGGTCTCGACGCGTAAATGCGAGCGTCGGTCGTGCTGCTGCAGCCGTCGCCCGATGAGCACGTCCCAGCGATCGCGCGCTGCGTCTCGACCAGGCGGCCGCGCCGGCCGCCGGTGGGGGAGGGCGGGTAACCGGGCCGTCCGGACGAGAGGTGCGGCCGCCGAGACTGACGGCCTTGCGCCGATCTCTGTCAGCCGGACCACACCCCTAACAGGACACCGGTGGGCGTCGATCCGATTTCGATGAATTGGCTCATTACCGCTTGAAGTGTTTGGAATTCCCTAGCACCGGCTGTCGTTAAGGATGCCTTTGGTCATTGTGGACCGACGCGGCCGACCACCTGCCAGATCAACCGTGCGTCGAAGTCCGATAACGGCATTTATGTGAAGGGCCGCCAGAGGTTTTGCGAGTCGTCCTCGCCAAAAAGTTGCGCATTGCTGAGTCGCTGCTCAAGCTCCTCATGGTGGAGGTGGGCTTCTCTCTCCGTCAGCCGTTGGCGGGCCCAATTCAGGAGCGCCGCCATGCGAGATTCAGGCGCAGGATCTCCGCTTCGCTCCAACGTCTCGACGAAGCGTCGCAGCCGCTCGAGCTCAGCTGCCTCGACCATCAATTGCTCGAGTGCTGCGACTCGTCGCTTCTCAATCGCGGCGCGGCGCTCAGCGTCCGCCTGCCGTCTAGCAACCTTTTCTTCGGCAAGCCGGCGACGTTCCTCCACTTCACGGTTTTCCCGCTTGGCCACGGCCATCGCGGCGATCGTCGACAGGATCTTCGGGATCATTTTTATGACGTCCTGGGTCTTGCTGTCCGCAAAGACCCGGCGGATTGCCGTGCCCCAATATCGATCCAGGCTGAGGATTTTGACCTCTTCGAGGTGAACCGCTAGGCGCCCCTGATACCGCTCCTCCCATTTGGGAATTTTCGGCCGTCCCCAATCCCGTAGGTATCCGTACCGCCGCTGGTCGGCCTCCC
>WUUC01073646.1_pt1 | contig 42684 bp, 64 predicted proteins | sample 6278441 | NCBI WGS metagenome assembly WUUC01 (sample SAMN13675441, study PRJNA597444) | soil metagenome | isolation source: soil | place: USA: Washington | collected 2017-10
ATCGAGATTCCTCAGAGGAAAGGCGCGCAGTTCCTTACCCGTAGTCCCCGACTCCCCCGGAAGGACCCGATCACTCCCGGGGGTGGGGCGCGGGGTCGCACAGGCGGTCTGGCCGCTCCTCGCCGTCCAGCCACATCGCCTCTGCATCGACCTCCGAGACCACCTCGTAGTGCCAACGCCGCTTGCTCGCCCAGTACGTGCCGGCAACCACCCGCGCGACGCCCGCGTGCCGGAACGAGGACACGACGTGCAGCAGCGTGACTCTTCGGCCTGGCCCCTCGTACCTGCGCAGGCGCGTGCCCTTCTTCGGTGGCCACCAGGATGGTGCGCTCACGAGGCATCCCGCTGCGAGCTCGGTGCGGTGCGGGCGCGGTGTCGATCCGGCCCTCGCCTGTGGAGACGTCGCGCCCTTCGGATCCGGAGCGCGCGCGCGAGCATCGCGAGGCGCGGCCACATCGTCAAGGCCACTGGCGTACAGCAAGATCCCGGAACGTGCGTCACCTCTCACCCCGCGGCGTTCCCGGCCCTGGGATGGGCATGTCCGGCGGGTCGAGGGCGCAGCACGGCTTGGCCATGGCCTCGCGCAGCCGTCTCGCCACGACCGTGTCCGCCTCGTTGTCGGCCACCTCGATCTCGAGGGCATGCCCACACCTCCGTCGCAGGGTGAGCGTCCCGCCGCTGGGGCGCGGCGCCGGCGGCACCGTCGTGATGACCGGCTGGTCGTCGTACTGCAGCGTGGTAGCGCCGGCCGCGGCGACCACGCGCATGTGGTGCTGGCAGTAGCGGTACAGCCCGTTGCCGCCCACGGTCGGGGTGGCGTTGCACCGACGCTCGTCCTCGAGCGACCCCACGATCATCTCGCACGCCACCCATTGCCACGCCACCCGCTTCTCACCGTCGGTCATTTGCTCACCTGTTCCTTGAACACGCGGCGGAACGTGGCGTTGAAGCTGGCGCCGCCGCGGTCGGCCACGCCTTGCGCCTCGCCCTTGTGCAGCAGCGCGTCGACGGGGCGCGATCCGCGCAGCTCGTCGATCGGCAGGCGCGCGGGCCCTCGCCGGCGAAAGATGCCGATGTGCCCGTTGCGCATCTGCGCGACGAAGGCGCCCTTGACCAGCGTGGACGTTCCCTTGTTGACCTCGACCCGCACGCCGCCGGCGGCGCGCTTGAACGGGTAGGCGACGAGCGGCACGGCCTGGCCCGAGAACTTCACGGACCAGCGCATGTCGTCGATGTTGGTGCCCTTGGCGCGGGTGAGGGTCATGGCGCGGCCGATGTAGCTCGGGCGGATCCGCTTGCGCGCGCGGATGCGCTTGCTGGCCTCGGACTTCATGTCGCGGAGCGCGGTCGAGCCCGCCTTGCGCAGCGCGGTGATCATCGCGCGCTTGAGCGGCCCCTTGCCGAGCGCGGACACGCCGCCCTTGTTGATCTTGACGCGGAGTGCGGTCATGGGTTTCCTTTCGGCGGTGCAGTACGCTGCACTACCGACGACGATTGGTGCGACGCTGGGCCAGGCGCAGCACGAGGTCGCGAAGTAGGTATCGGCGATCGCCGCGGTTGCCGCGGAACCGAACGTCCCCGCGCTCGACCCAGAACGACAGGGTGCGCTTGGGGACGCCGGCCGCGATCGCGGATCGCCAGTCGATCCAGGCTGCGCGCGGGCCGGGCTCTCGCGGGCCGGGGCACCTGGTCGCCACGTGGGCCAGGATGTCGCGCTCGGTGGTCTGGGTGTCACACGCTGGGCACGTGACGTGGGGTTCTCGCATCCGGCTCAGCGAGGCGGCCTGTTTCTCGCTCACCGACATCCGATGGTATGACCGGGCTCTGGCCATTGCCGTCACGGTACCACCGGGCTCCGACGGCGAGCGCGCGAGCTCACGGGCCGGTCTCGCCTGGCCGCGCGTTCCCGGGCGCGTCCGGGTCAGGCGCGGTCTCGTCGCGCTCGATGCGGGGCCCGTGATCGAACATGCGGTCGCCGATCGCCGAGACCATGGCCCAGCCGATCACGCAGGCGAGCGCGACCGACCCGAGCACGACGAGAACGGTGGTCACGGCTTCCATTCCTCGACGAGAATCGACGCGCCGACCTCCTCTGCGTTTCGCGCGTACCACTTCTTCACGCTCAGCTCGACGACGCGGCTGTCGTCGTCGAACGCGAGGCCGGTGAGCGAGTCGAGCGTCGAGCGCGCGATCTTGTCGGCGTCCGGCTTCGTGGTCGGGCGAAGCGGAGCGCCGGGCTTGAGCTTGTCGGCGTTTCGCCCGGTCCCGTAGTGGCCGCGCGGCCTGGCGAAGCGGAACGACATCGACACCGCGAGCGGCGTGTCGCTGATCGGCGTGGCCGGTCCGTTCGCGCGGCACGCGGCCTTGATCGCGTTGTCCCACGCTCGGAGCGCGCGCTGGTTCGCGCTCGATCCGCTCGGCACGTGTCGGGCCTGGCCGCCGATCATCATCGCGCGGCCCGAGCCCTTCGAGGCCGGCACGCCGCGGACCTCGAGCGCGATCACGCGGCCCGCCCCTTCGCCGCGACCGGTCGCGCCGGCCAGCTACCGGGGCACGGCCTGATCGCCTCGCGGGTCGCGAAGTGCACGGCCATGCGCCCGCCCTCGCGCTGACCCTGCTCGGTACCGCACGTCGGGCACGGGACCAGGCCGGGCGGCGGGTCGTCGAGCGCGATCAGCAGCTGCTCCGCAAGCTCGGCGGCGATCGCGCCAGACTGCGCGGCCGCGACGATGTATGCCCGTCGCGCTTCGGGCGTGCGCTTGACGAGAACGACGGGCTCGATCTCGCGCTGCGCGACCGCGCGGGACGGCGGGCCGACGATCACCGCGCCGAGCACGTCGGTCAGCTCGTTGGCGAGCCGCACCATGCTGGTCAGCGCCGCGACGAAACGGGCGCTCACAGGTCGCGCTCGCATGCCGCCTTGAACTCGGCGGCCGTGCAGGTGTGGAGCTTGCCCTCGTCGTCGATGATCAGCACCTCGCCACGCCGGAGCGTCACGCGATCGTCCGCGCCGACGAGGTACGTGTCATCGTTCTCGTGCGTGACCGGGTGACCGAGATACCCGAACGCTTGCGGCATCGCGGTCTCGGGTGCGTTCCCGAGCCCGGTCGTCGAGATTGCGATCGTCCTGCGTCCGTGGCTGACGAGCTCGTCGAAGGTGATCGCGTTGCGGACCGTGTAGCTCACTCGTCACCGCCCGCGTCCGCCTTCTCCTTCTTGATCTTGGCGGTCTTGATTCCCTCGGAGATGAACACCTTCTTCTCGACCTCGGTGGCCGTCTCGTAGACGTAGAACTTGATGCCGTGCTTGCGGAGCAGCTCGTCGATCTTGTGCTTGGCCTCGACGACGCCCTGGCCCGCCTTGACCGCCTTGCCCTTGGCTTTCTCGAGCCCCTCGCACGCGTCGTCTAGCTCGGGGATGGACGCCGCCGCGGGCTCGTCGTCGCGTCGGGTGCCGGGGAGTTCTGGTTGCTTCTTTGCCATGCTGGTATCCTCGTCTCGTGATGGGTTGTGGCCGCGGCGTCCGGTGTGGCGCCGCGGCCAGTCGTTTGCTACTTGGTGCGCCGAGCGCGGACAGCGCGGACCGCCTCGTCCCTCTCGTTCTGCAGCCGGCGGATCGCGTCGTCGTAGCGCTTGGTCACGTCGGCCTCGGTCGCGGCGAGGTCCTGATGCGACGACAGCGCGTGCTGCACCGCATCCGATACGCCGTGGTGAGCGTCGCTGACCGCCGGCGCGATGCTCTCTTCCTGCATGCGCGTGCGGCGCGCGTCCTCGATCTGCTGCATGGCCGAGGGCACCGGCAGCTGTGCCTGGGTCGCGCCGGGCGGAACCGGCGCCGCGGTGGCCATCGCTTCCGGCGACGTCGGCGTGATCGCGGGCGTGGCCGGCGTCGCCGGGGTCACCGCGGGCGGCGCGTCCGACTTCGGGGTCGGGTTCTCGTTGTTGTCGCGGAAGTTGGGGTCGTCAGTCTTCTTGATCGCCATGGTGGTCAGTCCTTCGTTGTGGTTACGCCGCGCTGGGCGGCTGGTCGATTGTGCACGGGGCGGCCGGCGGGTCCATCGAGTGGTCGACGCGCCAGACGATGCACATCGCGCGCACCTCGTCGGTCACGTCGCGCTCGTCGGCGTAGAGCAGCGCGTGCGGGAACGGCGCGCCGCCGCTGGTCTCGGTACCCGGCGGTGGCTCGAACGGGATGCGCTCGAGCGGGAACGCGACCACCGTGACGTGCGGCCACAACCGCTTGAACCACACGACGTCAGGCGACCAGCGGAGCAGCGCGCAGAACCGCGTGTGCTTGTAGTGGTCGACGACGTCGAGCACGATCTCGTACGGCGGCTGCAGCCACACGCGCGTGTCGGGCCCGGCGTACTCGGCTTCGCGGTTGGCCACGCGGTACGAGCCCGGGCCGGAGCCATCGCCGAAACCGTCGCCGCTGTTCTCGAGCATGCAGCGGTTCGCCGCGAGGACGTGCGACCGCGGGTTGCTGAACGGGTCGACGTCCCACGGGCCGACCGCGGTCGCGATCGGCTTCGGGGTGCACCACGTGCCGCGATCGGTCTCGCCGCTGCCGCCGAGCGCGTTGGCCTTGAGCACCTTCGCGACGCGCCTTTTCGCTTCGGGGTCGAGCCTGCCCATCGCCTGGATCAGGTCGGACTCGGAGAGCTGTCGGAACGGCGGCGGCTCAGCGTCGGCGGCGCGCGGCAACACGGGATCCTTCGCCCCGTACTGGCCGTCATCGTCCCGATCTGCGACGGGCGCTTCGGTCCGGTTTCCCGCAACAGTCCGGGTCTGCGGTAAATCCCCCTTGGCCTCGGACATGTACCGGAGCGCGCTGTCCTCGCTGATCCCGAACTCCTTCACGAACGCGCCCCAGCCCTTAGCGTTGGGGCCTGCCTTCGGCCACGCAACACGCGCCTTGGCGAGCAACGCTCCGATCCGCAGGCGGCGCTGTCGAGCGGACTCGCGCGCCGCCGCGGCGGCTGCGCTGTGCCTCGCCGTCTCGGCCTCGTGGCGATCGGCGATCTTGACGTCGTCGCGCTCGCCCGCGAGCTCGACGTGCAGCTGTTGGCGGATGCCGTCGAGGTCGGCTTCGACGGCTTGGATGACGATCGCCGGAATTGGCTTGCTCATGCGACCTCGAAGCGCAGCGTCGATGGGATGTCAGCGATCTCACGCGGCCCGGCTGCAACGGGGCAATGCAGCGTGGTCGCTGTGATGTCCACCGTCGGATGCCCGAACGACAGTCCGGTCGGCGGACCGAGGAAACGAAAGTCGACGCCGCACGCGGCGCACCGGATGGTCACATCGGCAACGAAGTTCCGGATCGGTCCGGCGTCGGCGCCGATCCGATGCACGTTGACGCGGGCGGCGAAGTCGGGATGGGTGCAGGCGTCGATCAAGTCGTCCTCCGTTTCTGGGTCGGGTTCTTCGCGGCGCGGCTCTCGGCGATCGCCTTGCGCAGGCCGTCGACATCGGGGTGCCCGAGGTCGCGCAGCCGGGCGACGAGCGAGCGCTCGCGCAGGTCGTTGTCGACGAGCGTCTTCAGCTCGGCGATCAGCTTGGCGGTCTCGTCGACGCGTCGGCGCAGCGCATCGGCGCGGTCGGGCGCCGCGCGGTGCTTGCACGCGGGGCAGAACATGATCTCGTGCACGCCGAGCTCGGGCTCACCGCGGCGCCGCAGCTGGCCGTTGGCGCTGTCCCGAGCTGCGACCGCCGCGTCGTCGACCGGCACGAACCGGCCGCAGCCGGCGCGACAGGCCCAGCCCGCGACGATAGCCGGCGGGCGCGCGCGACCGGGCGGGTAGTCGTCGGGCACGCCGCGGTCAGCGCCGCCGTACCGCGCGCGCCGGTGCTGGTCGGCGAGGATCTCGGGGTCGAGCTCGTAGCGCGTCACCCGACCACCTCGAGCTGGCCGAACAGCCGGGCCCGGGCGTCCACGAGCTCGGCCGCCGCGGCCGCGCGATCCTCGGCCGACACGGTCACGACGGGCGGCGACGGATCGGCGCGGCGCGCGGGCATGCGCGCCGCCGGCGCGCCGGGCTTGGCGGGTCGCGGCCGCCGCGCTTCCTCGAGCGTGACCGCCGTCAGCCGCCGGAAGTTGCGCTCGTCGAAGATCACGCCGGTCAGCCACTGCAGGCTCTGGTCTCGCCGCGCCTCGGCCGTTGCGATCGCGATCGCGTGGCGGACGTCGGCGGCGATGCCCTCGAGGTCGGGCGCGCCGGCGATCAGCAGCGAGAGCACGCGCTCGCCCGGGTCGTGCGCGGCGAGCGGCCGGTGCTCGACCCGCAGCTCGGCGCCGACCGCCGCGCGAGCGGCCGCGAGCTCGCGCCACAGCTCGGTCCGGAGCGCCTGCCGCTGGACGAGCGCCGGGTCTCCCTGGATCGGGACCGGTGCGGGCCGAGACGCCGGCACGGCGACCGCCGGGTCCGACACGGCCGCGGGCACCCGCGCGGGAGAGAGATCTGTGTCCGGTAGATCCGGAGGATCATCCGGAACCGGATCCGGAACCGGATCCGGAGGGTTCCGGCGTGCTTCGTCAGAATCGAAGGTGTGCTTCGATTTTTGCTGGGCCTTCTTGCGTCGCGTTTCCGCGCTCTTGAGTCCTCCGAGTCGGCCTGCCTCGTGCCGTCCCTGCAGGTACGCGATGCGCTCCGCAGCGCCTTTGATCCGCACGCCGCCGCGCACGTGCTCGGCCAGATCGACCTCGATCATGCGGTCCGTGAAGCCGTCTTGCTCGGCCGCGATGTCGATGTCCGCGGCCGGCAGGACGTCGCTCTCGCGGTCGTAGGTCAGGGCGAACACGTCCATCAGTCGGCCCACCGCTTCCTGCCTGCGCCAGCCGAACGCGCGCCCAAGCCGGATGGCGCGCGGGTCGCGGAGCAGCTTGTCGTCGATCGACATCCGCGCCATCAGCCGACCCCCAGCGCGAGCGAGGTCTGCGCGTCGACCGGCAGGCAGTGCGGCGAGAACCAGATCCGCTCCTTCGCCGCGGACCAGGCCGAGCTGTTCGACTTCCACGCGACGCAGGTCCAGCTCGCCGGCATGGCCACGTGCTCGGTGTCCCAGCCGCACAGCGCGATGCGCAGCTGCGGGTTGTCGCCGTGCTCGAGAGCCCACGCGCGGACGTCGGCGGACAAGTGCGGGTCGTCCTCGCGATAGAGCCTCTTCTCGCGCTCGTCGTGAGCGTACGGCGGGTCGAGCACGATGCCGCACGGGGTCATGCCGTGCGCCGTGTCGATGCCGAGGGTGGAGCGGCCGAGCACGCGCCGCCAGTCACCGCAACAGACCCGCACGCCGCGCAGCCGCTGGGCGAGTACGCCGAACAGCTCGCCGAGCTCGCGCGTTCCGCTTCGATGGACGCCCTTCCCGCGGTGGGCGAGCGGCTTCTTGCGGCTGGGGGCGTGGATTCCGTGGCCGGGCGTGCCGACCTTAGGCAGGCAGCGGTGAAGCTTGAGCCGATCGTCGCGCGAGCACCAGCCGTTGCCAATCCACGTGCAGATGCCCCAGACCCACCAGCCGGCGACCTTCGGGTCGGAGTACTCGGGGTCGGCGATGAGCTTCTCGAGCAGCGCCGGCGCCTGAGCGACGAGCCACAGGTGGCGCGCGTGGAGGTCCGCCTCGTTCACCGGCCAGTCGGCCCAGCGCGCGACCTCCTCCGGCGTCGACGCGGTGGCGCGCCAGAAGTTTGCGATCAGCCCGTCCTTGTCGTTCGCGGTCTCGACCTTGCCGGGACCGTTCGGCCGCGCGAGCAGCACAGCGAGGCTGCCGGCGAACGGTTCGACGTAGTTCGGCACGTTGCCGAACGCGCGCCAGATCAGCGCGGCCGCGCGCGACTTGCCGCCGAACCAGGGGAACGGGGCCCTGATTTTGGAGGCCTCGACTGCGCCGCTCATCCGCCCTCTCCGCCGAGCTCGACGTGCCCCAGGTCGTACGCCTCGGGCTGCTCGATCGGGTCGCCGATCATCTCGGCCCGCGCGGACTCGCGCAGATCGGCGCGCTCGCGATCCTCCGCCGCGAGCAGCTCGAGCACCGCGCCGATCAGCTGGTCGAGCTCGACGCCCTCCCAGCCGGCTCGCTGGCAGGCGAGGCAGCGCTCGGCGACCGGAGGCGATGGGCTGCGCTCGTCGCCATCTGCCTTTGACCATCGCCCGTGACAGCGCGTGACGAACGAGCATCCGCACTCGATCGACGCGAGATGCCAGCGCGTGTCGGCGTCGCGTGCTGTTGTGGCGATCCGGCGGCGCCACGTGAACCGCTGCTGCTCGAGCCGGGTCAGCACGCGGTCGAGCACGCGCAGCTCGTCGTGAGACGCGGCCTGCAGTCGACCCGCGAGGCTGGCGAGCAGTCCGCGCCGGCGGATGTCCAGCTCGGCGTCGGTCACGCTGCGCTCGCTGCTGGCGTGTTCTTCGGGGCGGGCGGCGCCGGCGGCGTGCGGCGCCAGACAAGCTCGATGCCGAGCGCGTCGGCGAGAGCCTGCGCCTCGGCCGTGGTCAGAGGCTGCTTGCCCTGCAGCTTGCGGCTCAGCGAATCCTCGCCGCATCGGAGCTTTGCATCGTCGCAGAGCTGCCTGAGGCCGATGCCCTTCTGTAGCCTGGCATACTTGATCTGGTCGACCAGGTCGGGAGTGGTTGGCATTCCGGATTAACTGCACGGCGCGAGACCTGAGGTCAAGAGACGAATCTGCGCCATCCGCAGATCTCGTCTCATGCCCCAGCAACACCAATTACTTGCGCGCAAAATACCTCGAGGTAAGCGACCCAGGCGACCGCACCTCACGCAGATCGGTACTTGACGACCGACGCGTTCCTGCGCATGATGCAGTTCATGAGCAACACGAACAGCGCACTGACGGCCCGCATCCCGAACGGCACCACGGTCCGCCTCGACGACGGCACGACCGCTACCTCCTACTACGACGCCCGCGAAGGCACCTACACCACCGCGCAGGCCAACCCGGTCACCGGCGGCACCCGGATCGACCAGGGCTGGCGCCGCGAACAGCTGACGGTGGTTTGAGGGACGGCCCGCCCACAGGGCGCCGCGCTCGACCCCGCGGCGCCCGATTGGACGCGACGTCCAACCCCACCAACACCAACACCAAACCGACCAGCCAGGAGCACCCCATGAACACCCGCCGCGACGAAGCCATCACCTGCCGCCCGCCCGTCACCCCGACCGCCGCCGAGTCTCTTGCGGCCAACGTCCGCGAGCACGCCGAGCCGATCGAGCAGCTCCGCGCCTTCGCGCTCGAGCACGGCGAGATCGCCTTCTCGCACCTCTGCACCGCCGCGCTCGCGGGCGAGGAGTGGGCGATCGATCGGATCGGCAAGGCGCTCGCCTGCGGCACCAGCTACCCGCTGCTGCTCGCCGACATCATCCGCGCGACCGACACCACTCGCGAAGACGAGTACGTGGCCAAGTCGTTCGTCGACACGGGGATCGGCTGATGCCCGCGACCATGCCGAGCGACCAGCACCTCAACGCCGCGACGGTTCCTGACGTCCTGATCCGCGCCCATCAACGAGGCGCGGGCGGCGTCATGAAGTCGCTGCGCCACGCGGTCGGGCGCGCGCTGATCGCGCCGACCTTCGCCCAGCGCGCGCCGAAGCGGGCGCTGGTGATCAAGTGCGGGGTCCGCCCGCCGACCATGCCCACGGCCGAGCTCGAGTACCCGCCCGACGAGGAGTCGGCCGCCTGGTACGCCGAGCTCCGCGCCAAGCAAGCGGCGGTGCGCTGATGGGCCGCCTCCAAGGACAGGGTCCGGTCACTCGGCAGGTCCTCGACACGGCCCGATGCAATGGTCAGTGCGGACACACGGACTGCGATGGTTCGGTCGTGATGCGCGCAACCTGCCACCACGCGCCGTCCCACCTCGACTACAACCCGAACACCGGGACGATGACCGCGAGGTGCTCGGTCTGCCTGGTCCCGTTCGTGTCGATCCTCGTGGCCGGATCGGTCCCGTCATGAGCCGGCTCGACACCGACCAGGCGGACCGCGACGCGCTCGCCGATCGCCGGTTCGATCGCGACCGCGAGCGTGAGCAGCACCGCCACCCGAGGTGCGTGGTTCCCGTCTCGCGCCAGGCGTTCCAGGCGAGCGTCATCGACAGCGTGAACACGGCGCATGCGCAGGCGCCGGCCGACAGCACGACGATGTGCATCCAGTGCCCGGCGTGCCGCGGGCCCGTCTACGTGCCTCGGGACTCGGACCGCGAGCGCGTGGTCTGCAGCAGCTGCCAGGCGCTCCACACCACGAAGCGCACGATCGACGGCGTCGACCTGATCGAGGCGGCCGCGCCATGAACGCGCTCACCACACCGCGCCCGCCGTGGTGGCGTCCGCTCGCGCGCATCGCGTGGGACGCGATCTCCGGCGCCGCCCAGGCATGCGACCACCATCCCGAGCGCGTGATGGGCGAGGAGTACCGCCGGCGCGTGCGCAAGGTGATCTACCGGCGCGTGCGCCGGATGCTCAGCCTGCTGTCCGACAACCCTCCCGACTTGATCATCGCGCGCGAGCTCACGCTGATCGGCGACCTCGCGACGATGGTCGACCCGCACGGCATGGCGGTGAGCGACGGCGAGGCCAACGAGCGCCGGGCCCGGCGGTTCATCGGGATGTGCGGCATCTCGGGATGCGCGAGGTCGGTCGCTGCCGACGGCAGCAAGTACGGTGACGACCACTGCGGCCGGCACGCCGAAGAGATCCGCATCGACCTCGAGGCGGCCGACCGCGAGTACGCCGCCGGCGACACGTCGTCCGCGGAGATCAAGGCGGTATCGTGACGCTCTCGCATCTGCAATCCCTGGTCGGCCCACCGCCGGCGCGATCGCAGACCTACCGCCGCAAGAATGGCGGGATGGTCGAGTGGGCATGGCGAGACACGCTGTCCGACCAGCGCGGCTGGTGGTTCGCAGTCACGGCCGGCGATCGCGTACTCGAGATCGCGTGGTCAGCCGGCGACGAGGACGAGCGCGACGACGAGATCCGCCGCGCGGTCGCCAAGCACATGGGCGGCGTGCCCGTCGAGGTCTCGCCGTGATCCTCGGGTACCTGCTGATCGCATCCGGGTGCCTGTTGGTCGGGTTCGCGGCCGGCGTGAAGTTCACGACCGGCGTGCTCGTCCGCCAGCTGCGCGGGCGCCAGCTGCCGGCGGGGACCCAGCGCGCGATCGCCGCGGAGCGCCGCGCGAACCGCGCGCTTGTCCCGCCGCCCGTCACCAACTACGAGACCGACCGCGCCTGATTCCCCAGCTCGAGGCTGTGCCGATCGACGTGTTCTCCGGCGGCGTCGTATCGGATCTCGGACACCCAAGGTCGCCAACGGCCGACCTGCCTCGACTGGACTTTTTCTCACCACAAACCGAGGGACGATGACAGCCACCAACGCTGCCGTGATGGACTGCTCGCCGAGCGAGTACCACAAGCTACGAGGGTTCTTCTCCTCGACGATCGCGAAGACGCTGACCTCGCGCAGCGAGCGCCACGCGAAGGATTCGTGCGACCGCAACGAGGAAGAGGACGAAGAGGACCTGACCGATCAGCAGCTGGCGCTTCGCGAGCGCGGCAACATCCTGCACTCGCTCGTGCTCGGCAAGGGGCAGCGCATCGAGGTGGTCCCGTTCGGGGACTACCGCACGAAGGCCGCGAAAGAAGCGCGCGATTCGGCGCGAGCTCTCGGTCACATCCCCGTCAAGCAGACGCGCATGGACGACTACCTGCGCGCGGCGGGCGTGATCAAGTCGCGAATCCTCGAGGCCGGTCACGACGCGTTCGAGTCCGGGGTCAGCGAGCTCGCCATAAAGTGGATCGAGAGCTCGCCGCACGGGCCGGTGCAGTGCAAGGGGATGCTCGACAAGGTCTGTATCTGGGGGCTCGACGGCAAGACCGGCGCGCCCGAGGCGACCATCTACGATCTGAAGTTCGTCGGCGACGCCGAGCCGTCGCTCAACGAGCGCACCGCGGAGAAGCTGGGGTACTCGATCCAGAGCGCGGCCTACACGCGGGCGCTCGCAGCGCTGTATCCCCAGCTGGCCGGACGCATCGAGTTTCGGTTCCTGTTCGTCGAGGCGAAGCGACCGTACGACATCTGGGACCCGAAGCCGGATGGTGTGTTTCGGCAGCTCGGCGAGTCGAGGTGGATCAACGGAGTCCAGGCGTGGGCGCGCGGCCTCTCCGAAGGAACGTGGCCCGGGTACCGCGGCCGCGGCAGGTCGGAGATCAGCGTCCCGGTCTGGCGCCTGCGCGAGGAAGGGATCTCCGCCGATGGGTGAGCGCGTGTTCGAGTGCGGTCCGGCGCGGCGCGAGCGGACGCCGCTGGCGATCGGCGTGATCGGTCCCAGCGGATCGGGAAAGACCAAGTCCGCGCTGCGCCTCGCCGACGGCATGGCGCGCGTGGTGCCCGGTGACACGTGGGTAGTCGACACCAACAACCGCCGGTCGCTCCACCACGCGGACGACCACAAGTTCATCGCCCTGCACATGCAGCCTCCCTACTCGCCGAGCGACTTCGGCCAGGCGTTCCAGCACGCGATCAAGTCCGGCGCGCGCCGGATCGTCGTCGACAACATGAGCGACGAGTGGGACGGCGAGGGCGGCGTGCTCGACATGCACGAGGACGAGCTCGATCGGCGAACCAACGGCGACGACAAGGCGCGCGACAAGATGAACGCGGCCGCGTGGATCACGCCGAAGCGCGTGCACAACCGGCTCAAGCTGTGGATGTTCAACCAGCCCGTCGACTGGATCCTGACGTTCCGCGCCAAGGAGAAGACGAAGCCGGTCACCGGCAAGGGGATGCAGGACCAGGGATGGCAACCCATCGGCGCCGAGGATCTGATCTACGAACTGCTGCTCAAGTGCTTGCTCCGTCCGCAGGCCGACGGCCGTCCGACGTGGACGTCGAACATCGTGCAGGAGCAAGCGCTGATGAAGCTCCCGGGCTGGTTCCGCGAGCTGTTCACGAACGCGCCGGTGCTCAGCGAGGACATCGGGGAGAAGCTCGCGCGCTGGGCGGCGGGCGCGAGCGTGCCGGCGCCCGACCGGTCCGGCCCCGCGCCCGTGGCTTCGCCGACGCGCGAGCGCCACGTCGACCCAGACCCGATCAAGCTGATCGCGCGGTTCGACGCGTGCACCGGTCACGACGACCTGACCGCTATCGATCGCGACGTTCGCTCGGTGCTCGACCGCATCCCGCAGGCCGCGCGCGGAGCGCTGACCGAGGCAGCGACGCGCGCGTTCAATCGGGTCAACAAGAAGTGACGATGTTTTCGGACGTGCGCGCCGGACTCTCCCAGTGCGTGGGGCGCGCACGGACTCACCAGGTTGGCGGACCGCCTGGCCGAATGAACCGCCCGCCGGCATGCCGCCGGCGTTTGCATCAGTAGAGCGGCCGGCACATCGCCGGAGGGTCGCGGGTTCGAGTCCCGCTTGATGCTCGGAGGGAATGAATATGGCCAGGTACTACGTGATGCGAGGGCCGCGTCTCGACGCGGTCTCAAACCAGGGGTTCGCCGGGCTCGTCGGCGCATGCGTCGACGCGCGCGAGCGCGCCGTTGCCGAGCCGAACGTCGAGCACGTCGCCGTTCGCTACGAGCCGGACGGCGACGTGATCGAGGCCCGTTACACCATGCGCGCCGGCAAGCTGAAAGCGTGGGTCCGATGAGCATCGTCGACCAATGCGAGTCCTTCAACATCGCGGGCATCCGATGTCGGCTCGGATCCGGACACCACGCGATCGGAATGCCGCACGACTATCCAGCCGACGACGAACATCGAGGATTTATCGGCAAGCAGTCGTCAGAGCGCGTGACCGAGCTCGAGCAGCAGCTCGCCGGCGCGGGAGCTGGCCTGGTCGCTGTGACGGCCGAGCGCGACCGGCTGCGCGCCGAGCTCGACGCGGTCGCCGCCGTCGTCCAGGCGACCGGAAGCGCGTCGGCGTTCTTCGTCGCGGCCTGGCGCGACACCAACAAGCTGGTCGCGAAGCTGCGAGTCGAGATTGCCAAGCGAGACCGGCGAATCTACGAGGTCGCGGCACAGGTAGTCGCGAGGAAGGATCCGGATGGCCCGTTGGACCAATACGACCAAGGCTGGAACGATGCGCTGACGATCGCCCAGAAGCTCATTGAGGCGCAGCGATGAGGACCCGGCAGAAGGACACGCGCGTCTACGTCGACGCCGTCACGCACCAGCGCGGATGGCTCGAGTGCTGCGCCGCGATCGACCGCCACCGCTTCGACTGCAAGGCCGAGCCGGAGAAGCACCGGCGAAGCGCGGGCCCGTTCCTGCCGATGAAGGCGGGCCAACCGTGAGGTGCATGCGCGTGGTCGATCACTGCTTCGATGGCGTGCTCGCGATCCTGTGGGGCCGCCCGGTCAGGTTCGATCACCCGCGCAGGTGGCGGCGGTGACGCCCGCGCGCCAGGCCATCGCGACGGCGGTGCGCGAGACGCGCCAGGCCGCAGCCGACGAGGGCAAGTGCTACACGTGCACGACCAGGACGCCGCGGCGCGGCCGGAAGAACTGCGAGCACTGCCTCGACATCGCGCGCCGGTCGATGCGGCGCCGGCGCCACGGGCACGAGGGCGCGCCGTGAAGCCGCGCGGCCGGAACGACGGAAGCTCGCTGCGCGCGGCCCGCTACGCTCTCGAGAACGTCACCACCCTGCGCGTCGCGGCGTCCATGTTTGGCTGCACCGTCGGCTCGGTCTCGCAGACATGGCGCCGCGTGTTCCCCGACGTGCCGGCGCTGGTCGCGCGGCGCCGCGGGCACGCTGCCCAGGCCTGGCCCGAAGACGAGGTCACGCTGTGACGGGCGACCGGACGTGGGACGCGACGCGCCGGATCAGGACGCACGAGCGAAACAAGCGCCGCGCGGCCATCGTGCGAGGGGTCCGAGCTCGGGCGGAAGCCGCTGCGGCTGCCGCGCGCGCGAAGCTCGTGGTCGACAGCGATGTGGTCGACGAGGCACCGGCGCCACCAGAGGAATCCCCGCGGCCGCCGCGGCGTCGGCGGTAGCTACCCGGCGCGGACCCGAGCGCTGGCCGACCAGCACCCGAGCGCGTCCCGCCCGCGGCCGAACCGATGGGCATGACCAGCTGCTGCACCATCGAGTCCCACGAAGCGATGAAGTCCCCGACCACCTGGCCGACTCTGCTGCTGATCGGCATCCAGAAGATCGAAGACGAGCACGGCAATCCGGACGGCGAGCTCGAGCTGCGCAACTGCCCGTGCGGATCGACCCTGGCGATCCGCGTCCGCTAGCGGAAGATGACGCAGCCCTCGCCCTGACCCTCGATGCACGGCCGATCCACGCGAGGCGGGTTGTAGTTCGTCATTTCACCGACGCACCGAGCGGTCCGGTGGATGCAGTGCTCGCCGTCGGGCCGACCTTCAGGGTCAGTCCGTGTGCTGTCGCACCAGTCGCCGCACCCGACTGTCCACGGCCTGGATGTCAGAGCTGCGAACTGGATGAAACACTTGCTGGCCACCGTTGTTCCACATGGCGCATCACCGTATCGAGGCATACCCAGCCACACGGCGGCGCTCGATGCCGGGATTTGGTTGATCGGCCACTCGGTCTGCGCCATCTGGTCGTCGCGCTCGTCGTAGTGCCCGAACCCTCGCTTCTCTCCGCACACGAGACGGTCAACGCCCAGCGAGTCATTCCAATGGCAGACCGAGTACATGGTGTATCGAGTGCACCCTGTCTTGCTGTCTCGGCACGTTTCGCTCCTGTCTTCGGGAAGCGCCTCGGTGTTGGACTCCTGGTCAACTTCGCCCAGATCGTCGCCGCCAAAGTCTAACGCGCATGCACAAAGCCCGAACATCATGATCAGGATCGTCGTCTTCATCGTGGTTCCCTTTCTGTATCTTGCCGAGGATTAAAGCTCGCCGATGCAGCGCGGCACGCGCTTCAAGCAGTGAACTCCATCGTGATTGAGGGTCTCGACGCACCAATCGCCAGCTCCAACCGTCCACGGACGACGCGAGATCGGACCAAACTGCGCGAAGCATTGGTCGCTGTGTCGGATGTACGGATAAACCGGCGGACCGAGCATGGGAAGGCCGAGCCATACGTGCGCGTCACCCGGCGGGATGCTGTTGATCGGCCACTTCATCTGATCGTATTGACCGTTGGTGAGTACGAACGAACACGCGCAGTAGCAGCTCGATGTCATCGTGGCTGGATCGATGGTGCAGTGAACGTCAGGGGCGACACCACCGGGGACACCCTTGCAAGCGTTGTCCTCAAGGTCGCAGCGATTACCGCCCGGATCCCCTGGCTGCATCCCACCGTTGGGGACGCATTCGGTACCCTCGTATCGCATCCGGCAGTTGGAGTCTTGGTCAGTGCGGTCGCACTCCAGCTCCGAGAACCCCATCGGATCGGACACGGTTTCTTGCTCGGGATCCGGCGTGAACCGCCACGCGCACCGGGTGTCGGTGAATGGCGGCGATGGTTGCTGGCTTCGTCGTCCCCGGACCCCGATCGACTGGGATTCCTCTCCTATTCCTAGGTCGTCCTGGACGACACACGCGGATACCAGGATGACGATGGCGATCGCTATTCGATTCATCTGTACTGGGTATCACCGACCGTCACGCGAACGCAAACCGCAGCACGTTCTCTGCGTGCTGGGTCATCCAAACAGGCCCGGGGTCCTCGCGTCGGGTCGGGTCGATCGACTGGTGGGAGATCATCGCGAGCGCGCGTGGGATAGCGTAGTACCTGACGAGCGCGCGCCACACACGACATGCGGCCCGGACCTGCGCGTCGGGGAACTTGTCGCCGAATCCGATCAGCTCGATTCCAGCCGCGGTGTAGTTCGCGTGCCCGAGACCTGGGATGTGGCGTGCGGTTGTGCCGCCGGCGTGGTGCGCGACGTTCGTGAACGGGACCATCTGCACGATGGCGCCGTTGGTCTCGATGCTCGCATGCCACGACGTCGGGCCGCGCTTCTTGAGCTCGGGGTCCTGCGCGGCCGCGGTGGCGAACGAGACCATCCGCCGCTTGGCCATGGCGGCTGCGGTGCCGGCGGCCGTTGCGCTGTAGTGGGCGACCACGCCGCCCGGCTTGGCGCCGGACAGCAGCCCGCCATACCAGGTCGAGTGCGCCGGCGCGCTGGTCACGTCGTAGCCGATCAGCCAGCCGTCGGCGATCTGCAGGTCGTCGCTGGTCGCTGGCCGGTCATCGTCGGGCAGGATCGACCGCAGCGTGACCGGCCCAGCCATACCGTCGACGGTCAGGCCCTTGCTGCGCTGCCAGTGCGCGACGAGCGCCGAGATGTGGGTCGGGGTCAGCGCGCCCGCCGCGAGCTGCTTGGCGTTGTAGTCGTCAGGCTTCGTCGTCATACCGTCTCTCCTTGCAGGCGCAGGCGCACCGCGCGTCCTTGTCGTGATCGTGAAGCCGTACGATCCTGAACCCGCGCGCGAAAAGTTGCTTGGCCGCACGGACCATCGCGGCTTGCTCGCCGGCATCGCAGGCCGCGAACACGCCCCAGACCTCGAGCGCGGCGTCGCCGCCGGACTCGGGCGCTGGGTCGGCCAGGGTCCAGCCGAGCCGCGCGGGGAAGCGCGCGCGCCAACTCGGCAGCACCAGCGCGAGGAACTGCGTGATCCTGGCCTGCCACCGCTTCTTGTTGGCGGTCGCCTCGCGAAGGCCCCGGCACAGGTCCACCAGGTCGGGGGTCTGCAGGTCGATGCGCATCGGCGTGCGCGACCTTTTCATCTCGTCACCAGCCGAGATCCACCTTTGCTCGGGCGAAGGCATCGCGGAGATCGGCGCCGTCCACGGGGTCGGCAGCGCGCAAGCTCGAGCCGGCCGGCGGTTCCGCCGCCGCGGCCACCGCGGCTTCGATCGCGCACCGGGTCGACGAGTCGATCACGTTGGCCATCGCGCCGCGCAGCTTCGTGCTGTCGACCTGGCCGCCGGCGATCGCCGCGGCGATCCGCTCGACCGCCCAGGCGTAGAGCTCGCGCGCGGCCGCGGCGATGCCCGGCTCCTCGCAGCGCATCCCGGCGCGCACGCCGGTCGCGACCTGCTGCTTGGTGCACGCAGCCGAGCTCGCGACCGCGCCGGCCAGGACCAGGACGAGCAGGATGGACGTGGTGCGGGCGATGCGCTCCATGGCGCCGCTGGCAGCGATGGTGCTCGGGGTCTCGGGCTGCGTGGGCGCGACTGACGTCTCGGTCTCGCCGCGCTCGTTGCGCGCTTGCTGGGCGCCCGACGCCGCGATGGTCACGGCCGCCACGGCGTTGACCTTCGCTGCGCCCTTGCCCATGTCGGCGACGCCCTGCGCGCCCACGAACAGCAGGAGCGCCACGAAGAACCGGTCGAGCAGCATGGGGTCGATATCGAACCCCAGGCGGCCGCCGGCCCAGATGATGGCCGCGGCGATCGCGGCGAGGAACTTCTTCGAGGTGATCAGGTCGAGCATGACTGTTTTCATCGGGGGTCTCCTTGGAGGGTCAGTGGTCGTCGTCGCGCGTGCCGGCGCGAGGCGGGTAGTAGCCGTGCGGCGAGGTGCGGTGCTTGATCTGGCGACCCGACAGCTCGGCGCGCGGCGGGTCCGGCGGCATCTCGGGGACGCCGTACCCCATCGGCGGGGTCAGGTGCTCCTCGATGTCGGCGAGCTTGTTGCTCAGGTTGTCGAGCCGGGTGTTGTCGAGCTTCGCGGACAGGGTGTCGATCTTGCCCGCGAGCGCGGTGTGCGACGCGGCGAGGTCCGCGCTGCCCTTGGCGTTGGCGAGCAGCGCCTCGACCATGCGCGCGTTGTCGGCCCGCGCAAACGATGCCTGGTTCGCCTCGAACGACTCGCGGCGGAGCGCGGCGTCGCGCGCGGCCTCGACGCCCTCCCGACGGATCTGCGTCCAGTGACGCAACGCCCAGCGCCCGAACGCGGCCAGCGCGCCGGTCACCGCGACGATGGTGCCCGGCGTGATCAGCTCGGCGGCCTCGGTGCCTACCGCCGCCATGTCAGGGCGCCACCCGCGTCGGGCAGTAGCGAACCACGCCCGCACCGCCCGCGGGGTCGAGCTGCTCGGTCGTGATCAGGCACTCGCCGTCGGCCAGCGCGTTGTCGAACTTGCCTCCGACCGAGCCGCTGATCTCGCCGCGCTCCCAACCGCCGGCCGCGGTGCGCCGCATCCAGTAGACGCCCGACAGCATCGCGGCGGTCGGCGAGAGCGGCAGCACGTTGCCCTTCCAGCTCGTGATCGCCAGCCCGCCCGGCACCTCGATCACGCCCTGGCAGTGGCCGACGTTCTCCGCCGCCGGCAGGGTCTCGTGGGTCCAGGTCAGCCAGTCGGTCGTGCGGTGGATGACCACGCGGCTATCGACCGCCGCCGAGCTCGAGGTGCAGTCGTAGACCGTTTGTCCGTCCGCACCCACCGACAGGAACATCTCGTCGCCGGGCGTCTTGCTGCACGCGGCCGGCATGGCCGGGCACGAGCCGGCCGGCAGGCCGATGGGGTGGTTCAGCCACGTCCCGTCAGCGAGCTGCTCGCTCCACCGCGCCCCATACAACGACCAGCTCGTCCCGATCTTCGCGCGATCCGACACGACGACATCAGCCCGGCTGTCGCCGTTCACGTCGCGCACTAGGACCGACATCGGCCAGCCGGCCGCCGAGATGGTCGTGTCCAGCCACGCCGCGCCGGTGCGCGCGAGCACCGGGCCCGGGTTCCGCAGCAGCGCGACCCGCGCGGCCGCGCTCGCACGCGATCCGACAACAAGGTCCGGCAGCGCGTCGCCGGTCACGTCCGCGATCGCCGCCTGGATCACGTTGCCGTGCCCCTGGCTGGTCGGCAGCAGCACGGTCACCTTCGCCCCGCCGGGCCCCGCGCGGAACGTGATCTGGCACCGGTCGGCGCCGCACGACAGCACGTCCACCACGCCGTCGACGTCGAGGTCGGCGCCGCGCGCGTCCTCGACCGCGGAGACCCCGGTCGCCACGATCTCGGTGATCCAGGTCGAGCCGTCGCGGCATGCCCGGGTGACCGCGTTGCCTTCCTCCCATGGGGTGACGTAGCAGCCCTCGGGGTCTAGCGCGACGCCGTCGGCGCCCCGCAGCGGGCCGGTCGCGGATCCCGGCGTGATGATGGTCCGGGTCCACGGCGCGGTCAGGTCGATCGGCCCGGCCGTGGCGGCGTCGAGCGCGGCGATCGCGTCCGGAGTGGCGTCGGCCGGCGGCGCGCCGGCGTCGTCCGGGCACGCGCACACGCACCCGCTGCCCGCGGCGAGCTCGGCCGCTGCGGCGCGCTCGCGTGGGTGGTCGCAGGCCGCGGCGAGCAGCAGGATGGTCATCGTCAGGTGGGTCGAGCTGTGGGGCATGGCTGCGATCGTCGTGATCACGCCCACGCCGCACCGTCAACCGGAGGTTCGCCAGGGGCACTCCGGACGGCGGCCGCGTAGCACGTCCGAATCCGTGTAGTGGATTCCCGGCACCAGTCGCCTGCTGGGGTATCGGGCATTGATGCTCGGTAGAAAGAATCCAGTGAAGAACATATTCAGCAGAGCACTTCTCATCGCTTCCATGATCGGAGCTGCCGCCGCGGCGGGATGCGCCGTCGCACCCGAGACCGAGACCGAAGATACGACGCCCGAGCTATTGTCAGACGACGCGCAGAACGGGCTCAGCACGATCATCATCCCATCCGGGGCGTTCATTCAGACGGTCGGCGCATCTACCCTGGAAACCACGCGGCTGGCGATCTCTTCGGGCTCGATCTGGCAGAGCGCGGCGGTTTCGGTGTCGTGTCCGTTTAACCTGATCTCGTCTGTGCGCGCTTGCGTCAAGCAGTTCAATCCGACCAGCCCGCTGGTCGGCATGGTCTGGTGCGCTCAGGTCGACTGCATCAACGGACCGAGAACGATCGACATCCCGTTTCCGCCGCTCACCGATGATGCGACCCACGGCATCGCGCTCAGCGTCCAGCGGAGCAACACCGGCGTTAGCGTCAACGGCGCCGCGATGACCGCCATCCTCAACGGGCAAGAGATCATCGTCGAGTAAGCTCAGATTTCGTCGCCAGAGACTACGTGACTAAAGCTGGCGCGTAGTCGACCGACGGTCATCGTCGTATTGGCCACTCCGCCGGACGCGATGCCCATGAACGGTCGGCCCATGTCAGGCCCTGGCGACGTGAAGGTCTTTGTGAACACCAGCGCCCCGTTGACCGCGAACCGAGCGGTGAACGTGCCAGCGGACGCGCCGGATAGCGTGGATCCGACGATCTCGATCTTCAGTCGATAAGTGGTCGATGCCGCGAAAGTGACGGACGTCGCGTCGAGGGTCGTCGCAGATCCGACGACCTTCGCGTACCAGAAGTCAGATTGAAGTCTCAGCACCACGAAGTGATCGCCCGCGCCGGCGTGGTCGAATTGAAATCCGAACTCGAAGTCAGTCAGCCCTGCCGTGCCCGTTCGCACGGTGGTCTCGATCTCGACGCTGCGCTCGTTGTCGAGAAAGAACAGGTAATTGGGAACCGGCCGGGCGGAACCGGCCGCTGCATTGGACAGCACGATTGAGCGCTGCGGGAACGACGCCGACGGTGCGGTCATCGTGACGACGCCGGCGCCACCGAGTCCCCCGGACCATCCCTCAGGGAGGGTTGTTCCTGAGGTTCGCCAGTGCTCCTCCCATTGGGTGAACTGCCCCGACGGGAATCCCAGGTGATCGATCACGAACCGCGCGCGTCCGGCGTAGTCGGTAGTGATGACCGCCGGGCGCATGTCGGCGACCGCGTTGACCGGCGACAAGCGCAGACCAGAGAACACGCTCTGGGGCTGTCCGGTCAACGCTCCGTACATCGCCACTAACGATTCGAACACCGCGTTGAAGTCGGTTGCTCTGACCTTCGATCCTGGCAGGGTCGGATTCAGGGGATCAAAGGGGACGTATGTCCGCGGCCGACGATAAGGCAGGCCAAACTCGAGGGCCAGCGTGCCCGACCCATTCGTGGTCAGGTTGATCGCGATGCCTCCCATCGCGTTGGCGTTCGACGTCGCCAGCCGTAGCGTGTCTGCGCTGTCGCGGATGACAAAGTAGTCGGTCACCGGGGTCAGTGGTGCTGGGAGAACGGACGACGATCCGATGGCGCGCGGCGTGACCGGGCCATCCCCGGTGACCAGCCCGTGCCCCACGATGGTCAGCTGATCGGTGGCGGAGCTCGCGGTGAAGATCAGCGATGACATACGTGACTCTCCTGTCGGTTCCGGCGCTGTGGTGTCGGCGTCCTCGCGCGGCGGGGCCGCGTCCTCGGGCGTCGGCTGGTGCTCGGTCGGCGTGTCGCAAGCGGCGCACGCGCCGAGCGCGACCGCGACGATGAAGGCGATGGTTCTCATACGGGCATGGACTCCCAGACGTGGGCGTAGCGGACGGTGAACACGTCGCGCCCGGGGCGCGTGACGCTGACGGCGATCAGCAGCGCGGCGCCCTGGTTCTCGGTCTCGACGTCGACCGACTCGGCGACGCCATCGGCGAGCAGCCACGCCAGCGCCTCGAGTGAGTACTCCTTCGCGAGCCGCGCGACGTTGTTGGTGCGCTTCGACCTGTCGAGGAGCCACAGCCGGCTGCCGATGCGGTCGCCCTCGACGGCCGAGAACTCGTCCGCCCACCAGCCACGGCGGTCGTTAGGGTCGCCGCTCGGCGGCTGGTCGTCGTCCTCGGCTCGGCGGTCGAGCATCAGCGACAGCAGGATGGCGGTGGTCAGCCCGAGGTCGGACGCCAGGTCCGCGTCGATCATCACGAGGTCCGCGACCCCGCGCTTGCTGTCCCAGGTGAGCGCGAGGTCGCCGAGCTTGAGCGCGCTCGAGGTGGCGTTCGGCAGGCTCGCCATCAGGCCCCCACGAGGTCACGATCGCATTGGCTGTTGTCGTCGTCGCACTGGAACAGCACGCTCTCGATCACCAGGCCGCGCGTGTGCGTCGGCTTCATGTCGTTGACGAGCAGCTGCGCGGCCGCGAGGAACGGCGTGCCGGGCAGCGCCGGGTCGCGGTAGATGAAGAACTCGAAGATTAGCCGATCGTCGCCGGCGGCTACGACGAACGCCCGCGAGCGCTCGATGACCACGACGTCGGCGGGCGCCTGGCCGAGCAGCGCGGCGAGCGCCTGCCGGAAGTCCTCGGGACGGAATCCGCTGTCGGCCGTGTTGCGCGTGACGACGACGGCGCGCCGCTCGTCGAACGACGCGCCCGGCACCACCTCGATTTCCAGCTCGGCCTCGTACTCGGGCAGCAGCTCGACCGTGGTCGACGGTCGCGACTCGCGCAGCAGGTCGCGGCCGCGCGCGTCCAGGCGCACCATCTCTTCGGACGAGCCGAGCAGTAGCCCGTCGAGCAAGCTGCGCAGCCCGGCCCACAGCCGGCCCGGCGGCAGCAGCATCCGCAGCATGCCCGCATAGACCGACGTCGACCGCGGCGTCGCGGGCGTGTCCGGGCTATCCAGCAGCAGCAGGCTCATCGGCTTACCGGTTGATGATCTCGACGACGTCGCCGACGCCGAGCGGCGCCGTGAACTGGAACCCCGACGCGAGCGAGAACACCTTGCTCGAGCCCGCGTAGCCGCCGATCTTCTTGACCTGCCCGGCGAGCGAACCCGTGAGCACGCTCGCGTAGACGTCCTTCCAGAAGTTGTCGACGCCCTCGGCCCGATCCGACGTGAACGACGTGGTGTTCAGCCCGGTGACGACCGTCGTGAAGAACGCCGGCTCGATGTAGAAGCTGATCTCGCGCTTCTCCATCGTCTTCGTGCCGCCGGTGTTGGTGACCACCAGCGTCGCCGGGCCCGCGACGTCGACGTCGGCGAGCGCGAGCTCCACGTAGAACAGGCCCTTCGCGTTGGTCACGCCGACCTGCACCGGCGCGCCCGCCGCGACCAGCGCCGGCGTCGCTCCGACCTTGGTGAGGAACACCGAGAACGTCGACATGTCCGACGACTGCAGTCGCGTTTGGAGCGCGGCCTGGTCGACGGCGGTGAAGAACACGCGGCGGTGCGCGGCGCGGGGATCGGACTGCTTGACGGTCTGCATCGTGGTTCCTTGCTCACGTCCACGGGATCGTGAAGTTCATGGTCTGCAGCAGCGCCTTCATGTTCGCCGCCGTCATGCGCGCCGCGGCGCCGACGAAGTCAACCGCGTAGAGGTATCCGGCGCCGCTCGCCGATGCGGTCTGCCCGCCGAGAAACACCATCGGCGTGTTCGCGGGCAGGGCGTAGGTCCCGGTGAACCGCTCCTGGTCGGTGTAGATCGCCGACGCCGATCCGGTGTTGTTGACCTGCACGGCGATCGGCATCTGCCGTCCGCGCGGATCCTGCAGCAGGTCGGCGGCCGCGCCGAATCCCGCCCTCAGCTTGCCCGTCGTGTTGAATCGGCAGTCGGCGGCGGCGGCGTGGCCGAGCACGTCGCGGTTCGCCGCCGGCGACGCCGCCGGCACGTCCACGATCCCGATCAACAGCACGTCCGTCGTCCCCGCGTTCGGCGCCGTCGACGTGTTCAGCCACCGCTGCGACGCCGTGCCGTCGACGCACTTGACCGCCTTGCGCGCCCAGCCCGCGACGGTCTGCTGGTAGAGGTGGCCGGCCCCGGTCTGCGTGAGCGGCACCGAGCCGATGGAATCCGCGAGCGTGCCCGACGCCTCTTGCAGCAACCACAGCGAGCTCGGCAGCACGTTGGGGAAGTCGGCCGTGCCGATCGCGACGTGGTAGGCGTTGAAGTCCTGCCACTGGACCAGCGACGACGGCAGGCGCTTCCCGCTCGTCGCGTCCACGTCGACCAGCTTGACTACGGTGGTCTCGACGTCCTGCGTCGCGGATGGCGCGTTCGCCGCCGTCGCATCTGCTGTAGTGGTTTCGGTGCTTGCGGCGCCTGCTGTAGTGACGGTGATCGTGATGGTCGGCGCCGCGCCGGGCGCGAGCAGCGCGCGCGAGCACGTGACCAGCTGGCCCACGGCGCCCACCGACCATCCCGTGCCCGAACCGCTCACGAAGGTCAGCGACGGGTCGAGCGTCACGAGCGCCATCACGGTGGTCGCGTCGACCGCGCCCGTATTGGTCACCACCACCGTGTACGTGAAGTTGACCAGCGTGATCGCCGGGTCGACCGAGTCGGCGATCGCCACGGCCAGCGTGGTCCCCGCGGGCGGCGCGCCACCGCCGGCGCGCACCACCACCTCGTCGGGGTCCGCGAGCAGGCCGGATCCGGTGTTCGAATGCAGCTCGCTCATACCCACGTGATCACCCCGACGGTTGGAAGCTGACCCACGCCCGGCACCACGTTCGCCGGCGGCACCGTCACCACGTAGTCGGTGACGCCCGAGGCCACGCCGACCGCGGTGCGGATCGCCGACAGCAGGATCGTCCCGAGCCCGGCGCCGTCACCCGGCTGCGCATCGCGGCTCAGCAGGTCGCGCAGCTCGGCCGTCACCGCCGCGCGCGTGTCCGCGTTGTCGGGCACGATGTGCAGCGTGAACGCGACGGCGAGGTTGGTCGGCGCGACCGTGGTGACCGCCGCGGTGATCGGCCGCTGCGCGAGCTCGGCCGCCTGCACGGCCGCCACCTCGCCGGGGCTCGGGAAGATGCTCGGCCGCGCGGGGTCGTCCATCACGAACCGAACGACGACGGTCCCGAGGCCGAGCTCGTGCGGGAACACCCACGCCCGCGTGACGCCCGGGACCGCGAGCGCCCAGCTGATGTAGTCCTGATCCGACCCGCCCTTGGGCGGCTTGCGCTTCCGCAGCAGCAGCCGGTCGCGGACTTCCTCCGTTCCTTCTTCCGCGATGCCGCCGGTGATGCCCGGCGCGGCGACCGTCGCCCCCGGGTTCACGCCGGCGGTCGGAGACTGGAAGGTCAGCGAGGTCCCGGCCGGCACGTTCGCGGTCGCGCCGGCGAGCACCGCCACGACGGGCAGCGTCGCCACGCCGCCGGCGATCACCGCGCCCGTGACGACGCGGTAGGACGTCGCTGCGTCGAGGCTGATGATGGCGCCGGCGAGGATAGAGCTGCCGTTCACGCCGGTCGCCGTCACGTTGCCGGTCGCGAACTGCGCAGGCACCGGCGTGATGCCGTACTCGGCAGCGAGCATCAGCAGCGCTTCGCGCTCGGCCGTGGTGGCGAACAGCTGCAGCGCGAGCCACTGCAGGTATCCGTACAGCTCGTGCAGCCCGCCGGCCCACACCGCACCGAGCACGTCGATCATTGCCCGGCGCAGCAGGGCGCCCGTGCTCTCGAGCCGCCCGCGCAGGTCGCCGCGCACCCGGTCGATCAGCTGGGCCAGCGTAGAGCGCGCGAATGGCATGCCCGACCGTGAGGATCACGGCGCTAGGGGGCCGTCAAGCGGACGCAGCGCGAGCGCCGGCGGGCGGCCGCGGCGCCGCCGCGATCACCAGCTGCAGCGCTCGGTCGCCGGCCGGGCACACGCACGGCCGCGCGTGACACCGCACGTGCTCGAGCAGCACGCCCGATCCGCGGCAGAGGTTGCACGCCCGGCTCATGCGCCGAGCCTACCTCACTGCACGCGCAAAAGCTGCGTTCCTGCCACCGCCGCCGCGCCCGCGGTCTGGCCGGTCACCGGGCCGCCGCCGCTCGGCGCGCTCAGCCCGAGGGCGCCGTGCATGTGCCCGTCGAACTCGCTCTTTTTGACCAGCCGGTCGGTGGTCCCGCCGTCCTCGCGCACGAACACCTGACCGCCGGACGCTGGCCGGATCTCGATGTCCCCGTTGGCGACCATCCTGATCACCGCACCTGCCTTGTGCCACATGAACACGTCGCCCGCCTCACCGTCGACCGGCCGCCACCGCCGGTCCGCCGTCGCGATCACCAGCGGGTGCGAGCGGTCCCCGTTCGGGCACAGCAGGATCGCCTCGGCCCCGGGCAACGGGACGCTCCCGAAGCCGTAGGGCTGGAAGTGCTCGGCGCCGCCGTCGCCCTCGACGTCCTCTTCATCGAGCACGCCGATCTGGACGAGCTGCATCATCTTGCTGTCGTCGACCAGCTGGATGACCGCGCGCGAGATCATGTTCGCGGTGCGGACCGAGAGCGGGACCATCGCCACTACACGCCCCCCGCGATCTCTTTCCAGAGCCCGCCGTCGCCCGTCTTCACGGTCGCCTTCGGCTCGGGGGTGAACGCGTCCGGCCGGATCACGCGCATCATCGTGACCTGACCGCCGGCGTCGTCGACGGCGTAGTCGACCTGCGAGATGAGCATGTCGCCGTCGATGCCGATCGAGGGGATGCGCACGTACGTGATCATGTTCGGTCGCCAGAGCTCGCCGCGCCGCGAGCCCGCCAATCCGCCGGGCTGGCTGGACTGCCGCCATCCCTGCACGGTGACGTTGCCCGTCTCAGCCTTCGCCGCACGGATGCGCGCTTCCCAGTCGGCGCGGCGCTGCGCGTCCGCTCGGTCGTAGCCTTTCTCCGGCCGGATCACGAGCACGCGGCTGGCCAGCTTCACGCCCTCGTCGATCGCTTCCGCGTGGATCCGCGTCCCGTTTCCGAACACCTGGTCGGTGCCGGCGATCTGGGTCATCACGACGTAGCGGTGGAAGCGCTCGTCGCCGTTGTACTCGATGTCGGCGGCCTTGACGTTCTTCCCCTGCAGCAGCGGGAACGCACGGTCGGTCCCGGACCGCGTGATGACGATGCCGCCGGCGCCGTCGCTCACCACGATCACGCCGTCCGTCGACGTGTTGTCCTGGATCATCTTGAACGGCGAGTCGCCGGGGTTCACGACGATCTTCGCCTGCCTCTTGAGCACGAGCCCCGGCTGCACGCTGACCGTCACATCGAACGGCGCGGCGAGCGTCCGCGCGAATTCCTCGAGCGTGACGTTGCGGTAGGTCCACTTCGGCAGGCGGGCGCTGCAGTCGACGAGCTGTCCGGCGCGATCGCGGCCGGTGTACGACAGGCCGCGCGCCGACTCGCTCAGCGACTGACCGCGCTTGCCGATGTAGCCGTCGATGACCGTCTCGCCGTCGATCTGGACGCGGCACGCGTCCCATTCGGCGATCGGCCACGGCACCTCCTGATTCGCCCACCGGTCGCTGACCTCGAGCGCGAAGGAGCCCGACATCGACTCGATCGAGCGCGTCACCCGGATGGACTTCCACCCGTTGTACTTGCGGCCGCCGACGACCAGGTCGAGCTCGACCGGCTTCTCAGCCATCGCTCAGCACCTCGAGCTCGCCGGCGATGAAGCCCGGGTGGCTCACGCCGTTGCGCGCGATGATGTCGGCCTCCTGGTCGACCGAGCCGTACAGCTGGTAGGCAAGCAGCAGCGACGGCACCGCCGTCGACCGCGAGACCTTCACGACCCGCGCGTTGAGGTCGTCGCCCGGCACCGCGCGCAGCACGTCCGACCGCAGCGTCACCAGCGTGGGATACGTCGTGTCGTCTGCGACCGCCGCTTGCTCCTCGAGGAGCCTGGCGATCACGTCGCGCGCCGCCGTCGCCTGGTCGATCGACTCGTAGTCGGCGAGCGGAGCCAGCCGCCCAGCCTCGATGACCAGCACCCGCCGCAGCGCCGCCGTCATGGCCTGCTGGTTCGCGAGCTCGCGCTCGCGCGTCGCCGTCGTCACGATCACCGTCGGACCGGGGTCGGTCCCGTACGCCTCGACGAGCGCGGCCGCGACCTCGCCGGGGGCCTCGGCAATGGTGTCCGCGAGCGCCGTGATCGCCGACCGGAACGCATCGAACGCGGCGCCCGGATCCTGCACGAGGCTGGACACCTGGCTCGTGATGATCTTGACCGTGCTCGACATCGTCGCCGCTTCTTGCGTGCTCGTCGTGATCCTCGCCAGCCTCGACTCCAGCCCGGTCGCCATGTTGTCGAGCACGGCCGACGCCGACTTGAGCGCGAACCCAGGCATCCCGACCGGGTCGAACTTCGACACGAGCTCGGCGCGCGACGCCGTGATCGCCGCGGTCGCGCTCGTGTCCGCGCGCGCCGCCCGGTCGACCACCTCGGTCGGCGTGAAGTCTTGCGCCGGCGCCTCGTAGAACTCGATCGTGAAGACGGCCATGCCGCCGTCGGCCTTCGCCTCGCGCACCCGAACCGGGCCGACGCTCGCCCGCTTCACCCCATAGCTGGGATGCACGAGCTCGCCGGGCCCGGCCGTGTTCTCGAGCGCGCGCAGCAGCGCGTCCCGCTGCACCAGGTAGTCATCGCCGATGACGTAGCCCTCGATCGGGAACGAGTGCGAGTCGGCACCCATGTCCTCGACGAACGGGTCCGCCTTGAACGGGAACTTGTGGACGACCTGCCGGCGGCCGCCGGTCCGCTCGCCAGCCTCCACGAAGAATGGCACCCCGCGGAACGACGCGCCGATCAGCTTCTTGCCCGCGAAGTCGACGCGCCGCAGATCCTCGCGCCAGGTCACGAGCCGAACCCCATGAGGTACCCGACCGACGTCGAGACGTCCGCGGTGTTGCGCGGGTCGCTGGTCACGCGGGTCCCGCGCGGCGCGTTGGTCAGCTCGATCTTGACCTTCGCCTCGGACTGCTGCGCGCGCGCGCCGCCGGCGCCGAGCGCGGCGCCAAGCGCTTCCTTCGGGATCAGCGATCGCGTGACGGTCGTGAACGCGCCGTCACCCGCGAACGGGTTGATGTACGCGGCCGCGTCCTTCACCGCGTTCACCGCGCCCATCACCTTGTCGACAATCGACGAGATGAAGTCCCACGCGCGTTGGAACACGCCCGTGATTCCGTCCCACAGGCCGACGAAGAACGAGCCGACCGCACGCCATGTGGCGACCACCGCGCCGGCCGCCGCGCCGATCACGGTGCGGACCAGGTTGCCGATGAAGTCCCACGCGGCGCCGAACGCGTCGACGACCACGCCCCACAGCCATTTGAAGAATCCGGCGATCTTGTCCCAGTTCTTGATCACCGCGACGACCGCGGCGACGAGCGCGGCGAGCCCCAGTAGGATCCACCCGATCGGCGTGGTCAGCAGCGCGATCGCGAACTTCCCGATCGCCAGGATGAGCGGCCCGTTGATGACCGCAGCCACGGCGATCGCGACGACCTTGATCCCGCCGATGCCCTCGACGAATGCCTGCACGTCGTCGATCGCTTCGAGAGCGGTGTCGACGAATTCGTGGATCGCGCCTGGCAGCTTCTTGCCGATCATCAGCGCCCACTCGCCGATGCGCTCGCGGTTCTCGGCGAACCACGCCTTCATTTCCTCGACGAGCTGTTGCAGCGCCGGACCCAGCCCGGCGACCAGCGCGGCCTTGATGCCGTCGGTCGCCGCCTTCAGATCCTTCATCGCGTCGTCGACCGGGGCGGCCGCCTTGACCGCAGCCTCTTGCGATCCGGCGAGCTCGAGGTACTGATGGCGCAGCTCCTCGATCCCCTTCGCCCCTTTCGCGAGGAGCGGCGCGAGCACCGAGTCGCCGAGCGTCTTCTGCGCGAACACCGCGCGCTTGGCCGGGTCCTCGATCTTCGCGGCCGCCTTCGCGAGGAGCATGAACGCTTCCTCGTTGTTCTTCGCCGTCTTGATCTGCTTGAGCAGCTTGGGGCTGACGATACCGAGGAACCCGACGAGCTCGCCGCCGCCTGCCTTCGCCTCGCCGATGAGCTGCGACATCGTCTTCAGTCCGTTGTTCAGCGCGTCGACCGGGGCGCCCGATCGCTCGGCCGCGTACCGGATCTGCGCCACGAAATCCGCGCTCACCCCGAGCGCCTTCGCTTGGTCGCCGAGCTCGTCGAACCCGTGGATCAGGGCGAACACGCCGGCCGTCGCCGCGGCGATCGCGCCGCCGATCAGCGCGACCTTGGTCAGCACGCCGGCGACCGCGCTGCCGACGCCCTTGAATCCCTCGGCCACCTCGCTGATGCCCGACGCCTTGCCTAGGCCCTTGAGCTTTTCGCCGATCAGCGAGATGGGCGCGGTCAGGATCCCGATGGCGCTGATCGCGCCCGCGATCTTCTTGAGGCCACCGGTGGCCTTGTCGATCGTCTCGACGACGATCTCGAGAGCTGTGCGCTTATCGGCCACGGTTCGCCTTGTCTCGTTCCTTGCTGACCCACGCCGCTCGCCCGACCCAGAAGCTCAGCTCCTCGACGTCCATCGCCCACAGCTCCGACGGCTGGGTGCGAAACACGTACGCGACTACCGCGAACGCTTCTTCCCACCCGGCAGGCACCGAGAGAAAAAATGGATGGCGATGCCGACCACCTCCGCGGCGTCGTCCATGTCGAGCTTTTCGATCAGGCCGATCGGCTGGCCGCACATCCGCGAGGCGATGAGCATGAGCTTGTCGGTCGGCGGGATGCCGGAGACCTCCATGCCCTTGATGTCCTGCATGCGGCCGCGGCGGAATGTCAGCTGCGTGACCGTGCTGCCGGCCCACTCGACCGGGTAGTCGAGCGTGACGGTGACCGGCCACTGCTTGTCGCGCGTGAGCTCCTTCGCCTGCGCCTCGGCCTGCTGCTGCATGGTCAGCTCTGCGGCCGCCTCTGCTGCCTCGACCGGTCCGTCGTGCAGCCCGTCGTCTTCGGTGGCCGCGCTTTCCTGTGGCTTCAACATCATGCCTCCTTGGCGACGGAGCCTTCCCATCGCACCCCGAACTCGGATTCCCCGGTCGTGCCCGTGCCGTCGCCGGCGTACCAGGCGTCGCCGAGCACGATCGACTTGCCGTTCGACAGCGACAGGTTCACGGTCCCGCCGCTGAACGAGACGACCTTCGCCATGTCGAGCGTGCCGCGGTCGGTGATCGCGCCCTCGATAAACGGGACCTGGGGCGTCTCCTTGTAGCCGTGCACGCCGTCGGCCCCGATGATTGCCTCGCGCTTGGGCGCGCCGAGGTTGTACGAGAACTCGCCCTTGGCGTCGTACACCTCGCCGTCGACCTGCAGCTGGATGAGTCCCGCGCGTCGTTGGTCTGCCATGACTAGTTCGCTCCATTCAGGAGGTTGATCCGCATCGACGGCGACGCGGCCGGCGGTGCCGAGGACGGCACCCGCTCGAGGTACTGCAGCGCTCGCCTCACGCCATCGACGCTGTCGCCGAGTGCGCCGATGCCGGCGTTGCACTTGTGGCACAGGATGCCGCGAACGGCGCCCGTGTCATGGTCGTGGTCGACGAACAGCCGCTTGCCGGTCCGGTTCGCCTTCGCGCCGCAGCACGCGCACCCACCGCCCTGCGCTGCGAGCATCACATCGTAGTCGGCGATCGTGATGCCGTAGCGGGCCAGGTTGTAGCCACGGTACGCCGTCGGGTTGTTGCGGTAGTGGGCGCGTCTCGTCTCTTGGTGATGATCCAGGTTTCGCTGACGATGGTCGCTACGAGCCCTGGCCACCTTCGCTGCATTCCGCGTCTCGTACTCACGCTTCTGCTTGTACTTGCAGGCGCGACACGCCCCGCATCCAGCCTTCACTACCGACGGTTGGTACTCAGCCGATGGCTTCAACTCGCGGCACGCGCTGCACTGGATATGTCCGTCGACGATCGGCATCGGAACACTATAGACGGAACTGGACTTGCGCTGCAGTAACGACTAGTTGGTTGACCAAATCGGGCGGAAGAAGGAAGTCGAGACGGTTCGGGTCGACGGCGTTGCGCTCGACGACCAGGTCGCGCTTGAACTGGTCCGAGCCCTCGACGAGACCGAGCTTCTCCATCTCGTCGAACCAGAGCAGCGCCTCGCCGCGCCCGAGCTTGGGGGTCATGACCGCCTGACCGGATCCGAACCGGGTGCCGTCGTTGGCGAGCTTGTGGCGCGGGTACCGGTTCTGGAACCGGGTACGGAAGCTGAACCGCAGGTACAGCAGCGTGAGCGGCGTGGTGATGTCGAGATACGACGTGTCCGCGGCGCCCGACGGACTGACCCGGTACGTGGTGATCGCGCGGTCGATCTGCACGCCGCCGCCGACCACGCGCTTGGAGGTCGCAATGCCGGCGAACAGGAACAGGTTCCGCTCGTCGATCGACCACTGATCGATCTCGGCCGGCGCAACCACGCGCTGCAGCGCAAGCGTCTGCATTGGGCGGGCTGGGTCGGCCTGGCCGGCGAGCGCGATCTGCGCCGCGGCCGCCGCCGCGAACTCCATTGGCGGGGTGAGCGGCGATGCGCCGGGCTGCGCGAAGATCTCCGAGTAGGCCGAGTTGCGGCCGCCGCCGAGCGCGACGAGCGCGGCGAAGTTGCCGATGCTCGACGTGATCGCGACGCCGTCGATCGATCGCATCGGCCCCGCGCGCGACGCCAGCTCGTTCTCGATCGCCGTCAGCGACGTCGCGTCCGTGAACGGGTGCGTGATGACCTGGAACCAGAGGTCCGAGATCGCCGCGATCAGGCTGGTCAGCGTGGGGTTGGTCGTGCCCGCCACCACGCCGCCCATCGCCGTGATGGTCAGGCCCACGCCGGTCGGCAGCACCTCGCCGTCGCGGAAGCTGGGCCGCACGTCGTAGCTGTTGCCGACCAGGCCCTTGTGCCGGAAGGTCAGCGTGACGGTCGACGTCGCCGCCGCGGCGGTCACCGGCAGGTCGAGATTGGCGTTGATCGCCGCGGCGATGTCGGTGGCGATCACGGTCGACGCGGCGCCGCTCGCGACCTGGACCAGGATGCGCTCGGCGCCCAGGTACATCGCGATGGTGCCTGCCGCGGTCGCCGGGCCCGAGACTACGATGGTGCCGGTCGCCGCGATCCCCGCGCCGTTGTCGGCCAGGATGCCGAGCCACAGCGGCGTCTGCGTGTTGTTCGCGAACCAGGCCAGCGCCACGCGATGGCCGATCGACCCGCGTCCCGCCGCGACGATCGCCTGGTCCACGTTGGTCACGCGGACCGCCGTGTCGGCCGTCGCGGTTCCGGCGGTCGTCTTCTGCACGATCGCCAGCGCCTGGTACTGCAACAGCGCCGGGCCCTGCTGCGCGCGCGAGCTGTTGAACTCGACCGCGAAGATCGGGACGCGCAGCGTGGTCGGGATGTTGTCGAAGCTGAGAGCCATGGGCTACCTCCGGTCCCGCGTGGTGAGCGGCGCGATGGGCTCGCGGCCGGTCGGCTCGGCCCGGTCCGCGTGTTCGGCGTGCTCGCCGACGGCGCGCGGCGCCGGCTCGGGCACGCGCTCGATCTCGCCGGCGAGCATCCGCCGCGTCCAGAAGTTGTTCTCGGGCACGTCCGCGTGCTCGAGGATGTTCTTCGTCGTGGCGTCGACGAACGGCGAGCGCTTCGTGTCGGGGTCGATCAGCGCGTGCGCGGTAGATGGGTCGGTCGCTCTCACCTTCATGCTGGCTCCTGCACGACGAAGCTGTCGTGAACGGGTTGGTGGTCGGGCGCGCCGCCGACCACCAACGTGGTCGTCGCGACGCGGTTGAAGTCGTCGAGATTCTCGACCGTCGGCTCGGTCCGGTAGCTCACCGAGTAGGTCATCGTGATGACGCCGACCATGGGGTCTCCGTCGTCGAGCACCGTGATCTCGGTGTTCTCGAGCACGCTGTCAGCGGCCTGAAAGTCGATGAACCGGTTGGCGTCCATCACCGCCTCGATCTGCTCGGCGATGTCGTCCATCTGGTCGTCGGCCGGGTTCGCCTCGCTGTGCGCGACCCATGCGGTGATGTCGAGCTTGAGCTCGCGCTTGAGCTCGCGCGGCTCGACGTCCAGGCTCTCGACCTCGACCGGCTCCGAGAGCGTGTACACCGAGACCGCGGGGAGCTGCTTCTTGAGCGGCTCGACCCGCGTCCGATAGACGCGCTCGGCGGCCGCCGTCTTTCCGATCAGCAGCTTCGCGACCGCGTGGCGGATGATCTTCCGCTGGTGCATCAGCCCACCAGCCGCAGCATCAGCAGCGTGGACCCCAGGCCCGCCGTCCGCCGCTCGGTCACCCGGTAGTCGAGGCCGCCGATCCCAAGGATCGGATCGTCCACCTCGGGGTCGACCGGCAGCTCGGCGAGCCGGAGGAACACCGCGGGCCCGACCGTCTCGACCCCCGCACGCTCGCCCTCGCCGACCAGGATGTACTGCGCATCGAAGATGCCCCACACCTCGACGGGGTCGCCGATCGCCGGCTGATACCACACCGGCTCCCGGCCGCCGAGCACCTCGATCACCGTCACGTCCACGGCCGCGATCAGGTCAGCGAACGCCGACGACTCCGGGTTGTTCACCCGGACCGCGCCGCCGTCGAGGACCGTCAGGCTCATGGTCGTGCTCCGAGATCAGGCGACGTTGGCGGGCGCCGGCGCGCCGGTCAGCCGGACCTGTCCGAGCAGCGCAGCCGACAGCGCCGACCCAGCGGCGCATCCGATGCGCCGCGTGGTCGCGCCGACGACCGTGCCGACGGCGTTGGCCGTGCTGTCCCAGTAGAGCAGCTGGCCCTCGGTCCACGCGACGCCGGCGATCTTCGGCAGGTTGAAGACGCCGGCGGTCATGCCCTCGAAGGGCAGCGTCTGCGCCACCGTGGTCGCCGAGACCACGAGCAGGGATCCGATCAGGTAGGCGTTGCCGCTCAGCACGCCACCGGTCGGAGCGGTGAAGGTGCAGACCAGGCCGGGCTTGACGAAGTTGTTCATGAGCTCTCGATCCTCTCGTGCCGGCTCGCCGCCGGCGCCGTCGTTCGCGTTGTGGTGTCCTGGTCCGATTCGCGGCTACGAGCCGGCGTTGGTGAGCGCGCCGCGGAAGTCGACCGCGCCCACGCCGTAGTCGAGGCGCACCTTCCACTCGACGCCATCCATGCGCCAGCCCTCTTGCATCTCGAGGTACGGGCTCTGCTGCCCGTCGAGAAACACGACCTCGATCACCGGTGCGATCGACGGGTTGGCGAACATGTACCGGCGCGTGCCGGTGATGCGCGGCGATCCGACGACGTCGCTGAACAGACCGACCACCTTGTTGGGCACGCCGAATCGGCCGTTCGCCTGGGGGTCGACGTCGTATTGCGACTGGTTGATGACCTTCGCCTGTCCTTCCAGCCCTCGCGGCACCAGCAGGATGTCGGGTCGGATATCGAGAACCTCGTTGTTGGATGGGTCCTTCTGGACTCCCATCAGCACCGCGTCCGCGTCGAGGCTGGCCACGCTCAGCGCCGCGGGCGCGCCGATGTTTCCGTGCGCCGCGTTGAACAGCGCGATGCCGTCGCCCATGATCGGTCCGAGCCCGCCGTTGAGCGCGAGCAGCGCGTAGACGTCGAGCTCGATCGACAGCCGGGCCGCGCGACCGAGCCACGTCGACAGGCTGGTAAACGCGCCCATGTCGTCGTTGATGATCGCCTGGCGCGTGATGCCGATGATGTTGCCCTTGGTCGCCGCCGAGATGCTCTCGCGCGTGCCGTCAGGAATCGGCTGGTTCGGGAACTCGCCGTGCTCGTTCACGAGCGACAGCGCTCCGAAGCTACCCGGCCGGTAGCGGCGGCTCGGACGGAAGTCCGGCACCGAGCCGGTCGTCGAGAACCGCGACCACGTATCGGGCGTGGTCCCGTACGCGGCGAGCATCGTCTTGTTGAGCGTGTTCTCGAGGAGGATCGCGAAGTCGCCCGTGCTCGCCATGCCGCCGACGTCGCGCTTCTGCGTGAGCGCCGCGCCGACCAGCTGGATCTTCGACATGCCCTTGGTGCGCACGCCGCCGCGCTCGAGCGACTGCCGCGCGAGGTCGAGCATCGTCAGCCCGCGGAACTCGCCGGGGTCCGACTCGAACTTCATCCCGTTCTTCTTCGCGGCGCGCTGGAACACGTCGGTCAGCGCCGAGCGCTGGACGAGCCACGCCATCGCGCCGAGCTGCCACTTGTCGCGCGCGTCCGCACCCGGCTGCACCCGCGGGTCGGAGCGTGACGTGTTGATGGTCCCGTCGACCGAGAACGCATCCTGCGCCGCGGCGCGGAACTTGTTCAGCGACTGGCCGCCGGCGATCGCCCGCTGGATCTCGGACTCGGGCCGGCGCAGCGCCTTGCCGACGCGCTGGATCCCCAGCACGCGCTCGCGCTCGGCGGTCACCGGTCCGCTCGCCGCGGCCGCGGCGACGGTCGCGGCTGCGCGACGGGCGCCCTTCGGCGCGGCTCGCTCGGCCGGAGGATCTTCCTCGTCGTCGTCGGCCTCGTCGTCCTCCGCGCGCGCCGCGCGCGCATCGACGGCCGCCGTCGCGCCATCGGCCAGGATCACATTGACGTCGACCGGGCCGGATACGGTCATGTCGACGGGCGTGTTGCCCTCGGTGTCGGTGTCTTCGGTGGTCTCGTCTTCGTCCATGGCTCGATGCTCCTCGGTGAATTCACACGGGTTCGTGATTGCTGCGGACCTGATGACCGCGCCGGCATCAGCGCCGACCGGTACGGGCGAGAGCTCGTAGGGCTCCCAGTCGGTGGCCCGATAGACAGGCGTCTTGTCTTTGCTCTCGTCACCCTCGGCCCGCTCCACCCGCTCCATCCGGTAGGTGTTGTAGCCAACGGAGATGTTGCGGATGATGCCGTCGCTGATCTTGCGGAAGGTCTCCGTCGCCTCGGGGCCGCTGTCGAAGCGAAGCGTCGCGATGCCGCGCTGCTCTTTCTCGTCGAGGCTCGCGGACTCGACGACGCCGATCACGTGCCGCAGCTCGGAGCTTTGGTGCGCGTCGAGCACCGGCGATGCACCGCTCTGCAGGCGGCCCATGCGCACGTGCTTGGGCGAGAGCGAAAGCTCCTCCCAGTAGGTCTCGAAGAACCCGCGCAGCACCCGCGCCCCCGTGGTCCAGATGACCTGGACGGTGCGCTTCTCCTTGTCGATCGTCTCGGGCACGACCGCCGCGCGCAGGGTCAGCGGCCCGACCTGACGGGTCACGCTGCGCTTGCGGGTTGATGCTGCCATCCCGCTACCGAGGATCACGGCAGCTAGAGCGCGTCAAGTAGCGAGCCGGCTACGCGGCCGGCGCGGGCTCGGGCGGCGGCTCGTCGCCCTCTTCGCCCTCGACCTGGTCGCTCTCGCTCTCGCCGTCCGCCGGCGCCGCCGGCGCGTCCTCGCCTGGGACCGGCGCCGTGCCCTCGCCGCCGACCGTCTGCGCGCCGCCGCCGGCGTTCGCCCGCCGCGGGTCGCAGTCGAGGATGATGCCCAGCTTGTCGAGCGCCTTGTTGCTCTCGGCGATCTGCTGCATCTGCTCGTCCGGATCCTCGCCGAGCTCGCGGACCATCTGCGGCCACGTCAGCGCGCCGATGCGCACCAGCGCCTTGGCGGCCGCCGCCTCTTTGTCCGGCTCGAGGATCGGCATCGGTGGCGCGTTCCATTGCGCGCACGGGACTTCGTCCCAGCCCTCGAGATCGCTCGCCATCGTCATGACCCAGCACCAGACCGCGTCGCACAGCTGGGGCACCAGCATGTTCCAGCGCCAGTCGCTGACGTTCTGCCAGTGCGCGAGCCGTCCCATGCGCGCGCTGCTGAAGTTGACCGTGCTGTAGTCGCCGGTCATGTCCTCGTAGGTCACGCCCAGCGACGCCGCGATCCGGCGCAGCGCGCGCACGGTGAACGCGCCGTCCTGCGCGGTCGGTGGCTGAGCGAAGGTGACCGTCTTGCCGGGCGTCAGGTACGCGATGTGCCCCGGCTCGAGCGCGTCGATCGGGTCCCCGTTATCGTCGACCTCATCGCCAGCGATGCCGGTTGCCGTCCCGTCGGTGTCGGTGACGAACGCGCCAAAGCACGCCGCCACCTTCTGCTGCATGATCTCTGCGTCCTCGAAGTCGTCGAGGTCCTTGATCCGGGTGATCGCCGACGCGATCCACGGGACGCCGCGGACCTGTCCCGGGCGCTCGACCAGGTAGACGTGCAGCACGCGGTCGGCCGCGACGCGCTCCGACTCGAAGTTGGTAGTCGTCGTCAGCACGCGCGACCCGGGGTGCGTGGTGAACAGCCAATAGGCGACGCGACGCCCGGCCGCATCGAACTCCACCCCGTCGATGATCCAGCCGCCGCTTTCGAGCGGCGCGGTGGTCGCGCGGTTCGTGTCGAGGTACTCGGGCTCGAGCACCTGGATCCGCACCGGGACGGGCAACCCGTCCTTCGTCGATGCCGGCTGCATCAGGATGATCGCCTCGCCGGACTCGACCACCGTGTCCATCACCAGGCGTTGCAGCCCGGCGAAGTTCAGCCGGCCGTCGAAGTCGCACGAGCTCTTGGCAGACCAGACCTTCCACAGGTCGGTTGCGCGCGCCGCCGCCGGCGTGCCGCCGATCGCCTTCGGCGTGATGCCCCACCCGACCGTGTTGCGGGTGATCGCGCGGACGCCGCCGCGGGCCCACCCGTTGTTGCGGCGCAGGTCGCGCGAGAGCTCGCGCAGGGTCGCGAGCGCCGCGCTGTTCGCCGTGTTCGCGTCGCCACCGGTGACGCGGTACCAACCCTGCGTGCGGCGCCCGCCCTGCGCCGCCTCGTAGTGGCGCTGCCGCCGGCTATGCTTGGCGACGACCTTCCCCGCGCCCCGCGCGCGCGCGCGGCGCAGGCCCCACTCGGGCGAGACCAGCGCCACGGCCGCGTCGAGCCGCGCGCTCCACCGCGCCAGTCGGCTCACCTGTCGAAGCCCTTGCTGAAGGCCGCGCGGCGGAACCGCGGCACGCCGTTTGACGCCGCCTCCATCTCGGCAAGCAGGTCGCGCAGCTCCTGCAGGTTCGCGGTCCCGTAGGTCACCGACCGGGCCGGCGGGCCGGCGTACGAGACCGAGACCGCTCGCTCCCCGATCGCGAGCTTGGTGATCGCCGCGCGCACGGCGTCAGCATCAGCGGGCGTCCAGGCCATGACGTCGTGGAGATCACGGCGCCCAGACGGTGTCAACGCTACCGAGTCCCGCGGCCGCGCGCCGGCGCGCATTGAACCGTGGCCGCGCGCGACGTAGGGTGTCCGCATGTGGCACCCGTTCTGTCGACACCTGACCGCCATCGCGCTCTCGATCGACAACGCGGGTACCGCGATCGCTCACTCCATCCAAGAAGGATTCCAGCTCATGGCCACCACGCTCAACGAAGCCCTCAGCAACCTTAACGTCGCCACCAACAACATCGCCGAGGAGGTCGCCGAGCTGCGCAGCCAGCTGGGCAACGTCGCCACGCCCGAGCAGCTGGCGCAGATGGACGCCATCTCGACCCGGCTGAACTCGCTCGCCGCCGACCCGAACAACCCGGTGCCCGAGACGCCGCCGACCGACGCCTCCCGCTGATCACCGCCGGCGGCCGAACCAGCCGCCGGGCTTCGCCTTCCCTCGAGGGCGAGACCAGAACGCATCGGCCCGCGGCGGCGCCGGCGCCGGGGCGCGCGGCGCCGGCGGCGCCGATCCGGCGAGCACCGCTCGCGCGGCGCGCTGCTCGCGGGCCGCCACCTGATCGATGCCGACCAACGCGGCCGCGACGCGCGCCAGGATTCGCGCGTCCAGGAAGTGGTTCTCGCGGTTCGGCTGCACGTGCCACTCGAGCTTCGCGCGCCGCGTGCGCTGGTCGACCACCGTCACGAGGTGCTCGGCGGTCAGCTGCTTGAAGTACCCCTCGCCGTACTCGGGGAAGTGGCAGTACCCGCTGGGCGCCGCGCCCTCGGCATCGAGCTCGAGCCGCAGCCGGCCGTACAGCTCGGACTTCGCCAGGTCGACGCCGACGGGCCACATCTTGTAGCCGCGCTGCATCCGCTTGCCGCGCACCGTGACGTCGACCGGCGACGCCGTCCCGACCAGCGCGCGCGCGCCGGCTTGGCCCTTGGTCGCGATCACGCGCGACATCGGGTGCTGACGGCACCAGCCGTAGACGGTCTGCGTGTTGTACCCGCTATCGACGGCCATCATCGCGATCGGCGACGCGCCGCCGTCCGCCATGTCGAACGTCCGCCCGAGCAGCTGCTCGAGCAGCGTCCAGGGCGACCCCGGATCCCCGGCTTCGATCGACGTGTCGCCGTGGAGCTCGTCGGCCTCCACCGACCAGCTCTCGAGGTTCTTCCCCCAGCCGACCACCTCGTAGACCAGGCGGTCCTTCTGCACGTCGACGCCCGCCGTGAGAACGATCGGCCCCGCCGGCACCGTTCCGATCGGGTAGAGCTCGCGCCGCCGATAGAGCTTGTCCCAGTCCGGGGCCTCGCCGAGCGCGCGCCACACCTCGCCCAGCGTGGTGTTCACGAAGGTCTGCAGCTTCTGCGGCGATCCCTTCGCGGCGACAAACTCCTCCGCGATGTCCCCCCATCGAGCGTTCGGCTGCATCGAGTACGCCGCCCAGATGTGGAACGACGCGTGCCCGTCGAAGTCGCGATCCGCCCGCCACTCTCCCGCCTCGAGCATCGCGGATTTCGATCGCTCCTCGATCACGCACCCGTTAGCCGAGCACTCGAAGCACGCGTCGCGCGGGCTGTCGTCGGGCCAGCGCATCCGGTGCCCGCGGTCCTCCTGATCGCCGTCGCGCTTGCGGAACCGCAAGAAGTCCATGTGGCCGCACTCGGGACACGGCACGTAGAACCGCCGGCGATCGCCCGCCTCGAACATCTCCGCGATCCGGCTCGAGCCCGCGATCAGAGGCGTCGACCCCGCGATGATCTTCCGGTTCCAGTAGCTCTGCGCCCGCTTCTCGCCGAGCGCGATCGGATCGCCCTCGGTCCCCGCGCTGACCGGGTACGCGTCGACCTCGTCGAAGATCACCACGCGGCGCGACACGCGGCGCAGGCCGCGCGCGCTCGTCGCGCCGACCATGCCGAGCACGCCGCCCGGGAAGGTCTTGTGCAGGATCCGCGATCCGCTCGAGCGCCCGCCCTCGCGCACCAGCCCGTGGAGCGCGGCGACGTCTCGCAGCATCGGCCCGATCTCCTCGACGCTGTAGCCCTCGGCATCCTCGACCGTCGGCTGCACCACCATGAGCGGGCACGGGTCCTGCGCCATGTAGTAGGCGACGACCGCGCCGACCATCTTCGTGTACCCGATGCGCGCGCTCTTGATCACCGTGACCCTCTCGGTGTTCGGGTCCGTGATCGCGTCCATGATGCCGCGCTGGTGAGGGAGCGTGTGCCATCGCCCGGGGTCGGCGCTGTTCTCGGCGCTCAGCCAGAACTCCGCGTCCGCCCATTCGGACAAGGTCATGCGCGTCGGCGGTCGCAGCGCGGCCCACGCGTCGGCGAGCCACGTGCTCGACACGTCGGCCGACGCGTCAGTCGGCGGCGCTTCGTCCACTCGATAGCTCCTCGAGAGCCTCCCGTATCATCTCGTCGAGGAGCTCGACCAGGTCGCCCTGCAGATCCGGGCGGCGTTGTGCGACCCGCGATGGGATGCCGAGCAGCCGCGTCTTCACCAGCGAGAACGCCGCGATAACGTCGGCCCGCGCGCGCTCCGCGTCGACCACCTGTCGCCTGCGCTCGGCGAGCTCGAGCTCGGCCATGTCCGCCTGCGCCGCCTCGCGCCGCGCCGCGGCCGCCTCGCGGAGCGCCCGGCTGGTCTGGTACGCGGAAGCCGACCCGCCCGCGTCCGGCGCCGCCGCCGCTGACCCGGCGGTCGGGCGCGTCGTCGCGTCCCATTCGCGATCTGCAGCAGCAGGATCGGCGATCTTCGGCTGGCCGTCCACACGCACGACGCACGATGACAGCCGGCCCGTCATGACCGCCTTGCTGACCGCCTCGGCCGACACCCCGCGGCGCCGAGCGTATTCGCGCAGCGACATCGGCCTCGTCGCGTCGTCCGTCCCCATGACCCACATCGGGATCCCATGCGTCAACCCGCTGTCAACCCTCTAAGTGATCGAGATTCCTCAGAGGAAAGGCGCGCAGTTCCTTACCCGTAGTCCCCGACTC
>WUUC01070456.1_pt1 | contig 42680 bp, 47 predicted proteins | sample 6278441 | NCBI WGS metagenome assembly WUUC01 (sample SAMN13675441, study PRJNA597444) | soil metagenome | isolation source: soil | place: USA: Washington | collected 2017-10
CGAGATGCTGAACGCGGAGCTGATCGCCAGCTATCGTCCCGGAGAGACCGGGGTTTTCGAAGTTCCCTTTTGCCGCAGCGCGCAAGTTGAAACCACCTTCGACTGCGATGCCCGGCGGCAGAATTGCCCGAGTCCATTGCAGGGATGGCATCGCTGCATGGACATACGCGTCTATCGGCGCGTCGCGCGCGATTCCCCAGGCCGTGCCCGAATTCGTCAAGCGAGTTCTAGCGTCTCCCTTGAGGTCTCCGTAAGGCGGCGCGTTCGCGTTGATCGTAAGCTTGACTTCAGCGTTCGGCGTTCCAGCGATTGGCGACGCGTCGAGCGTAGCGCGCAAAGTGCCGCCATCGAGTGCGATCTCGGTCTGCTTCGAGCGCGCGCTCAATCCCGCACCCGTGAGCGACGCGGACACGGTTGGCGTTCGCCAGCTCCCGCCTGCCTTTGCTCGCAGCGACAATGCCCCGTCAAGCGAGGTCTGGTTGGGAACGTACGAGCTCATCCATGCGATCGACGGCACCTCGGCTTGAAGCTCTGCTGCGATCGGTGCATCACGCGAAATACTCCATGCGCCGCCCTCGCTCACGAGCTGAGTCTTCGCTTCACCGGAGACGGTCCCGTATGAGGGAGTCGACGCCTGAACGCTGATGACAACGTCGGCATGGGGCGAACCGCTTTTCGAAATTGCCTCGATCGACGCCCGCAGCTTTCCGTCATCGAGCTTCGCGCGTGCGGCGCTTAGATCGTCGCCGATCAGCTGCGCGGACAGCTGCGGATGATCGAGGCTGCCTTGTGCCTTCGCGGTGAGCTTGACCGTACCGTCGAGCGAATCCTTGGCTTTTGCGAGTTCGCCAATCCAGTCGATCGAAGGAATCGATGCGTCGGCAGCCGCCGATAGCGGAGCGCTTCGCGAGACGCTCCATTGCTTGCCTTTTTTGATGAGGGGAAGATCAGCGCTTGCCACGAGAGTCCCAAGACGAGTTCCAGATGCATTAATTTGCGCATCGATCTTGTTGTTGCGCGCTGTCGCTGAGAGCTCAAGTCCGGTGAGCCCGAGATGAGTCTTCTTGTCGAGGATCACGTCGCCACTTTCTCGCCGGATCGCAATTTTGCCGTCGATCGTTGCGCCAGCGCGTAGATCCCACTCGCCGCCGATCACCAGATCGGATTGCAGCGAATTCTGTGGCAGAAATGAAAGCGGATACGCCACCGGAAAAGCACGCAGACTCCCCTTGCTTTCCATATTGCCGTCATCGTAGGCAGCGCTCTGCACCGAGACATCTCCTCCCGCGACTTCGAGCTCAGCGTCGTTGATCGAAAAGCGAGGTGGCGAAATCATAAGTTTCGCAGGCGAGCTGAGCACGATCGGATAGCGCCCTTTGTTGCTCAACTGCGTGAGTTCGCCGGCCCACGCGTTGTTGCCACGTAAGCCTCCTTGCACTCCCGCCGCGAAATCGAGTCCCGATCCGGCGCCAGCGGCTTTTATCCGGTGCGCCGCACGGGTTCCTTCGGCGTTTACCTCGGCCCGTGCGAGCTTGAGCTCACCGCTTTGCACGTCCTTCGCATCGATGTCTAACGTGACAGCGCCGTCAATGCCTTCGCGAAGCGTTCCATAGGCTCGGAGCGCGCCTACCCGGTGGGTTCCCGCTGAGATCCGAGATGCGTCGGTAGAAAAGTCGAGTGAAGAAAAGTCCGGTAAGCGCTTGAGGTTTGCTTCCGCGGCGATCACCGCCTGCAATCTATCGACGCCGACTTGCGCTGGCGCCTTCAAATTCGCCGCGCGCAAATCGAGATTGAGAACGGCGTCGTCAAGAGTTCCCTGCAGCGACCCCTTCGCATCGAGCGTGCCCCGCCAAGGTTGCCCGAACTGCGAAAGTTGAGGCGCGGCGACGGTGAAGCGCAGCGTATCGGTCTTGCGGCCGAACGCGCCGTCGAGTGCAATGCGGTTGTCGCCTGCGCGGAGATCCACTTTGGCGTTCTCGATCGCTTCCCGGGCTACCGTAAACTTGCCTTCTCCCCGCAGCGGTACGTCGCGCCAGCGGCTATCGCGCAGCGCCAGATTCACCTGCGCTTTGAGCTCCGGCTCACGTTCTCCAACGGCATTCACGCTTGCGTTGATCCGGGCGGCCGGAAACTTGCCAAAATCGGCAGGATTGAAGCTCGCCAACCTGGCTTCGAGATCGAACGCATGAGGCGCTTTCAGCACCGTGCTGCCTGCGATTGTGAGCTCGCTTTTTCCTGACCTCACCTCGGCTCGCGATATCGTGAGCGCACCGTCGTCGTGACTCGCCACAACACCGATGTCGAATCTGTCGTGCTTGAGCGCGGCGTCGATCGATTGGCTCGCCGCGCTCGCCGCCAGCTTGACGTCGCCGTTCAAGCGTGTGGGATGAAGTGAGTCGTGCAGCGCGTGGAGATCGACGCCGTGCGCGTCGAGATCGAGGTGCAGCGTTTCATCTCTGTAGTGTCCGTCTCCCGAGAACCTCCCGCCTCCATGTAAGACAATCTCAATTGCGCTGAAATCAAACTCGCGCTGCGCGCCTGAAAAAAACCCGCTGAGGCCTGTCAGCGGAACGCGGTTGTCGTTGCTCGCGCCAGGAATCGCGTTCGCTGCTTTCAGTTCGCCGGTCAACTTGTCTCCTTCAGCGCGAGCGGAAAGATCGATGGCGACGTCGGCTCGCGGAAGCTTGTCTCTAAGCTCCGCGGGGTCGATTCCCCTTGCCGAGGCGCGCATTTCGGAAATGGGGAGAAGCTCGTTGAAAGGATTAATGACGCTGCTCACGCTCGCGTTGGCCTTCCCGCTCGCCGCCGTGGCGTCAATACTGATGCGCGAAAGCTCTCCACGCAGTTTTAACTCTGCGGCGTAGCCATGCCCCTGCCATTCGCCCCAAGCGTTGGCGCTGCCGGAGAGCGAAAACGGTTTTTCATCTCCAAGCGCAGCTTGAGCTCGCGCGCTTCCGTATTCCGAGCGTAGCGAATCGATTCGCGCTGCATAAATTTCTCCGTCGTAATTCGCGCTGAATGCAAGGTCGCTCAGCTCGTGGCTTGCCTTGGCGTCCCCAATCGTCATCTTGCCGATGTGCGCGGCGTCGATTTCGAAACTGATCGGCAGCGCGACGCTGTCGGGTAGCTTCGGCGGTTCGTCTTTCTTTTTCTTCGTATACGACTCGACCTCTGCAACATTGAATCGCGAAACATGAAGACTTCGATCGAGCAGCGCACGTGGAGACCACTCGAGCTCGAGCCCGCGAATGACGAGGCGGCGGTCTTCGTCTTCGAACACGAGCTCGCCGATCGCAAGCGGCCCGTACAGCGACCCGGAAACGCCGCTGATCTGCAGCGCGCCGTCGCTTCTATCGATCGCCGTGCGCGCGAGCCATTGCAATGCTGACTCGCGTCCCGACCACCAGACAAGAACGGCGAGCGCCGCGACGACGACGAGTAAACACGCAGCGATAATTTTTAGCGCGCGGAGCATCAGAACGAGAACCCCACCGACAAGTGCAACCTCAGCTCGGATACGTCTTCACCATACGCGACATCAACGTTGATCGGGCCGACCGGGCTCCGATACCGCGCGCCTACCCCATATCCAGCGACCGGATCGAGATCATCAAAGCTGTCCCCCGCGTTGCCGAAGTCATAGAAGATCGCAGCGCCCCAATTGTCTGTCACCCGTTGTACGTATTCGACGCTGCCGATCGCCAGGTAACGGCCGCCGACGATCGCGTCGCCTTCGGGTACGCCCAGACTCTGGAATTCGTAGCCGCGTACCGACTGGTCTCCTCCTGTGCGGAACAGGAAATCGGCCGGGATACCATCGCGGCTGTCGGCAAGCACTGCGCCGATTTCTCCTCGCGCGATCAGTCGGCCGAAGTCCGCGACCGGCAGGAACCACGCAGCCTTGGTGTAGAGACGGCCGAAAGTCTGATCTGAAAGCGCATATTCGCTTGCCGCGGCGACTTGCGCATTCAAAAGATAACCTCGTTCGGGATAGATGAGATCGTTCACCTTGCGAGCAGTCCATGAATAGCTGGGCGCGAGCGCGCGGTTCAAATCGGATTCCGATCCCTGCACGCGCTGTTCCTCGATCAGGTATTGCAGGCCCAGCGCGGTCTCGTAGTCGCCACGCTTGCGAGTGCGCTGCCCTCCGAAGCGAAGCCGCAGCGTCTCTTCGTTCTGCACGTCGGTGCGCTCGAAGTCGGAACCGAAACTATCGCGATAACCCGACTCGGACGGCGGAAAAGTGAAGCGTGCGTTGATGAATTGCCGTTTCTGCTCGAGCGTCAGGTTGGAATCGAAACGGAACGCTGATCCGAACACGTGGCGGTCGCTGTAATCGACCTGTCCCCGCGCGCCCGTATTGGTCGAAAACCCCACTCCGAACCCCAGCCTCTGCGAAGGGCTTTCGACCACCGTTACTTGCACTGGCGCACGCGCTGGATCGGCAGGGTCGCGCGGCACGGTGACGAACGCCGACCCGAAATAACCCGTATCGATGAGTCTCGTTTGATATTCCAGCAGCACTTCCTGACTATACGGCGCCCCGGTTCTGATCGGGCTCAAGTTTTCGACGATGTCTTTCGGGTATCGATCCAGCCCGCTCACCTCGACGCCGCCAAAATAAACTTCGGGGCCGCTGTCGACGACGACCTTGAGCGCAACTTCTCTCGTGTCTGGAAAAACCCTCGCTTCGCTTTGCGCAATCCTCGCAAGCGCATACTGCCGGCTCACAACTTCGCGCAGCAACGCACGTTTCGCCGATTCCCATTCCTCCTGGCTGAATGTTTCTCCGCGCGAAAGCGTCCATGCAGCGCGCGCTTCGGCGATGCGCGGCTCGTTTTGTTCGATAGCGCCGTCGAACTCGATCTCGACTTCGGAAATCCGCGAGGGTTCTCCCGGATCGACAGCGAAGCTCGCGAGCCACTCGCCGTTTTTGCGATCGAGCGAAGATTCTATTGTCGGAGAAAAGTATCCGCGCGTCGCCATCAGCTCGCGGATCTCGTCTGGCGTCTGGCGGTAGATGCGGCGCATCTGGTCTTCGTTCATGAGCGGACTTTTCTTGCGCTTGGCAATCTCGAGATGCTGCGTCAGCCACTTCTGGTAAGGGCGGGGTGCGTTGATCTCGACCCGGTAGGAAAAAACCTGCGCGTGGAGCGCAATCGAAGTCCACGCGAAACAAAGGAGGACAAGCGCGCGCACTCCGAAATGCGACCCTCGCTCGGTAGTACAGTTCCGAGTCTGCTTGCGAGCCGCGCCAGCTTGCGAAGTAAACGAACGTGTCGCTCCGGGTGCGGGGAAACATGCAGCGATGTGAGACAGGTAACGATACATGGCGTTTTTCTGCGATTATGATCGCGAATGACGCTTCATAGCGCGAATGACCTTGCTCGCTGATATCGTTCTCGCTGTCCACTTCGTGTTCGTGCTGTTTGTCGTCGCGGGATTATTCCTGATATGGCTGGGCAAGGCGCTGGGCTGGCGATGGGTGCAAAATTTCTGGTTTCGCGCGTTGCACCTCGCTGCGATCGTTTTCGTCGCGGCTGAAGCGATCGTCGGAGTCACCTGTCCACTCACGCTCTGGGAAGATAGTCTCCGCGGCGGCGGCGACGGCACGAGCTTTATCGGCCGCTGGCTGAGCCGTCTCTTGTACTACACCTTTCCGGAGTGGGTTTTCACTGTCGCGTACGTCGCGTTTGCGCTGTTGGTTGCGATGACGTATTGGTTTATTCCGCCGAGGCGAACGTGAGCGCGCATCACCATACGAAAGAAATTTCGGCATGGGTGCGACGTTTCGCGCCCTCGATTCCCCGTCGCGGACAAGTCCTCGACGTCGCGTGCGGGGGAGGGCGGCACTCACGGTACCTGGCCGACCTCGGCTATCGAGTGGTTGCTGTGGATCGTGATCCCGCGGCGGAGCTGGAAGCGATCGCGCGAGTAGAGGTCGTCAAGGCGGATCTCGAAAATGACCCGTGGCCTTTCGCTGGTCACGAGTTCTCTGCGATCGTGGTGACCAATTATCTGCATCGTCCGCTCATTCCCCATCTCATCGACTCGATGGCGCGCTCCGCGCTCCTCATCTACGAGACTTTCGCCTGCGGAAACGAACGGTTCGGCAAGCCTTCAAACCCGCACTTCCTGCTCAAGCCGGGTGAATTGCTCGAATTCGTGCGCGGGAAACTCAAGGTCCTCGCCTACGAGGATCTCACCGTCGATGAACCCGCGCCGGCGGCGGTGCAGCGGATATGCGCGCTCCGCGAGTAAACGGCTCCAACCGCCAGATCGTTTGCAAAAGCTTGAGCTTGAATGGGATTCGATTAAACTTAGTCCGCCATGCCCCAGTACCGCGCCAACATGATTCAGGGCAGCCTGCCCGCGCTCGTCACCCCGATGTTCGAAGACGGGGGACTCGATCTCGAGGGCTTGCGCAACGTAATCGATTTCCACATACGCGACGGCTCGGATGGCGTCGTCGTCGTCGGCACGACCGGAGAATCTCCGACGGTCGATTTCGAGGAACATCGACTCATCATCCGCACAGCGGTGCAGCACTCTGCCGGGCGCATCCGCGTGATCGCGGGGACGGGCGCCAATTCGACGAAGGAAGCGATCGATCTCGCGCAATACGCGAAGCAGGCGGGTGCGGATGCGAGTCTGTCGGTCGTGCCGTATTACAACAAGCCGACTCAGGAAGGGTTGTATCGCCATTTCAAGTCGATCGCTGAGGCCGTCGATATGCCGCACATCCTGTACAACGTTCCCGGCAGAACCGTTGCCGACCTCTCGAATGAAACGACGCTCAAGCTTTCGCAGATTCCGAACATCGTCGGAATAAAGGACGCCACAGGAAACATGGAACGAGCAGCCGAGCTGACGAAAAAGGCGCCCAAGGACTTCGCGATCTACAGCGGCGACGATGCTTCATGCCTCGGGCTCTTATTGCTCGGTGGACATGGTGTGATTTCGGTAACGGCGAATGTTGCACCGCGGCTCATGCACGAGATGTGCAAAGCGGCGGCCGCCGGCAATATCCGAAGCGCACGCGCGATCAACTCAAGGCTGCTGGGGCTGCACAAGAATCTCTTTTTGGAAGCGAATCCCATTCCGGTGAAGTGGGCAGTATCGAGAATGGGTTTGATTCGTCCTGGAATCCGGCTGCCGATGACATGGCTTTCCGAGCGCTACCACGCGCTGGTCGAAGACGCGATGGAGCAGGCGGGAGTCGTGTTGAAGGAGCCGACGTACTCGGGAATGAGCCATGCATAAAACAGCGATTTTGATTCTGCTTGCGGTTGCGGTAGGCGGATGCAGCACCATTCTCCCGGAGCCCAAGAAAGTCGAATACAAGTCGGCAGGTAAGTTGCCGCCGCTCGAAGTGCCTCCCGATCTCACTGCACCGGGGACCGATGACCGCTACACGGTTCCTGACATCAGCCCGCAGGGCACCGCGACTTACTCGGCATACAGCAAAGACCGGGAGGGCGTACAGCCCGGATCGACCGAGCTTCTTCCGCTCGAGGGCGAAAAAGCGAGGATCGAGCGCGCGGGGTCTCAGCGCTGGCTCGTCGTCAAGGGAACGCCTGAAGCCGTCTGGCCGGTCGTCAAAGACTTCTGGAAGGAGACGGGCTTCCTCATCAAGGAAGAGATTCCCGAGGCGGGAGTGATGGAAACCGACTGGGCGGAAAACCGCGCGAATATTCCACAGGACGGAGTCCGCAAGCTCCTCGGGAAAGTGCTTGACCGCGTGTACTCCACGCCTGAGCGCGATAAGTTCAGGACGCGAGTCGAGCGGGGCGCGGAGGAAGGTACGAGCGAGATCTATATCAGTCACCGCGGGATGTACGAGATCTATACGACCGAGACGAAGGACACGACCGCGTGGCAGCCGCGTCCGGCTGATCCCGAACTCGAAGCCGAGATGCTGCGGCGGCTGATGGTGCGCTTCGGAGTCGAAGATGCGCGCGCGGCGGCGCTGCTGAAAGATAACAAACCAAATGAGCGCGCAACTCTCGTCAAGAACGGTAAAGAGCCAGCCTTGCTCGTAGTCGACGAGAGCTTCGATCGCGCGTGGCGGCGCGTGGGTCTCGCGCTCGATCGGGTGGGTTTCACAGTCGAAGATCGCGACCGCTCGCAGGGACTGTACTTCGTCCGCTACGTCGATCCTCAAGTCGACAACTACAAAAAGCCCGATGGCCTGTTATCGAAGCTGATCTTCTGGGATACCGAGCCCAAAAAAGACAAGACCAAGACGCACGAGTACCGAATCCAGGTCAAAGAAGAAGAGGAAAAGAGCCAGGTCAACGTTCTCGCCAAGGACGGCGGGCCGGCGAAGGCCGACGCCGCGAACAAGATCCTCGGGCTACTTTATAGCCAGTTGAAGTAAGACGAATAATTGTCCGCGCTCGTTGGTTCCAGCGGCCGGCTTGCCGGCCTTCACCGTTCACGAGCGGTTTTGATCAAGCCGCCAGTCTCGCAACGCATCGGTGACGCGCAGCCCAGGCGTTAGCAAAAATCTAATGCAAAAAAACCGGCGCTTGCGGCGCCGGTTTTTAATGAGCTTGAACGATCTATTTCTTTTCTTCGGGCTTCGTCGGATCGGTCGGTTTGGTTGCACCGGCTGACGGTGAACCGGCTGGCGGCGTCGTCGCCGGGGGCGGCGTCGCGGTCGACGGTGCGGGCGGAGGCGGTGCCGTGGTCTTCGGCGCCTCGTCTCTGCCGCATGCCGAGAGCATCAGCGCGACCACTGCGGCGTATATGAGCGAGCGTGTCATCTTGTTTTCCTCTCTGAATTAGTGGTGAGGCCAAGCGATTCTAGCACCTTAAGCGAATATAGCTAGTGTCGTCCTCCAGCGACAAACGTCATAAGCCGAGCGTCGTAGTCGCCACCGCAGGAGTGGAAACGGCCCAGATTTCATCGAAGCGCCGCTTCGTTTCCTGCGCTGCCGCCGAGTCGTACAAGACGGCCTCGCCGCGCGAATGATCCTTGTGGAAGCGGCGCACGCAATGCCGATCGTCGGCGAGGACAAATTCATCCTGCACCATCTTTGCTTCTTCTCCTGTTTCGCAGATCACAGTCGCGTTACTGAACATTCGGACTAGAGCGATAAGCCGCGGAAAGTCTCGGTGAACGTTGCTTGCGTCGTGCAATGCGATACGCAAACGATTGCGCGGATTTGCCAGGAGAAAAGCGCGGAGGAGGTCTGCACGCTCGCGGCTGTTGTATCCCGCGCTCAAGGTCGATGCAAATATTTCCAGCGTGCGCTCCGCCAGGGCGATCACTGTCGCCGTTGCGGCTTCGAGCTCAGCAACGCCGTTGAGCGATTTTTTCGACGGCTCGGTCATCGATCTTCAGGTATCCGGCGATGTACCACGAGTACAGCAATTCGCGTGTTTGCTTGTCAAGAGAGAGCGGCGGAGAAAGACGCCGTTTGTTCGCAAGCTCGATCAGCGCTTCGCTCGCCAACGCCGTTTCGCCATTGATGAAGACTCTTGCTTTGCGATAAAGCATCTGCGTTTTGAGCTCCAACGCTACACCGTACTTCTCGCAGCGCCTGCGAAATTCAAAGCGTGTGAGTTGCTTTCCTGGCGGCGAAAAAAAAACGTGCGGCTTCGGCTCGGTCAGATAGCGGCCGAAAAAATCTTCGACGTCGCGGCGATTCCACTTCACTTTCTCCAGCATACGCTGCGCCTTCATGAGCGCGGCATCGCTGATCTTCCCCGGCTCCTGCTGCACCTTGATTTCCGGATCGCGATACTCGCCTTCGAGCTCCAGAGTCTCCTCGAGATATCGGAGAAAATTCGCGGCAAGCTCTTGCGTGGAGGGCGCCCGAAATCCAATCGAGTAAGTAACGCACTCCTCGAGCGCAATGCCATTGTGCGCAATTCGCGGTGGCAGATACAAAACGTCCCCCGCCGTCACGCGCATCTGCCGGTCGGCGGAGAAATTCTGAAGCAGTTTGAGCGGTGCGTCGGGGACGAACATGGTATCGCGCAACCGACTAATCTGCCACAGCCTCGCGCCTTTGCCCTGCAGCAGGAAAACATCGTATGAATCGAAATGCGGTCCAACGCCGCCGCCGGGTACTGCATAGCTCGCCATCATGTCGTCGAGCCGAAACCAGGGGACGAAATCGAATTGTCTTAGCAGCGCATCGGCTTCGGCCAGGTGAAGATTGAGCCCCTGGATCAGCAGCGTCCAGTTCTTTGCAGGAAGCTCCTTGAAACGCGCAGGCGGGAAAGGTCCGTACTCGACATCCCATCGCCGACCGCGCCGCACGACCAGCCGCGATTCAACGTCGTCTCGACACGCGAGAGCGATCGCGCGTGCCCGATCTATGAAATTCTCGAACCGGGAAAAAGCCTGCGGAGCGAGGTAAAATTTTTTTTGCCAATAGCGACGGAGAAAATCGTGCGCAGTAATCCCGCCCGGGCGAAACATCGAAGAATTATATCGTCGCGCCGACTCAACCAACGAAGTGCGCTTTTCCCTTCATTGAAATGCGCTAGAATGAACCAGGGCTCTTACAGCGAGCCCACGCTAAAGGGGTATCGATGCTGCAGGTTGGTGAGAAAGCGCCCGAGTTTGATCTTCCCGACGCAGACATGGAAATGGTCGCGCTTTCGCAGTTTCGAAACAAGAATAACGTCGTGCTCTACTTCTATCCGCGCGACGACACCCCCGGATGCACCCTCGAAGCGACCGATTTCTCCGATATGGACCAGGAGTTCGCGCATCTCGACACGGTCGTTCTCGGTATCAGTCGCGACGACTGCCTCTGCCACGCCGCGTTTCGAGATAAACACGGTTTGACAGTCACGTTGCTCGCCGACACAGAGGGTGAAGTCTGCCAGCGTTACGACGTCCTCCAGGAAAAAGTCGTCGACGGCAAGCCGAAGACATGTATTCTGCGCTCCACGTTCATTATCGATACCGAAGGGATGCTGCGCCACGCGATGTACGGCGTCTCCGCACGCGGCCACGCAGCGGAGGTATTGAATCTCGTGAAAGGCTTCGCCCTTAAATCGCGCCGACGCGCGCAGGCAGTTTAGATTTGCCTGGCCGTATAGTGCGGCGCGAGGACGTGCAGCAGCTGCGGAAAGATCTTTGCGTTGCCTGCGACGATGTCTCCCAACTCCATCCAGCGCTGTTCGCCTGAGAAATCGGAAACGAATCCTCCCGCTTCGACGATCATGAGCGCGCCGGCAGCCATATCCCACGCGTGCAGCCCCAGCTCCCAGAATCCGTCGTACCGCCCGGCCGCGACGTACGCAAGATCGAGCGCAGCCGAACCCGGACGCCGTATTCCCGAAGTTCTCAAGGTGATTTCCCGTAACATTGCCAGATAACGATCGAGACGCGCAGTCTCGCGGAACGGAAAGCCAGTGCCGATCAACGCTTCTTCGAGTTTGCTGCGTTTGGAGACGCGCATCCGGTGCTCATTCAGAAACGCGCCGCGGCCGCGAGACGCGGTAAAGAGATCGTTGCGGTTGGGATCATAGATCACGCCATGCGCAATCTGGCCGCGATGGATAAGTGCGATCGAGATCGAGTACTGCGGAAAGCCGTGCAGGAAATTCGTCGTGCCGTCGAGCGGGTCAATGACCCATCGGTACTCCGAGCGGCCGGCCGCGCCGCTTTCCTCTGCTAGAATTTCGTGGTCCGGATACGCGCCGAGAAGGATTTCGATGATCACCGCTTCGGCTGCCCGGTCCACCTCAGACACAAAATCGTTTCGCGATTTCTTCTGCACCGTGACGAGATCCAGATTCTGCGATGCGCGCTGGATGATCGCCCCCGCGCGGCGCGCAGCTTTGACGGCGGTGTTGACCATCGGGTGCATACGTTCAGAAATGGCGAATGAAAAGTGACGGCTGGCTGCTCGCAAGCATGAGGAAGTTGCGAAACGCGCGATTTTAGTATGAACGCTGAGAGTGCGCTCGCGCGAGTCCAAGTAGTTCTGTCGCACACGACGCACCCGGGAAACATCGGCGCCGCGGCGCGAGCAATGAAAACCATGGGGCTGGCGTCGCTCAGTCTCGTCAACCCGGAACGGTTTCCAGATGCCGAGGCAGATGCGAGAGCCTCTGGAGCGCTCGATGTTTTGCGCGCTGCTACGGTTTGCTCAAGCCTCGATGAGGCTCTAGCAGGCTGTGTGCTTGCAGCGGCGACCACTGCGCGTCCGCGCGATCTTTCTCCCCGCGTTGTACCGATTCGCGAAGCAGCGAAGCGTTTGCTCGAAACGGCGAACACCGACGAAGTCTCGCTCGTTTTCGGCACCGAGAACTCCGGCCTTACGAGCGAAGAGGTCATGCGCTGCCAAATGGTCGTGCACATCCCGACAAGCTCGACTTATTCGTCGCTCAACCTTGCGTGCGCGGTGCAGGTGATGTGCTATGAAATGCGTATGGCGCTTTCCATGGCGGAGCGGGCAGAAAAAAGCATCGAGCGAGCGAGGCTCGACGACGTCGAACGGTTTTTCTCTACGCTGGAGCAGACGCTGGTCGAAATCGACTTTCTCGATCCACACGCGCCCAAGCGGCTCATGCCGAGGCTCCGCCGTCTGTTCACGAAAGCCGACGTCGAGAAGGAGGAGCTCAATATCCTGATGGGAATATTGAGAAAGCTTCGATCGCATCGTCCATGACACGTTTCCAGCGAATGAACCCTCTTCATCGCGCGTCTAGTAAAATGCGCGCACTGAAAAACCTGCATGTTTGAAAGACTGAAAGAAGAAATCTCGGTCGTATTCGACCGCGACCCGGCTGCGCGCACCCGCTGGGAGGTCATCACGTGCTATCCGGGATTTCACGCGCTCCTCTTCCACCGCGTCGCGAGCCAGTTGTGGCGTTGGAAAATGTTCTGGCTCGGAAGGCTGGTTTCGCATCTCGGCCGTTTTGCGACCGGCATCGAAATTCATCCGGGAGCGAAAATCGGCCGCCGTTTCTTCATCGATCACGGGATGGGAGTTGTCATCGGCGAAACCGCGGAAATTGGTGATGACTGCACGCTCTACCACGGCGTGACGCTGGGAGGAACATCGTGGAACAAGGGCAAGCGCCACCCGACTCTGGGAAGCGGCGTCGTCGTGGGCGCGGGCGCCAAAATTCTCGGTCCGATCGTCATCGGCGATGGCGCGAGAGTCGGATCAAATGCGGTGGTCGTACGCGCGGTTCCACCCGGCGCGACCGCGGTCGGCATTCCCGCGCACATCATCGACGACCATATCAAAAAGCCCGAGGCAAAAGCGGGATTCTCTGCGTACGCGGTCGGCGACAACATGGAGGATCCGGTCGTGCAGGCGGTGCACGGCTTGCTCGACCATACCGTGACGACCGACGAGCGGATCGAAAGAATCCTGCGTCAGCTGGAGCGGCTAGGAGTCGATACCGAGGACGAGAAAGCGATCGCCGACAAGTTCGATCCGCATTATCTGAACAAGATCGTCGACTGAGAATCCAAGGTAGAGGGCTTCCAGCATGGTATATCTCGATCACAACGCGACGACTCCGCTCGACGACAGAGTGCTGGAGGCGATGCTGCCGTTTCTCAAGCAGCATTTCGGAAACGCGGCCAGCCGGCACGAGTTGGGAACGGTCGCAATGCGCGCCGTCGATCGCGCCAGGCAGCAAGTTGCGGCAATTGTGCACGCGCGAGATGCGCAGGTCATTTTCACTTCAGGCGGCACCGAAGCGAACAATCTTTTTATCAAGGGCGTTGCCGAGTCGCTGAAACCCTCGCAAGCGCTGGTGTCCTCGATCGAGCACCCGTGCGTCGCGAGACCCGCAGAGTGGCTCGTGAAGCGCGGATGGAAGGTGCGCAAGCTCGAAAACGATGCCGAAGGTCGTATCGAGCCTGGCGATCTGCAGGCAGCACTCGCAGAGAGAACAGCGTTTGTTTCAGTGATGCTGGCAAACAATGAAACCGGAGTGGTCCAGGATATCGAGCCCATCGCCGCGGCAGCGCGAGGCGCCGGCGCTATCATGCACACCGACGCAGTGCAGGCGCTCGGTAAGATCCCGGTCGATTTTGCAAAGCTCAACGTGCACGCGATGTCGCTATCGGCGCACAAGGTATACGGTCCCAAGGGCGTCGGCGCCTTGGTGCTCGACAAGCGTCTTGAGCTGAAGCCGCTCCTCGCCGGCGGCGGACACGAGCGAGGGATGCGATCCGGAACATTAAACGTCCCGGCAATCGTCGGGTTCGGCGCTGCGTGCGAGGTCGCGGCGTCAAATCTTGAAGAGTATGCAATCGCGATGGAGAAGCTGCGCGGCCGCCTGGAAGCAGGATTACGGGAATTGAAAGCGGTGATATTCGGCGAGCACGCGAGAAGGCTGCCCAATACCAGCTACTTCGCGCTCCCGGGAATCGCCGGTGAGACTTTGGTGGTCGAGCTCGACAAGCGCGGATTCGCCGCGGCGAGCGGCGCGGCGTGTTCGAGCATGAAACAGGGCACGAGCGAAGTTCTGGAAGCAATGCGCGTCCCACCTGAAATCGCGCAGGGAGCGGTGCGTATCAGCTTGGGGCGGAGCAACACCGCGGAGGATGTCGATGCTTTTCTTTCGGCTCTTCGGGAAGTTGCCGGGCGTCTGCAACAATTGACCGCGATGCCGGTCTGACAAGGATCCTTATGATTACTCTCACTGAAAACGCGGCCAATCAAGTTCGCAAATCGCTCGCGAAGCGCGGCAAGGGAATCGGCCTACGGCTCGGAGTTCGCACGGTCGGCTGCTCCGGTCTCGCGTATCACCTCGACTATGCGGAAGAGGTCGGCGCCGATGACGTCCGCTTCGAAAGCGAAGGCGTCACGGTTCTGGTCGACTCGAAAAGCCTGCCGTACTTGCGCGGTACGCGGCTCGACTTCGTTCGCGAAGGTCTTGGGGAAAAATTCAAGTTCGAGAATCCCAACGTCAAAGGCGAGTGCGGCTGCGGCGAGAGCTTCAGCGTTTGAGCCGCAAGGTTTCTCAAAAAATTCGGGCAGCGGAGTGTGAGCGCTCGAAGGCAGTGCGGCCGCGGCGAGAGCTTCAGCGTTTACCGCGAAGCCGCACTCCGGATATTCAAACTGATTGCACGTTTGCACCGGGTCCAGCCCGCTTGAATTCTTTGAATCGGGCCAATAGAATTCCCGTCGCCTGAATAGGCAGGCACTTCAACTTAAAGGGGAATCTCATGAGTTCTACGGTCCGTATCCTGGTCGTCATCGCTGCGCTGGTGCTCGGCGCATGCGCAGGCGCGCCGGTCTATAACGTTACGGCTTCTCCGGTGAATACCAATAGCAGCAAGCCTTCGCTGGAAGAAGTTGGAAAAGCGATCAAGACTGTCGGGATCAATCTGGGCTGGCAGATGAAAGAAATGAAACCGGGCCATATCATCGGAACGTTGAACTTGCGTTCGCACCAGGCGGTGGTCGATATTAATTACACGACCAAGTCGTACGACATCACGTACAAGGACAGCAGCAACCTCAAGTACGGCGGCAGCACCATCCACAAGAACTACAACGGCTGGGTGCAGAATCTCGATCGTAGAATCCAGGCGCAGTTGAGCGGAATCTAGCCGCGCATCGAGAGGATTGCCGCGACCTGTCGCGCGTCGCGGGATTCTTAGGGGAACCACAGTGACGCAACAGACAGGACTTGAAAAGGAAGTCGCGAGCCTGATCGCAGAAGCGGTCAACCTCGATACCTCACCCGACGAAATCGATCCCGAGCTTCCGCTTTTTCGCGAAGGCCTCGGCCTCGATTCGATCGATCTTCTGGAGATCGCGCTTGCCGTCTCCAAGAGGTACGGCTTTCAGCTGCGCTCGGACGATCCCGAAAACGCTCGCATCTTCTCTTCGCTGCGTGCGCTCGCTGCCCACGTAGAGCAGCGACGTGTGCGATAAGCGCATTCAACGGGAGCGAAGTGTGTGACGCGAGCCGTGTTCGCATCGCTGCTCGTTTCGCTGGCATTGCTTTGGCCCGAGTGGTTTTTTCGTTCTCTTCCCCTGCTGATCCATACCGCCCTGGCAGCCGTTTTTCTGCGTAGCTTGTTCGGTGGACGAGAGGCAATCATCACGCGTATCGCCCGGTTCGATCGCGGTACGCTCAGCTCCGAGCTCGAGGTCTACACTCGCAGACTTACCTCGGTCTGGGTCGGAATGCTCGCGCTGCTTTCGTTGATCTCAATCTATTTTCTATTCGCGGAACATCTGGTCGGCGGTTACTTGCTTTGTTATTCGCTTCTCGGTGCGCTCTTTTTCGGCGAACAGATTTACCGCCGCCTCCGCTTTCCGCATTACACGAACTCTTCGCCCTGGCAGCTCATCCGACGCATACGAGAAATGGGCGCGCTGCGATGAAGCTTCCTCTTCTGCACGGACACCGCCCGGAGAGCGCAATCGCATGGCGGAGCGGTAAAAGTATCAGCGCTGAAGAGTTCATCGGCTCTGCACATGCTTTAGCGTCCCGATTGCCGGAACTGCCTTTTGTTTTCAATCTGTGTCACGACCGCTATCACTTTCTGCTCGCTTTCGCGGCTGCGCTGATCCGAGGGCAGACCAGCCTCCTGCCGCCGACGCGGCTCGAGGACTCGCTGCGTAAAATCAGCGAGGGCTTTTCTCCTTCGTACTGCCTGATCGACGAGCCGCTCAACTTGGAGGGGATGGAAGTCGTCGAAGTCCGTCATTTCGGAGCGCAACGATTGAGCGAAATCCCGTCGGTCCCGCAGCAGGCGCCCGCGATCATTGCGTTTACCTCCGGCAGCACGGGCGCACCGACGCCGCATCTCAAGACATGGAGATCGCTGGTCGCCATTGCGCGCGCGACTGCTTCGCGCATTCAGTTTGGTGCAGGGCAGAACATTGTGGGAACGATTCCGCCACAACATATGTACGGGCTGGAGACGACGATCATGCTCCCGCTGCAGGCGGGAGGGGCGCTCGCTACCGGCCATCCACTCACTCCCGCCGATATAGCGGCGTCGCTAGCGGCGCTTCCTACGCCGCGCTGGCTCGCGACGACTCCGATGCATTTGCAAGCGTGCATCGCCGAAAATGCCGCTCTTCCAAAGCTGTCGGGAGTCATCTGCGCGACGATGGCGTTGTCGGGCAAGCTGTGCGAGGACGCTGAGAATCTTACCGGAGCAACGATCCATGAAATCTATGGCTGCACCGAAGCGGGAACGGTGGCGTTGCGGCGTCCTTCGGCGACTCAAATGTTCACGCTCTGCGGCGAAACCGTGCTGCGAGAAATCGAAGAAGACGCATGGGTCGAGGCGCCGCATTTGCCGCATCCGGTCAAGCTCCCCGACCGCATCAGCGTCATCGACGAACGGACTTTCATCCTGCACGGCCGCAAGAGCGATATGGTGAAGATTGCCGGCAAACGCGCATCGCTCGCGGCGCTGACGAACGAGCTGATGGGAATTCGCGGAGTACGCGACGGAGTTTTTTATTTTCCCGAGCAAGGCCAGCGTTTGATGGCATTCGCGGTCGCGCCAGGAATGACTGCGCAAAGCGTCGTTGCACAACTTCGACACCGCATCGATCCGGTTTTCCTGCCGCGGCCGCTGGTTCTGCTGGAATCGTTGCCACGCAATTCGACCGGCAAACTGCCGCGCGAAAACCTCGCAGAGCTCGCGCATTCGGCCGCTGCCGAAATCGCGCGCTGATGCTTCGCTTCGAGGGCTGCATACCCGCGCATCACCCCGCCTTGCCGGGGCATTTTCCCGGGCGTCCGATCGTTCCGGGAGTCGTGCTGTTAACCGAGGTGGAGCGCGCAGTCAAACGAAATTGCGGCGCCGCGATCGTCGAGTGGCCGCAAGTCAAGTTTCTCTCTCCGCTCGCACCCGCGCAGCGCTATTCGGTTGAGCTCGAATTCGCGGACGGCAGCCGTGCGCGGTTCTGCGTTGTGAGCGGCGAAACTCCTGTTGCAACGGGCACGATACGAGTCGGCTCCGGCAACGGTCGCGAATGAAAGCCGCGTGGCTCGCGCAGCCCGAGCGCGGAAGCATGTTCGCGATCGAGCTCATCACGTGGATCAGTTTCAAGCTCGGTCGGCACGCCGGCGGCGTTTTGCTCTATCCAATTTCGCTCTATTTTGCGGTCTTCTCACGCCACGCCCGCAAAGCTTCGAAGCAGTACCTATCGCGAATTTTCGGCAGGGACGCGACTTTCGGCGAGATCTTTCGCCACTATCGCGTCTTCGCTTCGACGATCCACGATCGACTTTATCTGCTTTCGCATCGGCTCGATCATTTCGAAGTCAGAGTCTCGGGAGAAGAGTCGCTCGATCGCATGCTGGCGTGCGGCAAAGGTTGCCTCTTGCTCGGATCGCACCTCGGCAGTTTCGAGATTCTGCGCGTGCTTGGCAGACTGCGTAAGAAGCTCGACATCAACGTCGTCATGCACCTCGACAATTCGGAAAAAGTCACTCGCGTTTTCGACCGCATCAACCCCGAGTTCGCGAAGCGAGTCATTGCGCCCGGAAAACCCGATTCGTTGCTCAGGGTCAAAGAATGCCTCGAAAGAAACGAGATTGTCGGCATGCTGGGCGATCGCGTGATCGGCGCGGGAAGCGCCAAACGCTGCCGGTTCCTGGGGCAGCTCGCGCGCTTTCCGCTCGGCCCGCTAAAAATCGCTGCGGTTCTCGGCGTTCCGGTCGTGCTTTTTTTTGGCTTGTACCGAGGCGACGGAAGATATGACGTTGTGTTCGAGGATTTTTCCCAAAAGATCGAAAGCAAGGATATCGACTCATGGCTGGAAAGGTATGTCGAACGGCTCGAGAGCCATGCGAGAAGCGCGCCTTACAACTGGTTCAACTTCTATGATTTCTGGGCTGCGTAGCGATTCGCTCAAGCCGAAAGTTTTGCTGCTTGCCGTGAGCGTATTTTTCGCCGCTCTCGCAAACGCCTCGGAGTTCGATGTGGACGCGCTCATGGATATGCTGTCGTCGGTCAGAAAAAGCGAGGCAAGCTTTACCGAGACAAGGCATTTGGCAATGTTGGATTCGCCGCTCGTCCTCACTGGCACTTTGTCGTACAGCCGCCCCGATCGGCTCGAGAAAAAAGTGAACGCCCCGCACAGCGAGCGGCTGAGCGTCGAGGGGGACAAGCTCACATTCGAAAGTAAGGGGAAGGTAAAAGTCGTCGCGCTCGACCGCGAGCCGGTACTTCGCGCTTTCGTCGAAAGCATCCGCGCGACCCGCTCAGGCGACCAAGCAGCGCTCGAGCGTTTTTATCAGCTCGATCTGACTGGCGACCCGGGGGCATGGACGTTGACGCTCAAGCCCAACGATTCTTCGATGCGGCGGCAGGTAAAAGCAATCGTCATGTCGGGGCAGAACGAGCGCATCGTCGAGATCGAGGTGCTCGAGACGGGCGGCGATCGATCGATCATGGTGATCAACGAAAAAGCTTCATGACTCGCGCCGGCGGCATCGCCGTCGTGACGTGGGCGGCGCTGCTGGCGGTGAGCGGCTGGATTGTTTTTCGCACACCGGTCAAAACCGATCTCACCGGTTTTCTTCCCGCTGCGGCGACTTCGGCGCAGCAGCTCCTGCTCAACCAACTCCAGGAAGGCGTCGCGAGTCGGGTAGTGCTGATCGCGATCGAAGGCGAGGAACCCGAAGCGCTCGCTGAGTCGAGCCGCAAGCTCGCGCAGAAGCTCACCGCCAGCGGACTATTTGCGCATGTCAACAACGGCGAGGCGCAATTTCTCGACGAAGTGCGCGACCTCGTGTTTCGTCACCGCTACCTGCTTTCTCCGGGCGTTACCGCCGACCGATTCTCAACGCAAGGATTGCGGAGCGCGCTCGAGGATAATCTCGCGCTTCTCGCGTCATCTGCAGCGAGCTTGATCAAGGACACATTGCCGCGCGACCCTACCGGGGAGTTGCTCCGGATCCTGTCTCGGCTAGGACCTTCGAGCGGACCGAGGAGCGAATATGGCGTGTGGTTTTCGCGCGATCGCAGTCGGGCGCTCCTGCTTGCGGAGACGCGCGCTCCCGGATCAGACCTCGATCGGCAACAGCAAGCGATCGAAACGATAAAAAAGTCGTTTGCTGAGATTCCGGGCAGCGCGGAGCTCCTCCTCTCCGGACCAGGAGTTTTCGGCCAGGATGCGCGCCAGACGATCGAACGCGAAGCGTACTGGTTGTCGCTCGCCGCGACTTTACTCGTCGTCCTGATCCTTCTTTCGATCTATCGCTCGCCGATACCGGTTGTCCTCACTGCGTTGCCGGCGGCAACCGGGCTGGCCGTCGGGATCGCGTGCGTCGCGTTCGGCTTCGGCGTCGTGCATGGAATCACTCTCGGGTTCGGCGCAACGTTGATTGGAGAAACGGTCGATTATCCAAGCTACGTTTTCACGCATAACGCGCGAGACGAGCCGCTGGCCCGGACGCTGAAACGGATCTGGCCGACGCTGCGTCTCGCTGTTCTCACGACGGTGTTCGGCGCGTGTGCGATGCTCGCTTCGAGCTTCACGGGTTTATCGCAGCTCGGCTTGCTTACGGTGAGCGGCGTGCTTGCCGCAGGTCTCGCTACCCGTTTCGTCCTCCCTGCGCTTGCGGGCGATGCGACTTACCGCGTCCGGCTCGTTCCAGTGAAAGCGTTCACAGCCGTTGCGGCACTCACGCGTTACAGGCTCATTGTGGTTATTGCGATCGCAATCGCCGCGGCGGTGCTCATCGCGGAACGCAGCGAAATCTGGGACGACGACATCGCGAATCTAAGCCCGGTTTCTCAGGCCGCGAAAGATCTCGACCAGCAGCTTCGCGCCGAGATGGGGGCGCCGGATGTGCGCTATCTTTTTGTCATCGAAGGCGCAACCAGAGAAGACGCGCTCGTTGCAAGCGAAAAGAAAATCCCTTGGCTTGAGCGCCTGGCCGAGAGTGAAACCATCTCCCGCTACGAGCTTGCTGCCGCGTTTGTGCCAAGCATCGCAACACAGGAAGCGCGCAAGGCTGCGCTGCCGGATTCTGAAACGCTGGCGCGCAACCTTGCCAACGCGAGCAAGGGCCTCCCGTTTCGCGCCGGATTGTTTACTCCGTTCCTCGAAGACGTGAGGCAGGCGAGAGCGAGTCAGCCGCTCGACGAATCGACTTTGCGCGGAACTGCGCTTGCGCTCAAAATGAATGCGCTCCTGTTCGAGAACAGCGGACGATGGGTAGCGCTGGTCCCGCTCAGCGGGATTTCGGACGCCGAGAAGCTCAAAGAGCTGGCACAGCGAGAGCCCGGGATCTGGCTGCTCGATCTCAAAGCCGAATCGAACGAGATGATCGCAAGCTATCGTTTTGAGTCGCTGCGCTACATCGCAGGGGGGGTCGCGGCGATCTTTATCGTGCTCGCGATGGGACTCAATGTTCGTAGTGCGCTCTGCGTGCTGACGCCGGTTGCCGCGGCGGTCGTCATTACCCTCGGAATTCTCGTTGCGGGCGGGCAGCTTCTTACGCTGTTCCATCTCGTTTCGCTGCTTCTCGTCGTCGGCATAGGACTCAACTACTCGCTCTTTTTCAATCGTCCCAGTGCGGAGATCGAAGAACGCCGGCGAACGCTGACCTCGCTCGTCGTCTGTAGCATGACGACCATCAGCGCGTTTGGATGTCTCGCGTTCTCGGCAAATCCGGTGCTGCGCGCAATCGGCAGCACGGTCGCGATGGGCGCAGCGCTCTCGCTGGCTTGTGCGGCAATACTGGCAAGAAAATGAAGCGCTCGAAACGACCTACGCGTTTTCGGTCGCCGCGATTCCCTCGATCTCGAGCAACAGATCGGCGCGGCAGATGTCCGCCTGCAGGTACAGAACTGGGAAGCGCTCTCCCAGTTCGTAGCGCAACTTTTCACGCACCAGGCCATAGTGCTCCGCGCGGCGAAGATAGACTTTCAACAGCCGCAGATCCGAGCGATCCAAGTCGACGCCTTCCCGCGCGCACGTTGCGGCGATGAGCGAGTCGATGTTGGCAAGCGTCTCTTCGAGCTGTCGTGCGACATCATCGGCGTGCACCGTTTCATGGCCGACGATGCTTGCAGTTCCGGAGATGAAAAGCGTCGCTGTTCCATCAAGCTTCGTAAGCGTAGCGCGCGCGAAAGCGGGACTTTTCGGCGAGTACCGCGGCGGGTACCGGTACGCCGCGATCTGCCTCGGATTCTCCTGCGGTATTCCGGCAGTTTTGGAAGCGAGAAAATAGATCAGGAGATGACCGGCCTTACTCCCCACCGCACTCGCGGCGGGAAGGCTGCGGGTGAATCCCGGGTCGTCTTCGAAAAACGCGCGGTGCCGGCCGACGCAGAATCTCTTGTAGCGTTCGAGCCGCATATCGTCCTCGTTGATGCCGGGAAAATAATTCCACACGCGCAAAAGATGCGGATATCCCTTTCGCCGCAGCACGCCAAGAATCGACGACATCGCGTTGTAAGTCGGCGTCTCTAGCAGCACCGCCTCGCTTTCGACGTAACCCATGAGCACGTCGCCGCTTGCGGCGTAACGAACTCCGTCGCTTTCTCCGCGCTCGACTGCACCAGCGGCAAACCACGTCTCGAGCAACGGCTCCTCGTTGAACTGTGGAACGCGTACCCGGATAACAGGAAAATCACCGCGAGCGCGATTGAGTGCGTGATAGTCGATCACCGCGAGCACGCGATCGCGATCGAGCGAATGAGAGGCGGAGACGGGAATGTACTGCGCGGTAAGTACGGCGGCGGGGGAAAAGTCAGGTTGCCGCGCGCGGAACATTTGTTATGCGTCGCTGCGACGTGAAGCGGCTGGCGAAAAAAGCGCCGCGCGCCAACGAATTCACGCCGTTCACCGCGACTTCGCAATTTGAATCTGCATCACGCCTGCCATTCTAGCAGCGTCGCGCGGCACGTTTGCTACAATGCGCGCGAAGTGACACCGCTTCCCATCACCAGGATCGCGCTCGCCAATCCTCTGGGCTTGGGTGTGAGCGCGACGCGCGAAGCGCTGAAGTCGGGCCGAAGCGGGTTGCGGCGCAACGACTTCGTCGATCTCGACACGTTTATCGGACGCGTCTCCGCGGTCGAAGAGTCGCCGGTCATCTCCGAGCTCAGCGAATTCGATTGCCGCAACAACCGGCTCGCGCAGCTCGGATTGCAGCAGGACGATTTCGAAACCGCAGTTGCGCACGCAAGAAAGAAGTATGGCGCATCGAGAATCGCCGTCCTGATCGGCACCAGCACTTCGGGAATTCTCGAAACCGAGATCGCGTATCAGAATCGCCTGCAAGACGGCTCGCTGCCGCCGAGTTTGCGCTACCGTTATAGCCACAGTGTTTTTTCGGTCGCGGATTTCGTACGCCGGTATCTCAAGTTGCAAGGCCCCGCGGCTGCTGTTTCCACCGCGTGTTCGTCAAGCGCGAAAGTTTTCGCGAACGCGCACCGCTTCATCGAAGCGGGATTATGCGACGCGGCAGTGGTCGGCGGAGTCGATAGCCTGTGCGGGACGACGCTCTATGGATTTTCTTCGCTCGAGCTACTCTCGCCCCGGCCTTGCCGTCCCTGCGACGAAAAGCGCGATGGCATTTCGATCGGCGAAGCAGCTGGCTTCGCGTTGCTCGAGCGGGAAGCCGAGGGCGAGTTCGAGCTGCTGGGCTACGGCGAATCGTCGGATGCTCACCATATGTCGTCGCCACACCCGGAGGGGAGGGGCGCATATCTCGCGATGTCTGTGGCACTTTCGCGGGCCGGGCTCGAAGCTGGAGACATCGATTACATCAATCTTCACGGCACCGCGACAAGGGCGAACGACATCGCGGAGGATCTCGCGGTGCACCGACTGTTCGGCGCTGCGACGCGTTGCAGCTCGACAAAGGGTTGGACCGGACACGCGCTGGGAGCGGCCGGGATCACCGAGGCAATCATTTGCTGCATGAGCCTGCGTGATGATCTCCTTCCCGCGACGCTCAACACGAGCGTGATCGACCGCGAGTTGAAGAGCTCGATCGTGCTCGACAACTTGTCCGCAAAGCTCAAGCGCGTGCTCTCGAATTCGTTCGGTTTCGGCGGCAACAACTGTTCGCTCATCATCGGCAAGACATGAAGGTCCACGTCCAGGGAGCCGGCGTGCACGCCCCTGGCCTGCAAGGCTATCCCGCTTTGCTCGAGATTCTTGTGGGATCGAAGCCTTACACGGGCGCACCCGCCCTGCCGCCCAGCCCTGAAATCCTGCCTCCGGTCGAGCGTAGACGTAGCGCCGAGACGGTGCGCTATGCACTCTCGGTCGCGCACGAAGCTCTCGCGATGAGCGGGATGGACGCGAAAGAAGTCGCGAGCGTCTTCGCATCGGCCGGGGGCGACGGTGCGACGCTGCATCAGATCTGCGCCGCGCTTGCTGCTGCCGATCACACCGTCTCACCGACTCGGTTTCACAATTCGGTGCACAACGCCGCCGCGGGATACTGGAGCATCGCTGCGGGTTCGCCGGCTCCTTCGACTAGTCTCTGCGCGCACGACGCGAGCTTTGCCGCAGGGCTGCTCGACGCGGCGGCGCAGGTGACGGTCGATCGTTGCGCGGTCTTGTTGGTTGCGTTCGATTGCCCGGAGCCCGAGCCTCTGCGGGCGTTGAACACGGTTCGCGATCCCTGCGCCGTCGCGTTCGTGCTCTCGCCGCGGCATGACGAGCGGACGATCGCTTCATGGCAGATTTCGATCCAGCAAGGCGATGGCGCTGAGCCGACAAATTTCCCGGGGGACAAGTTGCAGAACCCGGCAGCTTCGGCTTTGCCGTTGCTCGCATCACTTGCAAAAAAAGAGGCGGCGTTGTTTAAGCTCAGATACTTCTCCGGGCAACGCGTGCTCGTCGAGTGCCAAAGCTGACGAAGCTCGAACTCGCACGGCTGCTGCCGCATCAGGGCGCGATGTGTCTGCTCGATGCGGTCGACGAATGGAATGCCGAAGCGATCGTCTGCCGCGCCGTCAGCCATCGCGATCCGCAGAATCCGCTCCGCGTGGATGCATGTCTGCCCGCGATCTGCGGCGTCGAGTACGCGGCGCAGGCGATGGCGGTGCACGGCGCGCTCGTTGCGCCCGGAAATCCGCGCGCAGGTATGCTTGCGGGTTTGCGCGACGTCAGAGTTTTTGCTGAGCGACTCGACGATATCCATGAGGATCTTTCGATCGGCGCGCGCAAGTTGATCTCCGAAGGAGAACGCATGCTCTACGAATTCGTCGTGCAGGCGGACGCTCGAGTGCTCCTGACCGGTCGCTCCGCGGTGTTTCTGGATTCCGAACGGACGGTGGCGAGAATCCCGGCATGAAGCGCGCGCTGGTGACGGGGGGCAGCGGCGCGATCGGCGCTGCGATCTGCCGGAAACTTGCGAAAGCCGGACTGCACGCGGTCGTGCATGCACATCGCCACGAAGACGAGGCGCGTTCGGTCGTCGATACGATTGTGCGCGAAGGAGGAAGCGCCGAAGCGGTATTTTTCGACGTCACCGACGCAGAAGGCTCGGCGAGGTCGTTGGAAAAACTGCTGCAGCGCGGTCCCATCCAGGTTCTCGTGAACAACGCGGGAATTCACTCCGATGCGCCGATGGCCGGGATGAGCCATGAGCAATGGCTCAACGTGATCGCGGTCTCGCTTCATGGATTTTTCAACGTGACGCAACCGCTGCTCCTGCCGATGGTGCGGACTCGCTGGGGACGCATCGTCAACGTCTCCTCGGTCTCCGGAATCATCGGCAACCGCGGCCAGGTCAACTACGCTGCGGCGAAGGCGGGGTTGCAGGGGGCGACGAAATCGCTCGCGCTGGAGATCGCGAGCCGCGGCGTCACGGTGAACGCGATCGCGCCCGGGATCATCGCCGCGACGGGAGCGGCGCACGGTTTCGACCAGGATCGTATCGCGCAGCTGGTGCCGATGAAACGGACGGGAACCGTCGACGAAGTCGCCGCGCTCATCGCTTATCTTGCTTCCGAAGACGCGGGGTACATCACCGGACAGGTCATTTCGATCAACGGAGGAATGGGATAAGGCCGGAGGAAAGATGAAGGATGAGGGATGAAGGATGAGGGATGAAGGTGGGGGATGAAGGATGAAGGATGAGGGATGAAAGATGAGGCGATGAGGGATGAAAGATGAGGGATGAGGGATGAGGGATGACAAGTTTGTCATGCTGAGCGCTTGCGCGAAGAATCTGCTTTGTGCTTCGATCAGCTTCGGTGCGGACGCAAAAGAATCGTCATCCTGAACGAGTGGACGCGACCCGGAATCCAGAACGGTCGATGAACTTCCTGGATTCCGGCGTTCGCGGGAATGGCGCTTAACATGAAACACCGCTACACCGTGGTAATCCCTGCGTATAACGAGGAGGCAACGATTCGCGAGGTCGCGACGGGCGCTCTCGCGCAGGTTTCGCACGTCATCGTTGTAGACGATGCTTCGACCGACGGCACTGTGGCGGCGCTGAACGGGAGCGGGGTTGAGGTTTTGCGGAATCAAAAGAACCTGGGGAAGGCAGGCAGCCTGAGATGCGGGTTCGAGCAAGCGCTGGCAAGTGGAGCGAGCGCGATCATCACGCTGGATGCTGACGGGCAACATCGACCCGAGGATATTCAGCGTCTCATCGCGGCCTATGAGCGCGATCCACGCAGCCTCGTGATCGCGTGCCGTCCGCGGCAGCGCAAGGACGCTCCGGCGCAGCGCTACTACGCGAATCGGTTCGCCGATTTCTGGATAGGCTGGGCGGCTGGCGCGCCTATCCTCGACAGCCAATCGGGTTTCAGGTTGTATCCCGCGGAGCTCCTTCGCAATATCGAAGTGGGACGCGGTCGTGCTGCAGGTTTTGTGTTCGAGAGCGAAATCCTTATCGCGGCAGCGCGCGCCGGATGGAAGATTGCCGCGGAGCCGGTTCCCGCACTTTATTTCCCCGGCGGCAGGCGGAGCTACTTCCGGCCGGTCATCGACATCGCTCGAATCGTGCGTATGGTCGCGTGGAAACTGATTTCGCGGGGAATGTATCCACGTGGCCTGCTTAATAGCTTGCGCAAAGACCGCCGCGATTCCGATCGGTTGTACGAGGAGATCAAGGAGTGAGCGGAATGTCGGGCCGCTGGTCGCGTGAGTTCGATCCGACACCGCTCGATTCTCGCGTGTCCGCATTTGTCTCTGACTTTCCAGAGTGCGATGAGCGCTTGCACCAAAGCATCGAGCTTCTCGATCGCTACAGCACTGACCTCGCGATCGACATATTGCACAAGCTCGATGTGGTCGAAATCTTGCGTGAGTGGCGATCGGCAGGAGACATTCAGCGACTGCGAGGATTCACACCGCGCTTTCGTGTGGCTCTCAACTGGTTGCTGGCAAGGCTGCGGGAGTCAGCGCTCATCGATTTCGACGGCCAAGCGAGTTTTCGATTAAGACAACCGCTGCCGCAACCTCGGCTGCCCGAGCTTAGGGAGCTTGGGCTGTCGATCGATCCTGCCAACGCCGCATCGCTCTCGCTTATGGAGCGCGCGGCTTCGCTTTATCCCGCCGTCGCCCGAGGCGAGGTAAGCGGCGAGCACGCGCTGTTCGGATTGGGCGAGATCGAACTTTGGTCGAATTATTTTTGCAACGCCAATCCGTCTTACGCGATCAATAATTCGATCGCGGCGAAAGCCGCCGCAGATCGTGCGGGCACGAAAATTCTCGAAATCGGCGCGGGGACCGGCAGCGCCAGTGAAGCGCTGCTGGGAGCGATCGAAGCGCGCGGCCTTGCGGTAGAGCGCTATGTCGTCACCGAGCCGAGCGGTTTTTTCCGGCGGCGTGCCGAGCGCAGCTTGAAGCGCCGCTTTGGCCATCTTCCGCTCGAATTCGCCTCGCTCGATGTGGATCGTGCCTGGCATCAGCAGGGGGTGCGCCGAGGCGAGTTCGATATCGTGTACGCGGTCAATGTGCTGCACGTCGCAGAGGATCTGTTGCTCACATTGCACGAAGCGCGGGGCGCGCTGGCGCCCGGAGGATGGCTGGTCGTCGGCGAATGCCTTCGTCCGTATCCGGCACAGCCGATGTACCCCGAGCTTGTTTTTCAGATCCTCGACAGCTATACCGACGTCGTGCTCGATCTCGAGTTTCGGCCCAACCCCGGTTTTCTAACGGCCGCGCAGTGGCGTAGCGCACTGTCGCGCGCTGGCTTCGACATCGTCGATATCGTTCCGGAAGTCGAGCGCATCCGCGAGCTCTATTCGCACTTTTTCACCGGTGCGATTTGTGCGCGAATCAATGGCTGAATCACCGCAAGCGCCGCATCCGGTTTTGACCCGGTATTACTCCGACGCGCAGGCGCGCGCGCCGTTGATTCGGCAAATGTTCGATGCGACAGCGCCGCGTTACGACCGCATCACCGGCGCGATGAGTTTTGGCAGCGGCGTTCATTACCGGCGCCGCGCGCTGCGCAAGCTCGGATTGAGCAGCGGGATGACGCTGCTCGACGTTGGCTGCGGCACCGGAGTAATCGCTCGCGAAGCCGCGCGTCTTGTGGGCGGACAGGGGTTTGTCGTCGGCGTCGATCCGAGCGCGGGAATGTTACGGGAGGCACGCGAGAACGAAGTCCGAATTTCGGTACAAGGTTTGGGAGAATCGCTCCCGTTTTCCGCGGAAAGCTTCGATGCGCTCGTGATGGGATACGCGCTGCGACATGTCGCCGACCTCGACGCCGCATTCTCAGAATTCCGGCGCGTGCTCAAGCCGGGTGGCGTCGCGCTATTGCTGGAAATCACGCTTCCCCAATCGCCGATCGGCCGGGCATTGCTGAAGATGTATCTGAAATCGACGGTGCCGGCGATGGCGCGCCTGCTCGGCCGCAACCGCGAAGACGAGCTCTTGATGTCGTATTACTGGGACACGATCGAGCAATGCGTGCCGCCCGAAGCGATTCTCGATCGATTGCGTAGCGCAGGCTTTACGGGAGTCGAGCGGGAAGTCGAGCTCGGGATCTTCAGCATGTACCTCGCGAGATAGATTCGCAATCGCCACTTCGCATGCGAGCGAATAATTCGACGGGGAGCTCGCTGGTTCGTGCCGCGCGGCGGAACGCGTGGCTTACCGTGACGATCCTCGTGCATGCGATTTGTGTCGTCGCGCTTTTCGCCAGCCCCGGTTCGTGGCCGGTCATCGTCGCGGTCATCGTCGCTAATCACGCATTACTTACCATCGCCAGCGTGTCGCCCCGCAGCCGCTTGCTCGGGCCGAATTTGAGAAGGCTGCCCGCAGACGCGCAAGACGATCAGGTCGCGCTGACTTTCGACGATGGGCCGGATCCGCACGTCACTCCGAAGCTGCTGCGAATTCTCGCTGAGCATGACGCGCATGCGTCTTTCTTTCTGGTCGCGCAGCGGGCAGAGCGATATCCGGACATCGTGCGCGCAATCGCCGACGCCGGTCACAGCGTCGAGAACCACTCGCTCAGGCACGCCGCACATTTCGCGCTGCGCGGCCGGCAGACAATGAAGCGCGATATCGAGGCGGCGCAAAAAATTCTTTGCGCGCTCGCGCGGAGAGCTCCGAGATATTTTCGACCGCCAGCCGGGATGCGCAATCCGGGTCTCGGCCTTCTCCTGCACGAGCTCGATCTGGATCTCGTGAGCTGGACCCGGCGCGGCCTGGACACGATCACCCGTGATCCGGACCGGGTACTTCGCCGGCTGGTCCGCAATCTGCGCGGCGGAGACATTCTGGTGCTGCACGAAGGCTCAAGCGCCCGCGATTCCGAAGGCGAGCCCGTCGTCCTGAAAGTTCTACCGCGTCTGCTTACCGATCTAGAGCAGCGGAACCTTCGTGCAGTGGCAATCCCGGTGATTGATGCTGTGCTGCAAGGCGCGCCGACGACCAATGTGACCAGTCGATCTACTTGTGCATAGGGCCGTCAATACGGGTTCGCTCCCCTATGGCGCGCCTCCCCGGAATTCGCCTTGACCACTCCTCTGTTAGCGTACTGCCACGTGTTTCGCCAAGCCACTCGTCAATCGCTGGGGCGTCTCACAATTGGGCGAAGATGGTCGTCATTGCTGAGTCGTTTTTCTTATAGTTCGGGCCAGGCATGGTGAAACGTTCATCAAGCGCAACCAAGTCGTGGATTTTTGACACGCTAAACAGCAGCTCGCGTTCAACACCGCCTCTTATCTGGTGAACGCGTAAACAGTTCGCTTCCTCTGATTCCTATTCCATAACATTGCGGTTCTGCAATGCGTGTTCTTCCATTGTAGGTAAACGATACCCTTTGCCTGCTGCTGATCGCTCGCACAATGACTTGATTCATATACCTTCAGAAAATGAGCGCCGTGATAAAAATCCCGAGCATGAGAAAAGCGAGAGCGAGCTTCGCCGCCGCGCCGAACAACAACCCGATCCAGGCGCCGAAACCAGCGCGGCCCGCCTTGAAAAGATCGGGATGCGCGGTGTATTCGCCGATCACCGCTCCGGCGAAAGGACCGACGATGAGCCCGGGAATTCCGAAGAAAATTCCGGCCAGCGTTCCGAGCGCGGCGCCGACCACCGAGCGGCCGCTTGCCCCGTATTTTTTTGCGCCCAGACTCGTTGCTGCGAAGTCGACTAGATAAGAGATAAGTGTCAGCACCGCGAGAATCCCGATCGTGATCGCGCTCACCCGCTCGAAGCCGTCGATCCACGCGCCGAACATGAGCCCGAAAAACACGAGCACGACTCCGGGGAGCGCGGGCAGCACCGTACCGGCGATGCCAACGACGACGAGCAACGCCGCGAGTATCCACCAGAGAATCGCGAAGTCCCCCGCGAGCTCAAACGTCATTTGCGAAATGTCTCTTGATGAGATCGATGTTCTTGCGATTCGCCTTCCAGAAAGCATCGAAGACGTCGCCGACTCCCGGCACCGCGCCAACCGCCGCGTCGATCGCGACATTCCAGATCATTTTGGAGATGATCGTTTTCGGTACGCCAAGCTTTCTCGCTTCAGACACGATATGAAGCGAAACGACCGCAGTCGCAAGATCTCCCAATCCGGGAATCAAACCCAGCAGCGCTTCGAGCCCGATGCGTTTGTCGGTGCCGGGGATGACAATGCTTTCGTCCATCAGGTGCGCGAGCCGGTCGATCCTCGCCAGCCGGTCGGCATCCGGAACGACGCGTCCCTCCATCGTGTAAGTCGCCATCAGTTGTCTGTCCGTAAGATTTGAAAAATAACTTCGCTCGCGAACCCGCGGCTCTGAAGAAATCGGACTTGTTTCGCCTTGTCTGCTGCGGTCCGCGGCAGCACGCGAAACTTTTTGCGCCAGACGCTTCGCGCGGCCTCGAGCTCGCTTTCCCGCAATTTGACGCTGTGCGCGTCAACTAATTCCGCGGCGACTCCCTTTTGCTTGAGCTCGAAGGCGATTCGTGATGCGCCGAAACGGGGCCGGCGTGTGTTGACGAGGGCTTCGGCGAAGCGAGCATCTGAGAGCCAGCCTCGGCTTTCGAGTGAATCGAGAAGCCGCTCCAGCTCTAAGCTGTCCGCTCCGTAATTAGCCAGCTTTTTTGAGAGCTCGGCACGTGAATGTTCGCGCCGGGAAAGGAGTTTGAGCGCGCGCGCTTCGAGCGACGGCTCTTTCACCCCACAGGCGCGAGCGCGGCGACTCCGGAATTGACTCGGATCTTGTTCTCGATATCGGCGGCCATTTCCGGGTGCTGCTTGAGGAATTCGCGCGCGTTGTCTTTGCCCTGACCGATACGCTCGCCGCGGTACGAATACCAAGCGCCAGTCTTCTCGATGACTTTCTGATTGACGCCGAGCTCGATGATTTCGCCTTCGCGCGATATTCCCTCGCCGTAAAGAATGTCGAAGTCGGCCTGCTTGAACGGCGGCGAAACTTTGTTCTTCACGACTTTCGCGCGCGTCTCGTTGCCGACGATTTCGTCTCCCTTCTTGATCGAACCCGTGCGGCGAATGTCGATTCGCACCGACGCGTAGAATTTGAGCGCGTTGCCGCCGGTCGTCGTTTCGGGATTTCCGAACATGATTCCGATCTTCATGCGAATCTGATTGATGAAGATGACCAGCGTATTCGAGCGCTTGATGTTGGCGGTGAGCTTGCGCAGCGCCTGCGACATGAGGCGCGCCTGCAACCCCATCTGCGGCTCTCCCATTTCACCTTCGATTTCCGCGCGTGGAGTCAGCGCCGCAACTGAATCGATGACGACAATGTCGACCGATCCCGAACGCACGAGCATGTCGGTGATTTCGAGCGCCTGCTCGCCGTTGTCGGGTTGGGAGATGAGCAAATCGGCAACTTTTAGCCCGAGCTTCTGCGCGTACTGCGGATCGAGCGCGTGCTCGGCATCGACGAATGCCGCAACACCGCCCAGCTTTTGCATTTCAGCAACTGCGGACAAAGCAAGCGTCGTTTTTCCAGACGATTCAGGTCCGTAGATTTCGACCACCCGGCCCCTCGGAAAACCGCCCACGCCGAGCGCCATGTCGAGTCCGAGTGATCCGGTCGAAACGACTTGCAGATCTTTTGATGCGTCGGCCTCTCCGAGCCGCATCACCGAGCCCTTGCCGAATTGCTTTTCGATCTGCGAAAGCGCAGCAGCGAGCGCCTTGGCCCTGTTGTCGTCCATGTGGATTTTCCCCGCGATGATTTCGCGAAATTATGTCACAGAGAGCGCAGCCTCAAAAGCCGACGGCAGTAGCTCAGCGTTACACTAGATACGCAGGAGATTGATTAGACCTTGAAGAGCGGCGCGCGTCGCTTCATGGCGTATGGTGCCGCGATTACCCTCGAGATAACGCGTTTCGCCGACGAGCGCGCCGTCTTTCAGCGCCCACGCGATGCACACCGTGCCGACGGGTTTGTGTTCTGTTCCGCCTGAAGGACCTGCGATTCCGGAGACGGCGACTGCAACTTGTGCGCGGCTCTTTTGCAATGCCCCTTTCGCCATCTCGCGCACCGCTTCTTCGCTGACCGCGCCGTATCGTTTCAACGTTCTCTCGCCCACGCCGAGCATCTCCATCTTCGATGCGTTGCTGTAGGTGACGAATCCGCGGTCGAACCATTCCGAGCTGCCTGCGATTCTTGTCACGGCTTCTGCGATTGCGCCGCCGGTGCACGATTCGGCGCTGACCAGCATGAGCCCGCCGCGCTTCAGCGCAGCGCCGACGTCTCTCGCTAGATCGTCCAGCATTTCGGCTGCTGATTGATCAGGCGAAGTGGTCAAACGACCGCCCTTTGAACTCGACCGGTTCACCGTGTTCGTCGACTAGTCTCAAGCCGTCTTCGCTCTCGATCGCTCCTATGCGCGTGAGCGGAAGACCGAGCGCTTGCGACAGCGCCTCGATTTGTCCGCGACGTGAGCGAGACGCGGTGAAGCAAAGCTCGTAGTCGTCTCCGCCGGCGAGCAATGCCTGTAGCGCGACACGCGTGGGGAGCTTCCGCTGCAGGACTTCCGATAGTGGAATTTGCGATACGTCGATCGTTGCACCGGCTTGCGAGCGTTCGAGAACATGGCTGAGGTCCGCGATCAATCCGTCGGAAATGTCAATCGCCGCGCTCGCGATACCAACCAGGCGTTTTCCGAGCGCTACGCGGGGTATCGGAGAATTCAGCTTGCGCGCGCAACGATCGAATTGGCCCGGGTCGAGCGCAATCCGGCCTTCAAAATGAGCCAGCGCAAGCGCTGCATCACCGAGCTCACCGGAAACCCAGACATCGTCCTCAGCGGCCGCACCGTCGCGCCGCAACACTTTTCCCTCGCTCGCTTCGCCGACAATCGTCACGCCGAGATTGAGCGGCCCCCGGCAAGTATCGCCGCCGATCAGCTCGACTGAATATTTCGTCGCAATTTCGTAGAAGCCGCGCGAAAACGGCTCCAGCCATTTTTCGTCCGCGTGCGGCAACGACAGCGATAGAAGCGCCCATCGAGGATTCGCTCCCATCGCCGCGATATCGGAAAGATTGACCGCGAGCGACTTCTGGCCGAGCAGATAAGGATCGGCGCCCGAGAAAAAGTGTGTGCCTTCGACCATTGCATCCGTAGAAACGACAAGGTCGGAGGCGCTTCGAATAAGCGCTGCGTCGTCTCCCACCCCGAGCACCGCGCTCGTCGAGGCGCGAGTGAAGTAGCGGCGAATGATTTCGAATTCGGACATCGGACTCAAGGGGGACTATACACTCGGTTTATCTGGCAGAATCCCGCGTGCCAGCCTGCGCTAGCTTGCGATATACGACATGAAGAAGAAACGGAAACCGAAATGTCCGCAGTGCGGAAGCTCAAACTCGGTTCCAATCATTTATGGCCTTCCGAGCCCGACGTCGGAAGAGCTGCACGAGAGAGGTGATCGTTCTCGGCGGATGCATCATCGATGACGAGAATCCTGTCTGGCATTGCTTCGACTGCCGCACCGAGTGGGGCCGGTTGGCGGATGAGTTCAAATGACGATCTTTCTCTCATCGCGAGCGACGGCGCTGCGATACCCCAACTAGCAGCACGACGGTAAAGTGATCTTGCCCTCCGAAACTCCCGTAGCCGCAATCGCTTTGGTCATCCAACTTGCGGTTGCCCCTGTTTTTTTGTTGACCGGCGTTGGCGCGATCCTAGGAGTCCTGACGAATCGCCTGGCGCGCATCGTGGATCGCGCCCGCAAGCTCGAGGGCGAGCTGGCAAAGGCGGTCCAAGGCGACCCCATCAAGAATGATCTCCTCGTGTTGTCGCGCCGCGCAAGGTTGATCAACTGGGCGATCAGTCTGTGCACCGTCAGCGCGTTCCTCGTGTGCATCGTCATCGTTGTGCTCTTTCTGGAGGCGTTCCTCGACTTCGACATGCCGGGAACTGTGGCGCTTCTTTTCATCGCCGCGATGCTCGCGCTCATCATCGCGATGCTTGTTTTTCTGCGCGAAATTCATATGGCAACCGCGAGCCTCCGTATCGGGCAAAGGCAGTGATCAGGATTCAGGAGTCAGGGCCGGAATGAGTTAAGTCGCCAGCCTGAATCCGGAATCCTGAACCCGCGTTGCTGCTGTCCACGGCGCTTGTAATTTCTGCGCGCTTTGTAAATCTTGCTGGCGATCACGTGCGTCGTGCGATGCAAAATCGCCCGCCTGCCTGCCGCTATGGGTTCTGTGCTGCCGGAATATTTGTTGCTTAAGCGTTGGCGATACGTCTTCACCAGCGGAGAGAGAAATGGCCAAAACAAGCTTTACTTCCGCCCCCGGCGGAACAGAACAAGATCGCGCCGCACTGCTGCGCGAATCGGCCGCCAGCCCCGAGGATATCGAGTTCGAAATGAGTTCGCGGCGCGCGGAAGGGCTCGCGAACGAAGCTACCGAAACCGGCAAGTCGCTGCTGGAGAGCCAGAAGCGCGCAGCCGCGGAAAGCCTCGAAGGTTGGGCGCATGCGTTGCGCCGCACGGCGGAACAATTGCAGCAGGATGACTCATCGGTCGCGTCAATTGCGCGCCGCGCCGCGGACGGCCTCAGCAGTTTTTCGGGGTCGTTGCGCGATCGCGATGTCACTTCGCTTTTCAGTCAAGCGCAGGATTTTGCCCGCCGGCGTCCGGCGATGTTCCTTACCGGTGCGCTCGCGACCGGTTTTGTGCTCGCACGCTTTCTGAAGAGCAGCGGTCATCGCGGCTACGACGACTCGAACTGGAAAGTCGAAACGGGGCGCAATCCGACGAGCGCCAACATGGGCGCCCCCGGCGAAAGTTTCGCGCAAACGACCGAACCCAATCCTGTTGGAGGTGTGTATGAAACCCGATGAGTTCAAAGAGCAACGCCCGCTCACTGCGCTGTTCAGCGATCTCGTGCACGAGACGACCGACCTCATACGTAAGGAAGTCGCGCTCGCGAAGAGCGAGATCTCAGAGAAGGTAACGCAGGTCAAATCCGGAATATCGTTGATCGCGGTCGGCGGCGCGCTCTTGTTCGCCGCGCTTCTTTTTTATCTGCACGCCGCGGTTGCGTGGGTGGCGAGCATAATGCCGAACGCACCGATATGGGCGCCGCCGCTCATCGTCGCGGCGGTCGTAACGTTGATCGGCGTCATCGTCCTCATTGTCGGAAGAAGCAGCCTGGACAGCAAGAATCTTGCGCCGCGGCGTACGGTAGATTCTTTGCGCAGGGATGCCAATGTCGTCAACCGAAACTCCGTTAGAGATCCGCACGCGGTAAAGGAGGCGTGACATGAACCCCGAAGAAAACAAAAGCCCCGAGCAACTCGAACGCGAGATTGCGCAGACGCGTTCCGAGATGGACCATACGTTGCATGCGATCCAGAATCGCTTGTCAGCGGATGCGCTCATGCATCAGGCGGTCGACTATGTGAGACAAAGCGCGGGCGGCTACGCGTCGAATCTGGGAACGACGGTGAAACAAAATCCCGTGCCGTTCACGATGCTGGGGATCAGCCTCGCGTGGCTGATGGTGGCGGGAAAGACTGGTCCCCGCTATCAAGAATACGAATTCAAGGACCCGTCGGAACCCGGCACTATGGATCGTGTGGGCTCCGCGCTGACCAGCGCCGGAGAGAAGATCGGCGACGCCGTACAGGGGGTCAAAGACCGTGCCGCCAGCGTGAGCGGTCAGATCGGCGACACGGTACATGGCGCGGGCGAACGCGCGCGGAGCGCAGGGACATGGGCTCGCGATACGGGCTCCATCGCACGGGTATCGGTCGGACAATGGACCGCCGATGCACGCGACCGGTACTACCGCGCGCGGCACGGGTTCGAGTCGACGTTCAACGAGTTTCCGTTGATCCTGGGTGCCCTTGGCGTAGCGGTGGGCGCCGCGCTCGGTGCAAGTCTGCCGGCGACCCGGCGCGAAGATCAGTTGATGGGCACGATGAGCGACGACTTCGTCGACGAGACCAAACGCACGGTGAAAGAGCAGTACGACAAGAACGTCGACAAGGTGCAAAGCGTCGCGAATCGCGCGATGGAAGCGGCGAAAGACGAAGCCGCCAAGCAGGACTTGATGCCGCAAGGAGCGAAAACGACGGATGTCCCGTGATTCCCGTGTTGCCGGGGGAATCGCACTTTGGTTGTTCTGGCGCCGCGTAGCGGAAAGGGTTCGCGTCGAGAGAAGTCCCGGCGTCGAATTTACGCGGCGCCCCCGCTTATGGCAGGTCCTCTCCGCGACATGGCGCCGCGCTTCCGATCACAATATTACAATCGTTGCGGCCGGCGTCGCTTTCTACGCGTTCCTTTCGATTTTTCCCGCGATCGCCGCGTCAGTCTCGATCTACGGACTCGTTTCCGACCCTGCCGACGTCCAAAAGCAGTTGGAAACGCTGGCGGGAGCCGTACCGCAGGAGACGCTCGACATCCTTTCCGAGCAGATGACCGCGGTTGCGTCGAGCTCGGGCGCGGCGTTGAGTATCGGAACGCTGCTAGGCATCTTGCTGACCGCATGGAGCGCGAAGCGCGGCATGGATGCCGCGATTGTCGCCATGAACATCGCGCTCGGGCATAGCGAAAACCGGGGGTTTCTCAAGCTCAGTCTGGTTTCGCTGGCATTAAGTCTGGGAGCGATCCTTGGCGCGGTGCTGCTGGTTGCTCTTCTCGTCGCTCTCCCGAAAATACTCGAATACCTGCCGCAGTTTGCGCATATCGAGCAGTTCATTTCGATCGCGCGCTGGCCGATCTTGCTGGCCGCGTTGATTATTGCTCTCGCAATACTGTACCGCTACGGTCCTGCCGATCCGAAGGCGCCGTGGCGTATCACGATCGTAGGCGGTATCGTCGCAGGCATCCTGTTGGTCGCGGCGTCCGCTTTGTTTTCGATCTACGCGGCCAACTTTGGCAAGTACAACGAGACGTACGGAAGCCTGGGTGCGATCGTCGTGCTCATGCTATGGCTCTTCGTATCGTCGTACGTCGTGCTTCTAGTCGCCGAGCTCAACGCCGTGAGAATGGCGTCAGCTGCTGACACGAACGAAGCACAACTCGCGCGCTGATCCGCGAGTCACGCGAGTTTTCTGAAGAACTGAAAGAGCTTCGGCGCGTTCGCCGTGGTGATGTTGAGCCGCAGCCACGGGCACGGCTCGAGATGTGGGCGGAATACGTTACCCGGCGCAAGCACGATCCCCTCTTGCGCGGCAAGATTTGCGATCTCGATCGAATCGTCACGCCCTGGAATTCGCGCCCACAGGAACAATCCGTGATTCGGCTCGCAGAAAAATTCGACGCCTGACTTATCGAGGTTTCTCACGCACGCTGCGCGCGATTCGGCAAGCTGGCCCCACACTCGTTCGAGATATTTTCGGTAGTGGCCCTCGGTCAGCATGAGATAGATCATCCGTTCGTTGAATTCGGAGGTCGTGATGCTCGACAGTATTTTGACGTCGGCGAGATCGTTCGCGATGTCTTCCCGCGCGGCGATGAAACCCACTCGCAGGCTCGACGAAAGCGACTTCGAAAAGCTGCCGACGAAGATCACGCGCGCAAGCTGGTCCAGCGTCGCAAGGCGATGCGCCGACCCTGCGTGGAAGTCGCCGTACGCGTCGTCCTCGACGATCGTGAAGTCGTATTTGTCGGCGAGCTGAAGCACGCGAAACGCGACCGGAGACGAAAGCTCAGTTCCGGTCGGATTGTGCGTCACCGACTGCGTGAAGAATGCTTTTGGCTTGTGCTCTTCGATGAGTTTTTCCATTGCGGCGACATCGGGGCCGTCGCTGCGCCGTGGTACCCCCGCGAGCGTAACGCCGTGCAGCTTGAGGTCGGCGTTCAGCACGTAATACCCGGGATCATCGACCAGAACCACGTCGCCTGGCTTCAAGAGATAGCGAATGATGAGATCGAGCGCGTGACTCGCTCCGTGAGTCAACACGATCTGCGATGCGCGCGCGCCGATGCCGATTTCGGATAGCTTCACCTGGAGTTGATTGCGTAAGGGAAGGTAGCCCTGCGGCGAGCCGTATTCAGTGAGATGCGTTCCGCTCTTTCGCGCAAGACTACGCACGCAGCGCTGGATTCCCGCTTCGTCGAGCCATGCGCGCGGCAGATTGCCGGTGCTGACGCTCAGCATCGCGGGGTTGTCTTCGACCATGCGGCGGATCAGCCATACGGCGTCGACCGCACGCTCGAGTTTGCAAGGCTTGTCTGCAGCCGCTTCGTTCGATCGGGCAGCGACATAGAAGCCGGACCCACGCCTGGAAGAAAGATAACCCTGCGCCACCAGCCGGTCGTAAGCTTCGACGACGGTGAAGCGGCTGACGTTGTGTTCGTCGGCGAAGCGACGAATCGGCGGCACGCGAGTTCCCGGCCGCAACCCACGCTGCTCTATGCGTTCGCGCAGCGAAGCCACTATTTGCTCGACAAGGGGGATACCATTGCGCGGGTCCAGGCTGACGAGCGGCATGTGTTCAGGGCGTGCGACCAGTACGGAGGCGAAACCTTTACTGAAAATTGTATCTGCCAGTATGGGAAAGTGTCTAGTATTGTCTGCTCATAATGGAAAACGATGGAGGCGCAACAATGAGCACGCTGTCTTTCAGAAGGGATGACCTCAGCGTATGGCAGCGCGGATGCAGCGCAGTACTGCGAACGCTGCGGCAGCTGGGCGGCAAGCGTCGCAGCCAGCGCGACATTTTTCTCGCGGAAGCAACCGATCTCGCGGACCTGGAGCGTCGTATGCGGCAATGGGAACGAAACTCCGCCTATCGGATTTTTTCGTGACCGGCTGCTTGCTGGCTGCTCTGCCTGTTCAATAGCAAGGCGGGCGCAGCCAGCGGTGAATCGGGTCGCATCGAAAAGCTTCGACGGCCGCCAGCTCGGCTTGGCGGCGTTTGCGCCTGCGATCTTCGTTGTGCTCTGGAGCACGGGGTTCATAGGCGCAAAGCTCGGGCTTCCTTATGCCGAGCCGCTCACGTTCCTGCTGCTGCGTTTCGCTTTGCTCGTCGCTCTCACCTCGATGATCGCGATTGCGATGCGCGCGCCGTGGCCCGCAGCTCCGAGAGACTGGTGGCATATCGCCGTGGCGGGGCTGCTCACGCAAGCGGGTTACCTGGGCGGCGTTTTTGCCGCGATCCATCAGGGTTTGTCGGCCGGGATGACGGCTCTTATCGGCGGCCTGCAGCCGTTGTTGACCGTCGTTGCGGCGGCGCCGCTTCTCGGCGAACGCACGAGTTCGCGGCAATGGATGGGTTTCGTGCTGGGATTCGTCGGTGTCGCGCTTGCAGTCTGGCATAAGCTTGAAGCGGGGAGCATGTCGGCAGTGGCGCTCGCGTTCTTCGCGCTCTTGTGCATCACCGCGGGAACGCTCTACCAGAAGCGCTTCTGCGCTGCGATGGATCTGCGCTCGGGTGCGACGATTCAGTTCGGCGCTTCCGCGGTCGCGGTTGCGATGATTGCGCCGTGGCTAGAGACAATGCGTATTCAATGGAGCGGCGAGTTCGTGTTCGCGCTTCTCTGGTTGACGGTCGTGCTGTCGCTCGGCGCAATGACGCTCTTGTGGATACTTCTGCGCCAAAAAGAAGCTTCCAAAGTGTCGGCGATGTTTTATCTCGTTCCGCCAACAACTGCGCTCATCGGATTTGTCGTCTTCGGTGAGCGGCTCGACACGCTGGCAATTGTGGGGTTCATCGTTGCTAGCACCGGGGTGGCGCTGGCAACGCGGCGGTGATGAGAATTCTGATTCTCGGCGCCGGTGCAATCGGCGGCTACTTCGGCGCGCGACTCGCCGCGGCCGGTGGCGATGTAACGTTTCTCGTACGTTCCGGTCGCGCCGAGCAACTCAAGGCGAGCGGGCTTGGGGTGAGAAGCCCGCTCGGTGACGTTTATATTTCGCCGAAAGTCGCCACGGAGAAATCGCTGGCCGAAGCGTTTGATCTCATCATTCTTTCGTGCAAGGCGTATGACCTCGAGTCGGCGATGGAAGCGGTCGCGCCCGCGATCGGCGACAAGTCGCACGTCCTGCCGCTGTTGAACGGTTCTGCGCACCTTCAGAAACTGGACGAGCGTTTCGGCAAAAAACGAGTGCTCGGTGGGGTGGCGCATCTGGCGGTGACGATGAAGCCGAACGGTGACATCGAGCACCTCAATAAGTTTCACCGGTTGATTATCGGCGCGCGGACACCGGATGGAAACGAGCCGTGCGAGAAATTGCGCGCATTGCTACAGAAGACGTCGCTTCAATTCACCGTCTCGCGCAATATCGAGCAGGCGATGTGGGAAAAGCATGTCTTCCTCGCGACGCTTGCCGCCGCAACGTGCACCATGCGCGCCAGCATCGGTCACATCGTCCAGACAATTGCAGGTCGCGAGTTCATCCTTGGACTTCTCGACGAGTGCATCGCCGTTGCCGTCGCATCGCAACACGAGCCCGACCACGAGCAACTGAAGATCTATCGTTCGCAGCTCACCGACGAAAATTCTACTTTGACGGCATCGATGCTCCGCGATATCGAGCGAAACGGGCGTACCGAGGCGGATCATGTGATCGGCGATATGGTGCGAAGAGGCGAGGCTGAAAACATCGCCCTGCCGCTGCTGCGGCTCGCGTATTCGCATCTCCAGGCGTACGAGACGCGAGCGGCTGCTGCACTGGAAGGCGAAAGGAGAATGGACAAATGAGCAACTACGCGAAGGATACCCGCGCAACCGTCATTCCATGCCTGCGCTACGAGAACGCGTCGGCGGCGATCGAGTGGCTGTGCAGAGCTTTCGGGTTCGAGGAGCAACTGGTCGTTCCGCATCCCGACGGCGGAGTGGCGCACGCGCAGCTCACGTTCGGTAACGGCATGATCATGCTCGGCTCGGTCGCGCCGACCGAATTCGATCGCTATCTCAAACAACCGAACGACGTCGGGGCGGAGACGCAGACGCCGTATGTGATCGTCGAAGACGCCGACGCTCACTATGCGCGTGCCAAAGCCGCCGGCGCGCAGATCGTCCTCGACATCAAGGACGAGGATTACGGTGGGCGAGGGTACTCGTGCCGCGACCTCGAAGGGCACCTCTGGAACTTCGGCACGTACGATCCCTGGGTGAAATGAAATCCGAAGCCGTCGCCGTCCGGGTCAGGGGCTGGACTTGATCCGCAGCGTTTCGCGCCGCATGAGCGGCGCGAGCATGCGTGTTTCGCCGTGCTGCATGAGGAAAAAGCGCTCGTCCGATACGCCGGCGGTCTCGAGCGCCTCGGTTAGCTTGCGCGGCGGCTCATCGAGCGGCTCGTCGGTGAGCACGAACGTTCCCCAGTGGATTCCAACCGAATACCGGGCTTTGAGATCGCGATGGACCTGCACCGCTTCTCCGGGATTGACGTGCTGCGGCTGCATGAACCAACGCGGCTCGTAAGAGCCGACCGGGATCGCCGCGAGATCGAAGCCTCCGAAGCGCGCTCCGATGTCCTGAAAATCTTTCGAATACCCGGTGTCGCCGCAGAAAATGAAGCGGAAGTCGCCATGCTCGATCACCCACGCGCCCCACAAACTTTGGTTGCGATCGAAGCGAGTGCGGGTTGACCAGTGTTGGACCGGGACGAAATGCAACGACAGCGATGCTTGGCTGTCCTTTGCCCACCAATCGAGCTCGACGACGTTCGATATTCCGGTATCGGCGAACCACTGCTTGAGTCCGAGCGGCACGTAGAACGCCGGCGGACCGCCGGGCTGCCGATTCAGGCGCGTCACCGTATCAAGATCGAGATGGTCGTAGTGATTGTGCGAGATCACGACCACGTCGATATGCGGCAGCTCGGCGAAGTCGAGCGCAGGCGGCATCCAGCGTTTCGGCCCGTAAAAAGAAAGCGGAGATGCGCGCTCGGT
>WUUC01068299.1_pt1 | contig 42576 bp, 33 predicted proteins | sample 6278441 | NCBI WGS metagenome assembly WUUC01 (sample SAMN13675441, study PRJNA597444) | soil metagenome | isolation source: soil | place: USA: Washington | collected 2017-10
AATGCTCCAAAGTTGCTTCAATAATTCCCGCTGCTAATCCTCGCCAACCCGCATGCACTGCAGCAACCTCATCCCCCGCCTTAGAGCACAGCAGTAGTGGCAAACAGTCCGCAGTCAACACACTGCAGACACAACCGGGGGTTCGGCTATAGGCAGCATCAGCACGGATATCAGGTAGAGGTTGACCATCTAGTACCACACAGCGGGTGCCATGCACCTGCTCCAATCCAATCAACGCGCTGGGCAGTTTAGTGTGTTGCTGGATCCTTTGATTATTCTCCAGAACCGCTTGCGGATCATCGCCCACGGTATACGATAGATTCAAGCTGCTGTAAGCCCCCTGACTCTCGCCCCCCTGCCGAGTGGTGGTATAGGCAATCAGGTTGGTTGGAGCTGGCCAATCAGGTACTACGAGTGAGAGCGCCATCGCTCCGCTCCCTCGACCTGTTGAGTATCTGTGCGTAAAATCTGCAATAACCTCAGCATCTCTGCTGGTAGCGGCAGCTGCCACTGTAAGATATTGCTGGTAACAGGATGTGCTAACTGCAACCGAGTTGCATGCAGCGCTTGCCACTGGAACTCCTGTAACACTTGCCGCAGATCGCCTGAAGCCCCTTTAGGGAGACGGGGACGGCCTCCATAGAGTGGATCACCCACTAGAGGGTGGTTCAGAGAGGCCATATGCACCCGGATCTGGTGGGTACGCCCGGTCTCTAACTGTAGCTGTAGATGAGTATGGGAACGAAAACGCTCTAGGATTCGATAGTGGGTTGTTGCTGGTTTCCCCAATGGATGAACTGCCATATGGGTGCGATGCCGGGGGTGACGTCCAATCGGTTGTTCCACACTACCCCCGCCGATCAGGCTCCCTAGCACGACAGCCTGATACTCGCGCGTCACCGTGCGCGCTTGTAGTGCGGCGACTAACTGCGTCTGAGCAACCAATGTTTTGGCAACCACCATCAAACCACTGGTATCACGATCCAACCGGTGAACAATACCTGCCCGCGGCAGTAAGGCACACTCTGGAAAATGATAGAGCAAGCGATTGAGTAGTGTCCCCGCCGGATTGCCAGCACCAGGATGGACCACTAGACCACGAGGTTTATTGAGTACCGCGATATGTTCATCTTGGTCAATAATCTCTAATGGCAATGTCTCTGCTTGCCAACGCCTGTCAGCCTCTACTTGTGCTTTTAGGGTAAGCTGCTCTCCCCCCCAGAGCAGCGATCGTGGCCGATCGACGACTAAACCATCGACTAGGAGCTGCCCTTGCAGAATCCACTCTTTAAGTCGGGAGCGAGAATAGTCGGGAAACAGCGTCGCTGCAATCTGATCACAGCGCTGGCCAGCCAGCGCTGTTGGGACCACAGAGGAGCCTTCTATTAATTGGTTCATGGAGAAGTATTAATTAACCTTAGCTTCTATTCGCAAGAATATTTAGAATACCAGGAGCTATCGTTTAAGGTAACCCTAATCACGCTATGAACAGATTAAAAAAACTGCTGGCACTCTGCACCTTCGCACTACTGCTCACCGGTTGTGCATCATCAACTAAAGAGATCCCCGATCGACCTATCGCTGACCTTTACGCTATAGCCAAGCAAAAATTGCAACAGCAGGACTATAGGGGAGCCATCACACAGCTTGAAGGGTTAGATAATCGCTATCCTTATGGGCCCTATGCGCAACAAATCCAATTGGACCTCCTCTACGCTTACTATCAAGCCAGCGAATGGGCCCTGGCACAAACCATGAGCGAACGCTTTATGCGGTTGAATAGTACCCACCCTCAGATGGATTATGTCCTCTATATGCGCGGACTAGTCGCATTAGCCCTAGATGATAACCCGCTGCAGCGTTTGTGTCGTATTGATCGCATCGATCGTGATAATAGCAACATGCAGCAAGCTTTTCAGGATTTTAAAACGTTGGTGATCCACTATCCCAGCAGCCCTTATGCAGCCAGCGCATGGCAGCGTTTAACCGCTTTAAAGCACTCTCTCGCGCGTCATGAGTTGGCCATAGCGACTTACTACTACCAACGAGAGGCCTACGTGGCAGTGGCGAATCGGGTGGTGCAGATGCTACAACAATTTCCAGATACCTCCGCAACACGTCAAGCACTGCCACTCTTACGTCAAGCTTACCAACAACTCCAACGACGCTCAGCCGCTGCGCAGATTGAACAGCTGATTCAAGCCAACACCAAAAACCAGGCAGTGCCCGCAACGCCATGCAAATGGAGCAGGAAATCATAGACGACTGGAGCACCTCTCTAGGGCTATTACGTCAACAGATCGCCGCTGTAGATCAACAGATACTGATGTTACTGGCGGAACGGCAGCGCCTGGTTCTTCAGGTTGGCCACTGTAAATTGCGACATCAGATACCGCTCTATGACCCCTACAGAGAGCAACAGCTCCTCCAAACTTTGCTGACTTTAGGGCAACAGCAACAGCTTGCAACAGAACATATTACTGAGCTATTTCAAATTATTTTTCGACACTCACTAGAGCTTCAGCAGCAGTTATCGATTGCTCCCTCTCCTGCAGGTGAGGATAAGGTCATTCCGAGCAAGAAGGATGAACAGGCTACCTCTCCTTGCCCGACCCTATCCCCTGCTAAGCGAACCAACTAGGCTATGGAGCCCGAATGATCTAGCGTACGGGCTATTCAGCGACGCTCAGCAGATTCTCCCTCGCATTATCCGCCCTTCCTGGTTTATACTAGCAGCAATGGAGTGAAGACCCGGTGGTTGAGGGAGAGATTAGCCGTATCACTTTACCCCACAGAGCACTAAAAGCCGTAGTTATCGCTGCAAACGTTTGTCCGATGAGGTGACTTGGTAGATCCGCCTATAGAGTGGCTATTGCCTCATCTATGTCGTGGAAAATTGCCTGCTCCACAGGCAGTCACAACAAGGCCTATCTAACGGATGGAAGAGTTCCTCATGATCTGGGGGTTGAGTTCGATTGGAGTTTGCTGTGTCACTTCCGCTTTGGCAACACTGCCTTACCCGACTGCAAGAAGAGCTACCGACTACTGAATTTAGTATGTGGATCCGGCCCTTACAGGCGGAGCTTCGAGATAATACGTTAGCATTGTATGCGCCGAACCGGTTCGTTTTGGATTGGGTTCGGGAAAAGTATCTAAATAACATTAACCGCCTACTCGACGACTTTTGTGGCGCCCAAAAGCTTCAACTATACTTTGCCGTCGGCCATAAATCACCGTCACCCGCTGCTAAAAGTGTTGCCCATCCTGTGGAGACTCCGCTCTCCCCCTTACGCAGCACTAAAACCGTACAACCTGGGCTGCTATACCGCTCTAATGTGAATACTAAACACACTTTCAACAATTTTGTTGAAGGAAAATCCAACCAATTAGCGCGAGCGGCCGCACGCCAGGTAGCAGATAATCCTGGAGGAGCTTACAATCCGCTGTTCCTTTATGGGGGAACCGGTTTGGGAAAAACACACCTGCTACACGCGGTAGCCAATGGGATCAGTTCCCATAAAAACCAAGCCAAAGTGGTCTATATGCATTCGGAACGATTTGTCCAAGATATGGTCAAAGCGTTACAGAATAATGCTATTGAGGAATTTAAGCGCTATTACCGTTCAGTCGATGCACTACTCATCGATGATATTCAGTTTTTCGCGAATAAAGAGCGCTCTCAGGAGGAGTTTTTTCACACCTTTAATGCGCTCTTAGAGGGGAATCAACAGATCATTTTGACCTCAGATCGCTATCCCAAAGAGATCAATGGGGTAGAAGATCGCTTGAAATCACGCTTTGGCTGGGGTTTAACGGTGGCCATTGAGCCACCAGAACTGGAAACCCGAGTGGCTATTTTGATGCGTAAAGCGGATGAAAATGGGTTTCACCTCCCAGATGAGGTGGCCTTTTTTATCGCAAAACGACTACGCTCTAATGTGCGCGAGTTGGAGGGGGCTCTTAATCGCGTGATTGCCAATGCCAACTTTACCGGCCGACCGATTACCATTGATTTTGTCAGAGAAGCACTGCGTGATCTATTAGCACTGCAAGATAAACTGGTTACCATTGATAATATTCAAAAAACTGTTGCAGAATACTATAAAGTGAAAATGGCAGATATGCTCTCTAAACGTCGCTCACGCTCGGTGGCACGGCCACGGCAAGTGGCGATGGCATTAGCCAAAGAGCTGACCAACCATAGCCTTCCTGAGATCGGTGATGCCTTTGGTGGGCGTGATCACACCACGGTGCTGCATGCCTGTCGCAAAATTGAGCAGCTTCGTGAAGAGACCCATGACATTAAAGAGGATTATTCTAATTTAATCCGCACATTGTCCTCCTAATCACCGGTCCCTAGCGCTCTCTATGAAATTTACTCTGATCCGTGAAACCCTTCTCAAGCCACTACAACAAGTCACCAGTGCCCTCAGTAGCCGACCTCTACAGCCTATTTTGAATCACCTATTGCTACAGATCAACGAGGCTGGATTGTCACTGACCGGCACTGATCTTGAAGTCGAAATGGTTGTTCAACTCCCCCTAATAGGAGACTACCAATGTGGCAGCATCACGGTACCCGCCCGTAAGTTTTTAGAGATTTGTCGTGGCCTGCCTGAGGCCTCCAGCTTATCCATGACCCTGGTTAAAAACCAAGCGATTCTACAATCAGGACGTAGCCGTTTTGTCCTCGCTACCCTCCCCGCTGAGCACTTCCCTAACCTTGAGAGTTGGCACGATCAAGTGACCTTCTCACTACCTCAGAGCACCTTAAAGCGGCTGATAGACCGTACACAATTCTCCATGGCTCATCAAGATGTACGCTATCACCTGAATGGCATGCTGTTTGAGACAGGCCCTCAGCTGCTACGTACCGTAGCCACTGATGGCCACCGCCTGGCAGTCTGTAACCACGCCCTAACGGAGCGTGTGCCAGTACAAGCTGTTATCGTGCCTCGCAAAGGTGTATTAGAGTTATCTAGGCTGCTCGATGGCGGCGAAAACCCCGTACAGCTCCAGTTTGGACGAAATAATATCCGTGCCACTCTGAACAACACCATTTTTACCGCTAAGTTGCTTGATGGCCGCTTCCCGAACTATCGTGCCGTACTGCCTCAACAGGCAGATAAAATTCTCGAAGCCGATGGCCAGCAATTACGTCAAGCTTTGATTCGTGCAGCCATTTTATCGAATGAGAAATGCCGGGGTGTACGGCTGTTCCTGACTCCAGGAGAACTTAAGATCACGGCGAATAATCCTGAACAGGAAGAGGCTGAAGAGCTGCTAGCGGTTGATTATCACCAAGCGCCTCTAGAGATTGGGCTGAATGTCAGTTACCTATTAGATATCCTTAATGCACTAAAATGCGACCGGGTCCGTCTCTGCTTAACCGATGGCTCCTCCGGCATGACCATTGAAGATTCTTCCCACCAAGAGGCCTACTACGTGGTGATGCCACTGCGACTCTAATGGCCCTAAACCGCTTGCTGATCACCCATTTTCGTAATATTGCTACGGCTGATTTAAGCTTGAGCCATCGTTTCAATGCACTATTGGGTCCCAATGGAAGCGGGAAAACTAGCGTACTCGAAGCCATTTATATGCTGGGGCATGGCAGAAGTTTTCGACAGCCATTGGCTGCTCAGGTGATACAATATGGGCACTCTGCTCTGGTCATCCATGGGACCCTGCAGCAGGCCAGCTCACTGCAACATGTTGGGCTCCGTAAAACCCGTCAAGGCGCTACACAAATCCGTATTGAGGGGGTTGATGGCCATAAGATCACTGAACTAGCGCAGTTGCTACCGATCCAACTGATGACTCCAGAGAGCCTATTACTTTTGAATGGAGCTCCTAAATTCCGCTGTGCTTTTATTGATTGGGGCTGTTTTCATCAGCAGCCAGCTTTTTTAACTGTTTGGAATAAAGTACGGCGGTTATTGCAACAGCGTAATGCATTGTTAAAAGAGGCACGCTATTACTCAGCCCTGCAGGTTTGGGATCAAGCCTTCGTGCCATTGTCAGAGCAACTCAGCCTCTGGCGCGCCGAGTACTGTGCTGGATTGATCAGCCATCTCACCGCCACCTGGACACAATTGCTACCCGAGTACCAATTCACCTGCGATTTCCAGCGTGGCTGGGATCCACAGCGGGACTACCAGCAGCTGTTAGCTCAACAGTTCCCACGAGATTGTGCGGCCACCTATACTCTACTAGGGCCCCATCGAGCTGATCTCCAGATCCGTGCCAATGGCCAGCCAGTGGCAACCTGCTTATCCCGTGGGGAGTTAAAGTTGCTGCTTTACGGGTTGCGCTTAGCTCAGGGAGCTTTTTTTAGCCAAGAAACCGGCCACAACTGCACCTATTTATTAGATGACTTTCCCGCTGAATTAGATCATCTGCGACGTCAGTTGCTCATGCATTGCCTTAAAAAGATCAACTGCCAGCTATTTGCCAGTGCCCTTGATCAGCAACAGATCGCTGATTTAATTGATGAAAAAGGTAAACTGTTCTTGATAGAACATGGCACAATAAGTCCATCAAACTAGTAATGAGAAAATTTCATGCCCATGACCTATGACTCTTCCAGCATTAAAGTACTCAAAGGACTAGACGCCGTCCGTAAACGTCCAGGTATGTATATTGGGGATACCGATGATGGATCCGGCCTACACCACATGGTATTTGAAGTTGTAGATAATGCGATTGATGAAGCATTGGCTGGTTATTGCAAGAATATTACTATCATACTGCATCAGGACTGCTCGGTCAGTGTCCAAGACGATGGCCGTGGGATGCCGGTTGATGAGCATGCTGATGAGGGTGTTTCAGCAGCACAAGTGATTATGACTGTGCTACATGCCGGAGGGAAATTCGATGATAATACCTATAAAGTCTCTGGTGGTCTGCATGGCGTGGGCGTTTCAGTCGTCAATGCCCTCTCTGATCGCTTAGTATTAACTATTTGCCGTCATGGTCAGATTTATGAGCAAGTTTATCACTTAGGGGAACCACAAGCTCCTCTGCGAACCATTGGAGATTCCGATACTACTGGAACCCATCTCCGCTTTTGGCCCAGCCTGACCATCTTTAGTCATGTAGAATTTAACTACCAAATCTTGTCTAAACGGCTGCGTGAGCTCTCGTTTCTCAACTCTGGTATCGCCATTACCTTAATTGATGAACGTACTGACCAACAGGATAACTTCAAGCATGAAGGGGGGGTGAAGTCTTTTATTGACTATCTGAACCACGCTAAAAAAGTGATTCATCCAAATGTTTTTTATTGCCAGGGTGAGAAAGAGGGCGTTGAGATCGAAGTGGCTCTTCAATGGAACGACAGCTTTCAAGAAAATGTATACTGCTTTACCAATAATATCCCCCAGCGAGATGGCGGTAGCCATCTCGCTGGATTTCGTGGTGCCATGACCCGCACCCTGAATCACTATATGGAACATGAAGGATTCCTTAAAAAAGCCAAAGTGCAGGCTATTGGCGATGATGCCCGTGAAGGATTAACCGCTATCGTCTCCGTCAAAGTTCCTGATCCGAAATTCTCCTCACAGACTAAAGAGAAGCTCATCTCCTCTGAGGTAAAACCTCTCGTAGAATCTATTGTCTGCGAAAAATTGACAGAATTTTTATTAGAGTACCCCCATGATTCAAAAATAGTGGTCAATAAAATCATTGATGCTGCCCGTGCTCGGGAAGCTGCTCGTAAGGCCCGGGAATTAACCCGACGAAAAGGAGCCCTTGACCTTGCCGGTTTGCCGGGTAAGTTGGCTGACTGCCAAGAGCGAGATCCCGCACGCTCTGAGCTCTATATCGTGGAAGGGGACTCCGCCGGGGGCTCTGCTAAACAGGGTCGCTCCCGTAAAAATCAAGCGATTCTGCCTTTAAAAGGCAAAATTCTCAATATTGAAAAAGCACGATTTGATAAGATGCTCTCCTCCCAAGAGGTGGTCACGCTCATCACCGCCTTAGGCTGTGGTATCGGCCGTGATGAGTATAATCCTGATAAGTTACGCTACCACAGTATCATCATTATGACTGATGCGGATATTGATGGTTCTCATATCCGCACCCTGCTGCTGACCTTCTTCTACCGCCAGATGCCAGAACTCATTGAACGAGGCCATCTCTATATTGCGCAACCCCCTCTCTATAAAGTTAAAAAAGGCAAACAAGAGCACTATATCAAAGATGATGATGCTTTAAGACAGTACCAAATGACCCTAGCGCTAGAAGGCGCCAACCTCTACACCGAGTCTGAAGCGCCTCCGATTCATGGTGTAGCGCTAGAGAAATTGGTGCAGGAACACTACCGCCTAGAACGCTTGATTGACCATTGGGAACGCCTGTACCCACGGGCACTCATCAATCAGTTGATCTATCAACCGCAATTAACCGAGAGCCACTTAACCGATACCAATCGGGTATCCGAATGGTGTCACACGCTCACCACCGCGTTAAACGCGCAAGAGCAGCAGGGCAGCCACTACCGCTATACCCTACAGGAGATCCCAGAACAGCAACTGAGTGAGCCAACCATTCACATTAAAACCCATGGAGTTGAACGCCCCTATCTACTGAATGCTGCCTTTGTTCATAGCGATGAGTACTGCAAGCTAGTAGCGTATAGCCAGCAATTTTCCAGTTTGCTTGAAACCACAGCTTGTATCAGTCGAGGGGAACGCCGGCTCTCCATCAGTCGTTTTGAACAGGCGGTAACCTGGCTGATCCAAGAGGCTACTCGGGGTCTCGCAGTGCAGCGCTACAAAGGATTAGGTGAGATGAATGCAGAACAGCTGTGGGAGACCACGATGGATCCACAGAATCGGCGGATGCTACAGGTCTCGATTCACGATGCCATCACGGCTGATCAGCTGTTTAGTACCTTGATGGGTGATGATGTAGAACCGCGTCGTGCCTTTATTGAAACAAATGCCTTGAGTGTCGCTAACCTCGATATCTAACGCCACCCTCAAGAAGGTGACTGAACTCACAGTAATCTGAGCAAACATTAGAATTGGTTCGCCTTGCTGTGCTAATAACCATAACTGATAAAAAGATAAACATCGCAGCTCTAGCACCAACCTTTGCAGGGTAGGCTAGAGCGTCTAGGGATATTATGAAACCATGACTCGTTTACCCTCACTACCACAACTTTTTACCGCTTTGAGCCTATTTCTTTTTTTAACTTTTTCATTTAATACCTGGTTAGATCTCCCGGTGCAACTGGCTCTGTTCATTGGCTGGTTCATTATGCTAACGCTCGGCCGTTGGCTCGGACACGACTATTCCAGCCTAGAAGCAGCAGCCATTCGTAGTATTAGTAATGGCATGAGCGCTGTTTTAATTTTGATTGCTGTGGGTGCTTTAGTCGGCAGTTGGGTGGCTGGCGGTATTGTTCCGGCCATTATTTATTATGGCTTAAAGCTGATTCATCCCTCATTTTTTCTGGTCATCACCTTAGTGATCTGCTCCCTCACCTCACTGGCCACTGGAACCTCTTGGGGATCCGCTGCGACAACTGGCATTGCTATGATGAGTATCGGGGGCAGCCTGTCAATCCCATTGCCCTTAGTGGCTGGAGCGGTGCTCTCAGGAGTCTACTTTGGCGACAAGCTATCACCCCTCTCTGATTCGGTGATCCTAGCCTCCACGATGTCCGAAGTTGAGGTCTTCAAACACATTAGAAATATGTTGCCGATCTCCTTAATCAGTTATGCCATCACGGCCCTACTCTTCACCATCGTCGGCTACCATTACGGCGGTACCGTTAATCTAACACAGGTCAACCAGGTGACTGAAACCCTGGCCTCGCTGTTTCATATTACTCCGATAGCTTTCCTACCGATTGCCATCGTGCTATTGCTATTAATGAAACGACAACCAGCCTTTCTGGTAATCAGCCTGGGAGCTCTATTAGGATTAGCTTGCGCCATCGTGATGCAGCAATGCCCACTTAAAGAGGCGTTACACTCCCTCTATCATCCGCGCCCGATCCACACCAACCTCGTATTTATCAGTAAGCTGTTAAACCAAGGCGGCATCGAATCGATGTTGAATTCCATTATTGTGATCATTTTTGGACTGGGATTGGGTGGCCTGCTAGAAAAAATTGGCGCACTCACAGTGATTTCACGCCTCATTGAACATCGCGTGACTCATTCGGGTAATCTATCCCTGATCACCCTGCTGGTGGCTTTTTTCTGCAACCTGTTTGGCAGTGCCTTGTATGTTTCACTGATCTTAACGCCCGGAATTATGATGAAACATTATGACCGGTTGAATATTGCGCGAGAAGATCTCTCACGCAATGCTGAGTTTGGTGGCACACTGACCTGTGGCATGGTGCCTTGGAGTGATAATGGTATTTTTATGAGCCAAATACTCGGGGTATCCACCTTGGCCTATCTACCTTATATGTGGCTCAGTTTCTCCTGTATTGCAGTGACGTTAATCACTGCTTATAGCGGTAAGTTTGTGCACTTGATCAGTAACAACAGACGGTTAGATCCCAGAACAGAGGTAAACTGCGCTGGATTGTAATAATAGGACAGTAGGATTACATAGCGTGGAGAAAAAGATACTCCTGAATGATTAAACCTAGCCTGGCACTTCGCTCACAGGATTTGTCAGCGAAGTGCTGTGTTGAATAACCTGAAGTAGTTTTTCAGCAACTTATTTATAGCTTATCTGCATGCTGGTTTAAGTAAGCGGCAACCCCTTGAGCGGTGGCTTGCATCCCTGGTTGCCCAGGCTGCCATTGTGCTGGGCAGACTTCGCCATGCTTCTGGTGGAATTGCAGTGCATCTACCATTCGTAGCATCTCATCCACATTACGGCCTAGTGGCAAATCATTGACCACCATATGGCGCACAATACCCTGTTGATCAATCAAAAATGAGGCTCGTAAAGCCACTCCTGCTTGAGGATGCTCCACTCCGAATGCTTGGCAAATCTCATGCTTAATATCCGCCACCAAGGGGTAACGCACCGCACCTATCCCCCCCTGCTGAGTCGCATTTTGCCGCCACGCACTATGCGTAAACTGTGAGTCGATCGAGATCCCAATGATCTCCACCCCTTTACTCTGGAACTCCGAGTATCGGTGGTCAAAGGCGATCAGCTCTGAAGGACAGACAAAGGTAAAATCTAGCGGGTAAAAAAACAGGACTGCCATTTTGCCGCTAATGGTCTGTTTTAAATTAAAATGATCTTGAATAGTTCCATCACCCAGCACTGCAGCTGCTGTGAAGTCAGGAACTGGACGCCCAACTAATACCATACGTTACCTCATTGATTAAACAAAAAACTGACGACCCTCCCGCAAGTAAGCGGGATGTGCCAGCAGTGTAATCAACTTTTGCCTCCGATGGCAATGCTTCTAAGTCACTGGATAGTCTGTCCACACCCACTTGGGTTGGGTGTGGAGATCTCACAGAAGCGTTGTGGTTCGAAAGAACCTTATACCGTTGACCCCTCTTTGTATCTGGGTCAACGATCATAGCGCTACTGGCTATCCTCCTGCACTTTCTGATGGATTACCGCGGCAATACAGCTATCGGACCAGACATTCAGAGCCGTCTCTAACATATCAATTATCGTGTAGAAAGGTAGAATAAACCCCAGCAGTACCACTGGAACGTTCATACTGGTAAGCAGTGCGGTGCTGAGAAAAAAGCAGCCCATCGGTACCCCTGCATTACCGATGGCTGTGATCGTTGATAGGCCGATCCAGAGTACTAGCATGGCAGGGGTGATCACTATCCCATGGTTTTGCATTAAATAGATCACGGTGGTAAAAATAAACGCAGCGCAGCCATTCATATTCAAAGTAGTACAAATGGGCAATACAAACCGGCTGATGTGAGGTGCGATTTTTAGACGCTGTTCAGCCATCTCAATAGTAATCGGTAAGGTCGCTGTAGAGGATTTAGAAAAAAAGGCGACTGACAGCGCTGGTAGCATGGCCCGCAGCGTGACCCATGGTGGAATGCCTTGCCACCAGAGCCATAGTGGTAAAACCAATAGGCCCTGAATCAAATTAGCGGTGATAATCACCAGTAAATAGCCTATTAGGGGACGGAAGAGTTCCCCTTGACGCAGTTGTAACAGAGCAACGGTCACAAACCCGAAGAGCGCTATCGGAAGTAACGCTACTATCCACCGTGTCACAGTTAACAATAGCTGATGTAACCCTTGAAAAAATTGCAGCAGCGTCTTCTGAGCTGGCGAGAGGGCCATCGAGCGCAGTGCTAAACCAAGCATCAATGCGATCAGCAGCACCCCGATCACCTGATGCTCTATAAAAGGAGCAAACAGGGTACTCGGAATCAATTCCAGCAGATGTTGTCCATAATGAGCCGCGGGCGGTTTCAAGGTTTCTGAGATCTCCGCCAGAGGCTGCATCGATTGTGGTTGAATCGTGACATAGAGTAGACAGCTGAGCGTTGCTGCGATGAGCGTTGTCAGGAGTGTATAGTAGAACGTACGGCGCCAAGGGAGCTTTGATGAGGCCTCAGCCCGCTGAGAAGCTAGCGTGACGATAAGAGAGAGCGAAAATAGCGGCAGACTGACTAGCTTAAAGAGCTTAATAAACAGCTCAGCTGTCGTATTTCCGAGTTGATGGAGCCATTCATAGGGTGTGATACCACTCAACAGCCCCAAGAGCAGTGCTACCCCATAAAGCATATGGCGTGCAAAGCGACGTATTATCAGGCGACTCAATGCCAATAACACAGGGTGGACCGTAGCCAGGTTCCCTTTGTCATTAAGTGTTTTTTCATTGTTGCTCCCCCAGTTTAATTTGCTGGTGACGCTCCTGCAGAGACACCACCTGAGAGACTGGATCGGCCTGCAGTGCTTGCACTGTAGCAAAAGCCCCATTCAGTGTGGTGTCATAAGGCACCTTGTATTGTAATGCCGTTTTACGAATCAATTTGGAGTCACTGATCGCTTGCCTGCCAGCAGTAGTATTCACAATGTAAGTGTACTCGCTATTTTTAATTCTATCCTGTAGGTGCGGACGCCCTTCATGCACTTTGTTGACTAGCCGTGGGTTAATGCCAGCTTCACCCAATACTACCGCGGTGCCATGGGTCGCATCGAGTTGAAATCCCAGCTCTAGCAACTGGGTAGCCAATGCAACGACTCGCCGTTTATCCGTATCGTGGACTGATAACAATGCACGGCCGATCTTTGGCATTTGATAGCTGGCACTGAACACCCCCTTAGCAAAGGCCAAGGCAAAGGTTGAACCCATTCCCATCACTTCGCCAGTCGAACGCATCTCCGGCCCTAAAATAGGATCGACTCCCAAAAACTTGTTAAAAGGAAACACCACCTGTTTGACCGCATAATAGGGTGGTGTGATAGCGTGTGTTAACTGCTGCTGCGCCAGGGTCTGCCCGATCATCACCCGGGCCGCCACCTTGGCCAATGGGATCCCTGTCGCTTTCGATAGGAAAGGAATGGTGCGTGCTGCCCGTGGATTAACCTCAATTAAGTAAATCTGCTCGCCTTGCACCGCAAACTGTACATTCATCAATCCATGCACGGGGAGCGCCAACGCCAGCTGTTCTACCTGCTGCCTCAGCCGTTGCTGCACCACAGTGCTCAAACTATAAGGAGGTAGTGAGCAGGCTGAATCACCAGAGTGTACGCCCGCCTGTTCAATGTGTTCTAAAATCCCGCCAATCAGCACCTGCTCTCCATCACCAATGGCATCAATATCGACTTCAATAGCCTCTTCAAGAAAGCGATCGAGCAATACGGGAGCATCATTAGAAACAGTGACGGCCTGATGGAAATAGCGCGTTAAATCTATTTCGTCATACACTATTTCCATAGCCCGCCCACCTAAAACATAGGAGGGGCGCACCACCAGCGGATAACCAATCACACGAGCCTGCTCAATCGCTTGGGTTAAGGTGGTGACCGTGGCATTCTCTGGCTGCTGCAAACCTAGCTGTGTGATCAACTGCTGGAACCGTTGTCGATCTTCCGCACAATCGATGGCATCAGGAGAGGTCCCCAAGATCGGCACGCCGGCCGCTTGGAGATCTCGAGCCAACTTCAATGGCGTCTGACCGCCATATTGAATGATAACCCCTTTAGGCTGCTCAATACGGACAATCTCTAACACATCTTCTAAGGTGATCGGCTCAAAATAGAGGCGATCAGAGATATCATAATCGGTCGAGACTGTCTCAGGGTTACAGTTGACCATAATGGTCTCATAACCCGCTTCGCGGATGGCTAAGGCAGCATGAACGCAGCAGTAGTCAAACTCAATACCTTGACCGATACGATTGGGGCCACCGCCAATAATCATCACTTTATCACGCCGGGACGGCTGAGCTTCACACGCCTGATCGTAGCAAGCATAGAGATAGGCTGTGTCTGAAGCAAATTCAGCTGCACAGCTATCTACCCGTTTATAGACGGGGAAAATATTCAGTAGCCAACGCCGTTGGCGGATCTGCTGCTCACTGACACCGACCAATTGAGCTAAACGGAGATCAGCAAAGCCTTGGCACTTCAGGTGTCGCAAAAACTTACTCTCCAAACCAGCAAAGCCTGCCGCTGCAACCTGCTGCTCTAACTGAACTAAGGCTTCAATATGAGCCAAAAACCAGCGATCAATCGCTGTTAATTGATAAACCCCTTCAATGGATAGGCCAGCACGAAAGGCATCAGCAAGATACCATAGGCGCTCTGCCCCTGCTTCTTTAAGCTCGTAACGAATCTGGGTTAAGGCATCTTCTGCCGCTAAATCAACTTTTGGATTGAATCCGCTAGCCCCCACCTCTAAGCCACGAATGGCTTTCTGTAATGACTCAGGAAAACTACGACCCATGGCCATTACCTCCCCTACGGATTTCATCTGAGTGGTCAAGCGGTCGTTGGTCCCTGCAAATTTCTCAAAACTAAAGCGCGGAATTTTGGTCACGACATAGTCTAGGGCCGGCTCAAAAGCTGCTGGCATCCTGCCACCGCTAATATCATTGGTCAGTTCATCTAAGGTATAACCCACCGCCAACTTAGCAGCAACCTTTGCAATAGGAAAACCAGTGGCCTTAGAGGCCAAGGCAGACGAACGTGAGACCCGAGGGTTCATCTCAATTACCACCAAGTCGCCCCGCTGCGGATCAACCGCAAACTGCACATTAGCCCCCCCAGTCTCTACCCCAATTTCGCGCAACACTGCAATCGCGGCGTTACGCATCAGCTGATATTCTTTATCGGTCAACGTCTGTGCTGGAGCTACGGTGATAGAGTCGCCCGTATGGATACCCATAGGATCGAAGTTCTCAATGGTGCAGACAATAATACAGTTATCTTGCTGATCACGGACGACCTCCATCTCATACTCTTTCCAGCCGATCAGTGAAGCATCGATCAGCAACTCATGAGTAGGTGACAGCGCTAATCCACGCAAGCAGATCTCTTCAAACTCCTCGCGGTTATAAGCAATCCCGCCACCGCTACCTCCCATAGTAAAAGAGGGACGAATGATACAGGGAAAACCCAGCCCTATTATCACCTCACTCGCTATCCCCGAAGAGGCTTCCTGACCATCTAAGATGGCAAATGCCTCCTTTAGTGATTTAGCAATGCCAGAGCGTGGCGTTTTAAGTCCAATCCGTTGCATAGCTTGCCCAAATTTCCGGCGATCTTCCGCTTTATCGATGGCCTCAACCGTGGCGCCTAAAAGCTGGACCTTAAACTGCTCCAAAACACCATGACGAGCCAAATCCAGCGCACAGTTCAAAGCAGTTTGTCCTCCCATTGTGGGCAGCAGTGCCTGTGGGCGCTCTTTTTCAATGATTTTCTCTACTGTCCGCCAATGGATAGGCTCAATATAGGTGACATCGGCCATCTCCGGATCGGTCATAATCGTGGCTGGATTAGAGTTCACTAAAATAACCCGATACCCCTCCTCACGAAGGGACTTACAGGCTTGCGCTCCTGCGTAATCAAATTCACAGGCCTGTCCAATAATGATAGGACCCGCCCCTAGCAGTAAAATGGATTGGATATCGCTACGTTTTGGCATCAGCTAATAGCTCCTAGATCTGAGTGCTAATGGGTTATTTCACAGGGTGAATCACGGAGGGGAAAGTAGAAAAGCAGGACGGTATACCAGCTAATAAACAAGCTAGCTGTCGATTCACTAGCGCTGCTGCTGATAGTGCTGCATCAGGGAGGTAAACTGTGCGAATAGCGGACTAGCATCCTGCGGACCAGGCGCTGCCTCTGGATGGCCTTGAAAGCTAAAAGCAGGTCGGTATCGATGCCGAAATCCCTGCAATGATCCATCAAATAGTGACCAGTGTGTGGCCTCTAGCATAGCTGGCAACGTTGCTTCATCCACTGCAAACTCATGATTTTGTGTGGTGATCAACACACGCCCTGATTGATCACGTACCGGATGGTTACTACCATGGTGACCCTGTTTCATTTTGCAGGTTTTAGCACCACAAGCCAGGGCCAATAACTGATGGCCTAGGCAGATGCCGAATAGCGGAACTGGATGTTCTAGAAGATCTTGCACCAACTGGATAGCAGCATGACACGCTTGCGGATCACCTGGTCCATTTGAAAAGACAATGCCATCAGGCTGGTAGGCCAATATCGCCTCAAGCGATGTGGCTGCTGGGACTACTGTAAGGCGGCAGCCTTGGTCAACCAAACAGCGCAAAATGGTGCGCTTGACCCCAAAATCACAAACGACGACATGATAAGGAAGCTGCTCAGGCGGTTTAGCAGCGGAAAGTCCGCCCTGCAGTGACCAAGAGCCTTGAGACCAGGGATAAGGCTCTGGGGTGGTCACCTGAGGCGTAAGATCCATCCCGGTTAATCCTGGAAAGGCTCGCGCTTGCTGTAATGCTAAACTTGCATCGGGTTGGTTGCCTGCGATGATGCAGCCGCGCATTGCCCCCTGTTGGCGCAATCGGTGCGTTAACTGCCGGGTATCAATTTCAGCGATGGCCACTATCTGGTGACGTATTAGGTAGGTTGTTAATCCCTCCTGCGCCCGAAAATTGCTGGTCAGTAAAGGGACATTGCGAATAATCAAGGCACATACCTGAACATCCGATGACTCTTGATCATCTGGATTGCACCCTACGTTGCCGATGTGTGGGCAGGTCAGCGTCACTATTTGCTGTGCATAGGAGGGATCGGTCAGAATCTCCTGGTAGCCTGTCATCGCGGTATTAAAGACAACCTCTCCAACAGCCAATCCAATCACACCAATCGATTGCCCGTAAAAGGCAGTCCCATCCTCTAACATCAGTAGCGCTGGGGTATTCAAACGGGCTTCCTCTCGACAGTATAGAAATCTCAGCAAACGCTATCTGTTAGGAGTCAGCGTCTGCTATTAGGCCAAACGTTAGCACAGCACAATCCTTTGGGAACCTACATAAGTCGCAACAGCTGGCATTTTAATGATCACGCTGAAGGCTGTCTAGCGAAATTGTGATCAAACTGGCCAGCGATCAACCCCGCATGAAAGCACTGTTACTGAGTGCCTAACTCCAAAAATTAAGAGGGAGCATTAGTCACTGGTTACTCCTGTTTTTCTCCCGCTCACTACAGTGGGTTCCTACTACACCCAAACCTAAAAATTCGCACTAAGTGATCAATGCGTTTACATTAATATTTATTTTCTTACAAAGATCATATTTTTTAACATTAATGTAATTAATCACATTAACCATCAAGTAATATTGGACTAGGTGTAGCGCTGTAAAAAATCCAAAATCAGCAATGGGATGTTACTGAGCTATTCTGCTAATCATAAGGACTCTTACGATGTGTAGATTTATTGATAACCTGGCCACGATGACCTCTAGCTTGATTGATACCTGGGAAGCTTCGGTTCACAACTTACGTCGGACTTATACAACAGGCGAGGCTCACCAACCTGACAATCACCCCACGCTCCAGATCTGCCCTAGGCATCATAACCAGGTCACACAACCCTATCAACCGCAGATCCAAACTCACCACTTAGGGAGCACAGACCATAACCAATGGGCGGCTGATCCAATCTTGAGCATTGTCCAGCAGATAAATTGTCCTCTACACTCTAGCCGCTTTGACTATTACGAAGGATCTCAACGAACCCATCAGGCCAGTCTTGCAACACAACCTCAGCTAACCCAGACTCCGCCACGCTGGGTAACAGAGAGAGCAGCACAGCCTCAAGTTCAACCAAGAACGACCAGTGGTGACTATCAGGCAACGGCCCAGAGCAGCTTTTCAACATGGCCTCAGCTCATTCAGAATGCACCACCACCGGTGGTACCAGTAGGATGGCCAGATCCAACGGTTAGGGAGAGCCATAGCGCGGCTGTAGATGGGCAGGCTGCTAGAATAAGGTTACAGCCAAGTTATCAAAGTGTCCTGTATTCAAATCAGTTAGAGATCCACCATGCCATTGAGAAAATTATTAAAGGCGATAAGTCAAACTTTCGAGATCTATTAACTATTATGCGCGGACTATTTCGCCAAGAGGAGCTAAATAAAATTGCCGATCGGAAGGCTGAGCAACTAGAAGTTCAACAACAGTTACTCCCAGTTAATCAGCGTCAAACAGTCGATCGACAGAAGCTCCGTCTACTCTATCACCAGGTACTGAAAGAGCGTTTACAGCTTCTGGGGAGCACTAGATTGCTGAGTTGTGGGGAGACAATCGACGTGAGTGAGCAGGAATTACAACGGGCAGCTGATACCGTGCTACGGCTTGAAAAACTGGATATCAATAGCCTCAACGACTTCATTAGCGAAAATAGCTATTGGGATAGTTACTTACAACAGAGCTATCAGTCACAATATGATCAAGATAGTATCACCGTGCGCTATAGCACTTTGATGGATCAACTCGAAGAGGAAAACGAACAGGGAAAAATCAATGAAAATGAGTACTTACAACGCGGAAAACAGCTCATGAGAGAGCGAGAAGTGGCGTCAAAAGCGTGGTATCGTGATAAAACTCAGCAATTAATTCATCAATATTTAATGCCTTAGGGGCACCCAGACTCCTTCACTGGTTAGATCTATCCGCAACTGGGATTGACTTCGTTAAGGGTTGTGGCTGATTCAAACTTAAGAGGGGGCCTTGCTCACCGACTGCTCTAACAGATCCTGTAAGGTATAATGCGCTGCTGGCTGGTGAGCTAACCAATGAGCCGCACGCACTGCACCCTGAGCAAAGGCCAGCCGACTCGTCGCCTGATGGGTGATAGTCAGCTGCTCTTCTGCCAGGGTAAAGCTCACGCTATGCTCCCCTACGGTCTCTCCACTCCGAACGCTCGCAAACTGGATCTTCTTGGCACTTCTCTCCTCTGATAAGCCGAACTGCACTGTATCCTGACAGGCCGGCCAGCCCAGCCCAAGCGCGGTGGCTAGCTGCTCTCCTAAGGCCAATGCGGTCCCGGAGGGGGCATCTCGCTTATGCCGATGATGTTTATCGATAATATCGATATCACTCTCCTCCCCAAGCACCCGTGCGGCATGAACCGCCAGCTGGTAGAGTAACTGAACGCCGAGACTAAAGTTAGCCGATTGTAACACTGCAATGTGCTGGGCTGCCTGTGCAATCTGCCTTTGTGCATTGGCATCTAGCCCAGTGGTGCCAATCACTATCGCTTTCCCTTGCTGCCGGCAGAGTTCTAAATGACGCAACGTGGCACTGGGTGTCGTAAAATCGATGAGCACCGCCGCATTGGTTAATGCTTCTGAGGCATCGGTCGTCAGGAGGATCCCCAGGGGGTCTCCCCCTATCAGAGCTCCGGCATCTTGACCGGCCCAAGGCGAGGCAGGAGATACCAGCGCACCCTGCAGGCGGACCGCGGTGTTTTGCTGCAGGAGCTGGATCAGCGCGCGCCCCAACCGCCCTGCAGCACCAGCGATGGCTACACCGATAGGAACCACGCGACTCATCCGCTTTATCCCGCTATGACGACAGGAATTTGCAGCGCCTTGGGTATAGGAAAAACCATCTGCTCTTCAATACCGTGCAGCTCTATGACTGCTTGACCACCGAGTGCACGCAGCTGACCGATGATCTGTTGTACCAATTGCTCTGGCGCTGACGCACCAGCAGTCACCCCCACGGTGTGAATCGCTTGAAACCAATGGGGTTGGATTGCTGAGGGATCATCAATCAGATAGGCGGGCCTGCCCAGACGCTGCGCCACCTCAACCAAGCGATTAGAGTTAGAGGAGTTTGCGGATCCCACAACCAATACTAACTCAACCTGTTGAGCTAACGCTCGCACTGCAGCCTGGCGATTGGTGGTAGCATAGCAGATATCCTCTTTGCGCGGGCCTACGATCGTCGGAAAACGCGCTTTAAGCGCCTGAATCACTCGGGCGGTATCCTCAACAGAGAGTGTTGTCTGGGTAACAAAACAGAGGCGATCAGGCTGACGTACCCTTAACTGTGCCAATTGATCGACATTTTCCACCAAATAGATCGCCCCCTGAGGGTGCTGATACTGCCCTAGAGTCCCCTCGACCTCCGGATGGCCTCGATGCCCAATCAGAATGGTCTCAATCCCTGCACGACTCGCCCGAGCGACCTCCATATGTACTTTAGTCACCAAGGGGCAAGTTGCATCAAATATCGTTAGGTTGCGGGCGGCGGCAGATTGGCGTACTGCTTGCGAAACACCATGGGCCGAGAAGATGACGATGGCTCCCTCTGGAACCTCACTTAACTGCTCGATAAACTGGACACCCCGTTGTCGCAACCCCTGGACCACGCTGCGGTTGTGTACCACCTCATGCCGAACATACAGAGGCGCGCCATAGAGGCTTAATGCCCGCTCAACAATGCTGATAGCTCGATCGACACCGGCACAGAACCCACGTGGATTAGCCAATATAATCTGCATGAATCGCTCCTATCCCCCACTCTGCTCCGCTTGGCAAAAGAGCAAATGGTAACACGGCTTTACCGCAAAAGTCAGGCAAAGCCCATCAAAACAATTTTGGCAACAATTCCTTGAATTAATAATAAAAATGTAATTTAATTTAACGCTAAATGTTAATATATTAACTGTTTATTCACTAAATAGTAATAACTCTCACTTTGAGGAGCCTCAACATGTTGTTTTTATTCAATTATTATTCAAAGCGTATTCCCTTTACTGTCTTTAAAAAAAAGGTATTAAAAACTTTTTTTGAGAGCTTTAGTCACCAATCGAGACCAGTAGAGCAGGACCTTAATCCATTGGCAGGCAGGCTGATTCCCAGTGCAAGTAAATTACTAGAGCGCTCGCTTTCCTACCGAGATCAGGGGAAGGAGCTTTTAAAAGTACACAAAACGCTTAGTCAATTAGGCCACTTGCTTTCCTCTGACGATCAGAGGGAGGAGCTTTTAAAATTAAACGAAACGGTTAGTCCAAGGGAGAGCACTTCATCCCTCTCCGCCTTCTTTTCTGCCTTTAAAAAAAAGGGGTTAAGTTTTTTTAACATTGGCTTTTCCAACCCTCATACTGAAACTTTGGTAGACCAGCTGATTGGAGACGACATAAATATGGCGCTTGAACCTTTGGCACGCCAGCTGAAAGAAAGCGCAGAAGAGTTAACAGAAAGCTCGTGTCTCCCCCAAAAACGGGATGCGACGCTTTCAAATTTATGTGGATTGATTAGGGCAATGATCACCACTTTTAATGAGACAGTGGATTCAAACCTTGGCCAAAAGAGCACCGCCTGGTCATTATTACGGTCTCGTAACAATGACCAGGCGGTAACCCGTGTGACGACTGAACTCTAATAGTCTAACCGTTCTGACCGATTCCACAAACAGGCCCACTACGTAGGGAGGTTGGTCACTGCCGACACCATCCCAGTGCCGCCTGTCAACGATCGTCAGAAAACGCGCCTTAAGTACCTGAATCACTCGGGCGGTATCCTCGGGATTCGCCAATATAATCTGCCGGCAGCGCTCTCTGCTCCCTCTGCTTTGCAAAAAAGAACCTGTTTACGCAGCTTTACCATAAAAACCAAGAGAGTTCTATTAAAATAATTTTGATAATAATTACTTGAGTTTTTAGCAAAAATGTACTTTAATTTAACTTATCATGCTTGTATGTTATCTTTTTAGTTACAACTTGATAAAAACCTTACTCAGACACTGGACCAAATTTCAGACTAATGCTGATCGTTGGTTGACTAATTACAAGAGGCGTGTACATAGTGAAAATAAAATTTAAACAGAGGATCTCCTTTTTCAACAAAACGAAGCCTCTGTCTTCTAAAACCTCCAGAACCTTTCATTGTCCATTAATACAGAAATCTCATACTCTCCAAAGTCCCGCAGGCGAACTGGCAAAAGAGCTAATAGAAGACGCAAAGGAGTTTTTATATTTTAAGAACACTCCCCAGCAAGAGCATACCATAGTCTCAAAACTACATAGTTCAAGTTGTCAGATGGTCGACCTTTTTAATGAGGAGCGAGCGACAGCGAGAAAGTTACAAAATAAAACTCCCTATCTCAAGCTCCTGTTTAAAAAATTTATTTCTCTAATATTTCAGAAGCCGCATGACCTCCAAAGTTTCGCAACCATGCAAATAAAAACCCTCAAAGATTTCGCTCACAATGTAATAGTGGAAGCAGAGACTTTATCAAAGGAGCCACTCTCCTTAGAAGATCGGGGTGATACAATTTTCTTGTTAAATAGATTAACTGGTGGGATGGTCAGCATGCTTAAGGAGAAACAGGAAGCAGTCATCTCACAAAAGAACATCTCCCAACTCCAGTTTGGAAGCTATCAGAGTAATCAGGAAATCGTGAGGGGTGGCTACTAAGGGTGGCCAATTGCAGAGCCATAATCGTTATGGCAGTTCTCTCACTGATGATTAAAATTTTAATCATCAGACTCTTTGACTGTAGGAAGTAGCTGTTGTGGCCGTAAGCCGAGCTTCAAAGCCAGAGCAGAGGCCACATAGATAGAAGAGAAAGTCCCTACGATAATACCGATGAAGAGTACGATGGAAAACCCCCGCAAGAGTGGACCACCCCACAGCAGCAGCGCTAAGACGACCACTAAGGTGGTCGACGAGGTGATCAAGGTGCGACTCAGGGTCTGAGTGAGTGATAAATTAATGATGTAGCCGGTTTCACCCTCTGGAGTGCGACGAAAATTCTCGCGGATCCGATCAAAGACGACAATCGTATCATTCAAGGAGTAGCCAACCACCGATAACAGCGCAGCGATGAGGGTTAAATCAAAAGCTATTTTCAGTAGAGAGAGCGCCCCTAGAGCAATGATCACATCGTGTGCTAACGCTAACACTGCGCTGCAGGCTAACCGCCACTCAAAGCGGAGCGCAACGTAGAGTAGAATTCCCAACAGTGAGGCCAAGAGCGCCAGAAAACCGGCTTGAGCCAATTCATGACCTACGTTAGGTCCGACCCATTCTACACGCTGCATCTCCACTTGCGGATCGAACTGCTGGTGAATCAGGGTGATCAGCTGTTGGCTTAAGGCTTCATGGCTCAGGCTTGCTGAGGGAGCTAAGCGGATCTGTACTTCCCGACTGTTTCCCAACTGCTGGATCTGTACCTGAGAAAAGCCAGCCTGTTTAAGAGACTGCTGCAGTGACTCCGTACTCCGTGCTTCGCTCAGCTGGAGTTCTAAAGCGAGGCCGCCAGTAAAGTCTAAGCCCCAGTCGAAGCCGCGAAAGATCATGAGCAGCAGTGAAGCAACCACCAGTAGCGTTGAGAGGCTAAAAGCCGCCGGTGCTAGGCGCAAAAAATTAAATAAACAGGGCGCCTTCGGCGGCATCAGTGGTGGCGGGGTGGTAGGTTCATCCACGGAGAGCTCTCTTAAATAGATAGTGTTGATAGCGGCTTGCCGCCATACAAGCGGTTGATCATCGCGCGGGTCACGACAATTGCTGTAAACGTTGAAGTCGCTAGGCCAATCGACAAAGTAATCGCAAATCCTTTAATGGGGCCCGTTCCGATGGCGTAGAGGAGCAGTGCCGTGATCAAGGTGGTCACGTTGGCATCACAGATACTCGAAAAGGCATTGTGGAAACCTTGATCGATCGATTGCTGCACGGTTCTCCCTAAGCGCATCTCCTCTTTAATCCGTTCAAAAATCAGGACATTGGCATCTACGGCCATGCCGACGGTCAAGACAATCCCGGCAATGCCTGGTAGGGTGAGCGTCACCCCAGGGAGGAGTGAGAGGCTAGCCAGAAGCAGTAGCAGGTTGCCAAGCAGCGCTACACTGGCGATCACCCCACAGTAACGGTAGTAACACACCAGAAACAGCAGCGAGACCGCCAGACCCCAACCACAAGCTTGTAACCCTTGGTGAATGTTCTGTTTTCCTAAGGAGGGACCGATGACCCGTTCTTCAATGATCTGTAATGGAGCGCTTAAGGTTCCCGAACGCAGTAGCAGGGCCAGGTTACGGGCTTCTGTCAGAGTACCCACTCCACTAATGCGAAACTGCCGGCCTAAACGGTCCTCAATTTGAGCGACATTGATCACTGATTGATGCTTCTTAAGCAGTGGCTGCTGGGTGGCTTCTGTAGAAAGTTGTGGTCGATACTCGGTCAATAGGGTTGCCATCTGTTTGCCGATCGACTGTTTCGTCACGGCATACAGCTGCTCTCCCCCCAGACTATCCAATTCAATATGCACCTGTGGACGGCCATAGGTGTCTAACTGAGCAGTGGCCTGGGTAATTCGTTCTCCGCTTAATACCACTGTTTTAAATAGAGCGACGGAGTGCCCATCAGCCCGGTAGTGTCGTTCAGTATCGGCAGGTAGTGGAGTGGTTTGTGGCGTCATCTGTTGGTTTACGAGACGGAATTCTAATAGCGCAGTCGCTCCTAAGATCTGCTTAGCCCGGGTACTGTCCTGGATCCCCGGGAGCTCTACGACAATGCGTTGGCTACCTTGCTGCTGTACAACGGCCTCTACTACCCCCAGCTCATTGATCCGTTTGCGCAAAATAGTGAGATTGCGTTGGGTCGCTTGCTGAGTAAATGCTTGACGCTGTGACGCACTAAAGGTGGCATAAAGCGTGTTATCAGTCTGCTCTTTAAAGAGCAGCTCAGGATACTGGGTTGTTAAGATTTTTTTGGCTTCTTGGCATCTTTGCGTCTCCGAAAAGCTTAGCAGAGTCCCCTCACGATCTGGAATCGCCCGGCGATATTGCAGCTGTTGGCTACGTAACGTGGTACGCAGACGGTCCGTCAGCTGCTTCTGCTGTTGCTGCAGGATGCTGTCTGTATCGACTGCCAGCAACAACCGTACCCCTCCCCGCAGATCAAGTCCCAACTTCATCGGCTGAGCCCCGAGGCGGGAGAGCCATACCGGAGTAGCAGGCAGTAGGGTGAGCGCAGCAATATAGCGCTCGCCCAGCTGGTGGCTCAGTAATTCATGAGCTCGCCGTTGGCTTTCAAGGTCTGACCAGCTTAACTGCAGGGTCTTACCCTGCAGCTGCAGCTGCTTCGGAGAAAGCTGTTGAAGTTTCAGCTGGTGCTGTACCTGCTCGATGAAGGTCGTCGTCAACCCTTCACCAGAGCGGGAGCTGATCTGCAGAGCCGGGGTTTCACCGTACCAATTGGGTAGTGCATAGATCAACCCTAGCAGAAGTGGCAGCAGCACCAGAAGCAGTTGCCACCCAGAGATCTTGTTCAGCGGCACTAACGAGCGGCGATGGTGCAGAGAGATCATAGTGACTTGAGAGTCCCTTTTGGCAGAATAGCGGTAATAAACTCCTTCTTAACAGCCACCTCAACGTTATCCTGGAGTGCCAAACGTACACAGCTATCATCCGACGAAATTCTGCTCACCCGCCCCATCAAACCACCGCTCGTCAACACTTCATCTCCCTTAGAGATTGATGCTAGCAGTTTTTGTTGGGCTTTAGCTCGACTAGCCTGTGGGCGATAAACCATAAAATAGAACACCACTGCAAAGACCCCTAACATCACCATGGTAGGCAGCGAGCTGGCTTGAGTGGTGGGCTGCGCTGCGGCATAAGCCTCAGCCATGAATAAACTCATTAATACTCCTTTTATATACTGATAGTAATCATTTAGGTTTTTTCAATACTTGGACGAGTTTGGCCGGTCTGCTGATAAAAATGGTCAATAAACTGCTCCACTGTACCGGCTTCGATGGCTTGACGCAAATGAGCCATGAGTCGTTGATAGTAGTGCAGATTATGGATCGTATTGAGTCGTGCACCTAACATTTCGTTACAACGATCCAGATGGTGTAGATAGGCACGACTATAGTGTTGACACGTATAGCAGTCACAGGCAGCATCCAACGGACGAGGATCATCCCGGTAACGGGCATTTCGCAGTTTAATTACCCCATCAGTCACAAATAGATGACCATTACGGGCGTTGCGACTGGGCAACACACAGTCAAACATATCGACGCCGCGGGAGACTGCTTCGACCAGATCAACTGGCTTACCGACCCCCATTAAGTAGCGTGGCTTGTCCGCTGGAATTTGTGGATGTAGATGCTCTAACATACGTAAGCGCTCTGCAGGGGGCTCCCCCACAGCCAAGCCACCGATGGCGTAACCGTCGAAGCCAATCTGCAGTAGGCCTTGTAGCGACTGATCACGCAGATCAGGGTATAGGCCTCCTTGAATAATGCCAAACAGCGCATTGGGATTATTCAGTGCTTCAAACCTTTGACGACTGCGAACTGCCCACCGCAGCGACAACTGCATGGACTCTTTCGCTGCCTGCCAGCTACAGGGATAGGGGGTACACTCATCAAAAATCATCACAATATCTGATCCCAGTTGGTACTGGATCTCCATGGATTTTTCTGGACTTAAAAAGATGGGTGAACCATTGATGGGATGACGAAAGTGTACGCCCGATTCAGTAATACGCCGAAGGTGGCTTAAACTGAAGACTTGAAACCCACCTGAATCCGTTAAGATGGGCCCATGCCACTGCATAAAATCGTGCAGATCGCCATGCTGGCGGATAATGGCTTCCCCCGGGCGTAACCAGAGATGGAAGGTGTTACCTAGCAAAATCTGTGCGCCACTGGCAGCAACCTCTTCCGGAGTCACTCCTTTGACTGTGCCATAGGTACCAACGGGCATAAAGGCAGGGGTCTCTACAATCCCTCGGTCAAAGAGCAAACGGCCGCGGCGCGCTTGCTGGTTGGTAGTTATTAATTGAAAATGCACAAAGTTGGCTCAGTCATCCTGACAAACACCTGGAGGGCCAGAAATCGTAGCCCAGCTAACAGGATTTGACAGGTTAAGGTCGGTCAGTCCGAACGATTATAGTCAGCAGTCCTTACAACAGCAAGTCGTGCTGTCATAATAATAGCATTCTTTGGTCGCCACTACGCCCTTCCTAACCATTAATCAAGGTCTCTTTATATTTTATGGCTGTATTATCACTTAGCAGCAAACAAATCGATTGATCCGTTTAAGTTTAAGTAAACAACCTGAATTGGCTTAATAAAGAAAATCAAGATAATAGGCATTATCAATGATAAATCTAGGGTAACACTCCATGACAAACCATAAAACTCTATCAAGTTATTCAGATTATCACGCCTCTGCTTCCTTTTTTGCTTATTAGGTTCAAACTTAACCTTTTTAATGAGTAGGTTAGCCTAGTCGATAGAACTTTATTGAGGAATGATTATGCCATACTACAATCCCAGTACTTTGCGTACTGATGGGGCTCAATACTACCCTTCACACTACTTATCGAAGAATGAGCAATCAACTTTTGGAAACAGAACACGGTTCTGTTTAATTCAAGATAATTGGAAGCTAGGCGCCTGTAACCTCCTGAAGCCTATGGAGTACTCTACTATCAAACCAATAACTCTAAGCAGTAATCATTATGAAAAAAAATATATGTTTCTCTCTGGAGGAAGTCAACTAGCTTGCTCACCATTAGTGCCTACAGCTGTGAAATCAACGCTCCAGCATCCAATATTATCATTGCTAGAGGCGGTTATCAATGGAGAAGAAGCAGTCATTAATCGACTAGCACGGCTACCCCACGCACCGTATAATGAAATTATCCTAAGAGAACAACTAAAAGAAAAACTTATTGAGTATTCAAAGCAAGAATTAATGAAAGTTAATTCTGTTTTCTCGAAGCAGGATCTTCAAGGCATCGTTAACCAATTATCTGAACAAGGACTGCAGTTTTTATATGCACAAGAAAAACATATTCAGTCGTATTCAAAGAACTTTCCATATCGAGATTCCTACTATCCATGTCATTATCAAAACCTCCAGAAAACTCACTTCAGTAGACAAGGTTCTTTAGACTCTTTAAGCACCGCTTCTACAGAGGCTAGTTTTCATAAAGATTCTTTTCAGCATAAAACAGGTCATTCACAGCTGAATGCAAAAGTCAACTCACTACTAAAAAAAGATAATGATAAACATTCTGATTTAAATAAAAAATACCCAGATTTTTATCGGAAAAAATTCTTCAATTCCAAGGAAACTATTCTTTCCGCTACCTACAACTCTAAGTGTTCAGAAGAGTTTTTATCAACCAGAAAGAAAATATTAAATAGCAGCTATAACTGTTTTACCGAACAGAAACTTATTCCTTTAGGAGAAAGTACTTTTTTTCATCAAAAGCAAAGTGGACCTTATTGTCAAACTGTTTCAGTCAATAATTTTTTGGGAGATGATCTGGTCACTCCAGATATTTTACATGAAAAATTAAAATTAAGTAATGACCATATAGGTAAAGAGTTTACAACCTGTCGTACCTTAGAATTATTTTCTATGATTAGAATTGAACAAAATAAAAATCTCAATTCCCTATTAAAAAATTCTGAGAATACATTAATCACTAGCACTATCAAAAAAGCAATAGAAACATCTCAACATTTACTTAATGAGCTGAATTGCCGTACTTGTGATCTCGATTCAGGCAATCATCAGCAAGTTAAAAAATTCCTTCGAGCAGCTGAGAAAGCAGATATTAATCGATTACATTTAACTTTTCCTACTAGTGAAACGTGCATGCATGCTATCGCTCTTAGAAAAGATCCTTCGAATCCAAAGTTATGGATCGTATTGGATGGGAACCTCCCTACACATAGGTTGTCACTAGAGGATGCTTTACGGGGCTACAGCCAAAGAGGAAGTATACGATTAATTGCGCGTAAAGATCTTTTTAAAGCAGATCCCTCCATTGCCTGTTATCAAATCAAATGGCAACCTGAAGGTGGGGCCATTTTAACAGAACCAACCACTAAACAGCTCAGCCAATGGCGCAATCTTTCTCCAGAATATACTGAAAAAACGCGCTTTTCAAACCCTAATCGTATTGACAACTGTCTCTTTCGTTGGAAGGAACAAAATCCGAAGGCTCAGGTACGTTCCAAAAGCCTACCACCCACTCTTCCCTCTTACCGAGTTCCTATGTTTGAAGAGATCAAGAAAAGGTCCACCTCACATTGAGGTCATTGGGTGTCATAACAAGCTCAGTGAGCTGTTCAAGACCCACCACATTGACTACAATAAGAAAAGGCGTATCGCGTATGACGATACGCCGAGGGCCTCTATCCTAGCATCACTGCTGTTGTTCATCACTCTCCTTGACTACCCACATAGTCGGCCGATCCAGCGGCCCTGACCCTATCCTGGGATAGCATACTCCCTTGCATTACTGTTAGTATCTTCCTGATATAGGTGGCCTCCTAACCCATGGCAGCTTCTTCCTTCATCATCCCTAATCTACCGATTTACTCCCTACCGATTATCGATCGAAGCGCCGGGCTCCGACGATTTAAAAAAAATGATTTTATTACTTCATTTAACAATCTATAACCTGGTCACTGATTATCCCTCTAAAGCTGAACTTTTTTTATCTATTAAACAACACCGGTTAACAATTTTTAGAGCAATTTTGTCTGTAAAATCAACTTAAACGGCGTCTTAACCCCTTAGTTTATAGGAACTCTTAAAGTCCCATGACAAATCAGCCCGATCAGTAATTCGCAATATCTTACAAATAATATATTCTTTAGATTACAAATATTATAGCTTATGACTTACGCTCTGTGAGTTTGGTACAAGCTACTACTGGGCTACAATGACTTGTAATGCAAGTTAACAAGCTAGGCCTAGCACTTTTTCAGTGATTTTTATGGAGTTAGGGCAGTAGACGGCTCATCTAGTCAAGCGCTTGATCCGTATCCGCAGTGTTAGATGATGACGCTCAAGGAGCTCACTATTAATTGACCCCAGCGGGCAACTATAATGACCATTTTTTCTGGGAGAACCGCCATGTCACTCTATGCACACCTACCACTGGGTAAACAGGTCATCTATCAAGAGAACTATGATGCCAGCCTCCTACAGATCGTGCCACGACAACCGCAACGCCTCTCCTTAGGGATTAGCGGGAACAGCTTACCCTTTCATGGCGAAGATACCTGGACTCTGTATGAACTCTCCTGGTTAGATGCACAGCGACGCCCCCAGGTGGCCCTGGGCGAGCTGCGTCTCAATGCTCAAACACCACAGCTCATTGAATCTAAGAGCCTTAAACTTTACTTAAATAGCTTCAACCAAGCCTGCTTTCAAAGTTGGCAACAGGTCATCGAACGACTCCAGCAGGATTTGAGCCACTGTGCCGCCGGCCCTGTGGCTATTACACTGCACGCTCTGCGGCATTTCGAGCAGCAACCTCTAGCACCGCTGATGGGGCAATGCATCGATGATCATCCTATTCCCATCGCTTTCGACGATCTGCAGGCACCTGATCCCACACTACTGAAAACCCTGCCGCGGGCTGCCTTGGTTGAAGAGCAGTTGGTTAGCCATCTCTTCAAATCAAACTGTCCGGTGACCGGACAACCCGACTGGGCCTCCCTGCAAATCCATTATAGTGGGCCACAAATTGACCGGGGTGCCCTGTTGCGCTATTTACTCTCTTTTCGGCGCCATAGTAGCTTTCACGAACACTGTGTTGAGCAGATTTTTTGTGAACTACAAGCTTATTGTCAGTGTGACCAGCTCAGTGTGCTAGCACGCTATACGCGGCGAGGAGGTATCGATATCAATCCATTTCGCTCAAACTGGCAAGCCGCACCGGCGAACCAACGATTAGTCCGCCAATGAGCTGGCAATAGTAGGCTACTGCTGTTTCGGACCACAGTGCGATCACATTAACAACAGTGATCGCCATTAACCCTAACCTCCCATCGACTATGGTAGAATTCACTCTGCCAAACGTGTCATATCCAGTAATCTCCTGAGGTTACACTGTTCTGATGAGTATTCTGAATCCACCGCTACCCCGGCCGATTCAATCGAAAGGAGATTGCTGTGTTCGTTACCATGAACCCTTTAGGTCCATTGGCCTACCTATCTCACTGGGAAATGCATCAATTACAACAGCGCTTCCAGGGTGATCTAGCCAAATTATTCCGCCAGTGTGCCCTAGCAGTATTAAACAGTGGTAGCCAACTGGAGAGCAGTATGCGGTTGGCGCAGCACACCGATTTTGATATTCAATTGCTTCATAGTGAAGCTGGCATTCAGCTTCAACTCCTCCACCCACCTCAGCACGCTTTGGTCGATGGGCAGCTGATCCGCGCCCTCCATGAAAATCTGTTTGCACTTCTGCGGGATCTACTACTCCTCCCGTTGCAAATAGCAGCGCCTGCCGATGCAGAGAGCGGTTTGACTTCTCAGCGGATCACCCATCTTGTTTTTTCCCTGTTGCGTTGCGCTAAAGTATTCACAGCGAGGGAGCCATCTGATCTCGTCATTTGCTGGGGAGGCCACGCGATCCAGCCCACTGAATACCACTATGCCCAGCAGGTGGGGTATGAATTAGGGTTACGTGCACTGCACATTGCGACCGGTTGTGGCCCAGGCGCCATGGAGGCCCCCATGAAAGGGGCTGCTCGGGGTCATGCTAAGCAGCGCTTGCAGCGCTCTCGCTTTATTGGATTAACTGAGCCCTCCATCATCGCCGCGGAGCCGCCTAATCCTTTCGTCAACCAACTGGTGATTCTGCCGGACATTGAAAAGCGCTTAGAAGCCTTCGTGCGGATTGCGCAAGGCATTGTCATTTTTCCCGGTGGCCCTGGAACTGCTGAAGAGCTGCTCTATTTGCTGGGGATCCTGATGCATCCGGACAACCAGGAGCAACGGCTTCCGGTCATCCTCACCGGACCGCGCGAATGCGCTTCCTACTGGCAACAACTCGATCAGTTTATCCGCGACACTTTGGGGCCACAGGCCTGCTACTACTACCGAATTATCATTGATGACGTGGCTGAAGTCGCCCGGAGCTTGAAGCAATTGATGACGAGTCGCCGGGAGTGTTCTCTTGATAACGGTCGTGAGGCCTATTTTTTCAATGCCTCACTCGTGATTCCCTCTCTGTTGCAACATCCCTTTCAGCCAACCCATGAGGCCATGGCACAATTGACCCTACGGCACGACCAACCTGCCTCACAACGGGCCATTATTCTACGGCAACTCTTCTCAGGGATTGTGGCTGGCAATATTCGGTCAGAGAGCATCCGGGCCGTCGCTGAACAGGGGCCTTTTTGCTTGCGAGGTGATCCTGTTCTGATGCAGGCTATCGATCGTCTGCTCCATAGTTTTGTTGCCGAGCAGCGCATGCAGCTACCAGGATCCACCTACGTTCCCTGCTATCAGATTGCCAGCTAACCTTGATTGAGACTAAGAACGCCGCCGTTCTAACATGCTACACTGTGCAGTCGTCAGCGCTGAACGAACACTGCCCATTACCCTATGAATAAAGTCAGGCTGGATTAAAATATCGGTGATGTCCTATAGTGAGTGGTAATGAAATTTATTGAGATAAGCACCGATCACTTTTTCATGGATTTCTCTGGACTTAGAGAAGCAAATTGTACGTCTAGCTAAGCGCTTGATGTGTGTCCTTAGGGTTAGGTTATGACGCTCAATACGCTGAGTAAAAATCTTGCCTACGAGATGCTTGTGCTGGGAAATTTGTTGCTGATAATCCGGCCATCCCTATAGAAAACTTTTTTAGCAATTGTAGCAAGCGCCTTAGGGTCTCTATGTTCCTTGGCCCAAAAACGTGAGCAAGCACCTTTTTACGTTTGGTGTCGAAGCCATAAAACAGCCAGTGTTGATGACGCTTATTGCCAACCCAACCCCACTGCTCGTCCATCTAACAAATCAATGCTACATCATTGATAGCGTGCCGCTGACTGCTCAATTGTGCGGAGGTATCAATAAGGTATCTCATATGCCCGTGGTCTATATAAGTGCAATCCTTGGTCGTATCTTCCTGCATCCTTGTAGTGCCCTGTCGCTATAATCCAATAAGTGGGATTACCATTCGAATGACCAAGACACATCACAAGATGCTTAGCGTAGCCCTGGTCTTTAACTAAAAATAACCGGCGCTGTTGATTTTTAACGGAACAGTGTTTGTTTACTGCCGGCCATATGTTCACATACATGCTATTCTCGGCTAATGTGTATTCTGGAATATCTGCATCTCTCCTGATATCCACCCCATTAAATTTCAGACTGTCACTCGTCAACTCCATATCACCAATTTTTAGTTTATTCCCAACTAATAAATTATTCCCAACTGAAGAATCACCAGAAACTACTGAATTCTTCCTAACTGTCAAAGTACGCCCAACATAGACGTCACCGCCTGCACTTATATGAGCATTCGTTTCAATCGCCCGAAAACCATCCACCCCAGTTGCAACATTCGCTACTAGCATCTCAGGCGTCAGTGTGAGGGAACTTCCCCCATGAGTTAACGCGATAGAACCCCCCTTGATGACTGTAGAACGATTACCGCCTTGATTAAACCAAATTTTACTCCCATCCTCCAATTCAATATCGGCAGCCATCTTAAGATCGGTCTCCATTCGATTGTATTCTGGGTGGCCATCGATTTTTTTGCGAAATAACAGACTACTAGAACTCAAAACATCGTTGGCATTGAGATAATTTAAAGCGGCTACATGTCCTGGAGTCGTCATCACTGAGCCGGAGAACGGGAGCTGCCACCCCCCTTGGCTACCCGTCGCTTGATTCGGCTGTTGTTGTGACACATAGCCCCCTGTGGGGCCCACCCACTGGGTAATCTTTCGTAGTCCACTTTCGTTAATGATCTGCCCACCCTGGGTCAGCACGAGCAGCTGCAATAAGCTCTTTTTCGGCTGCTGGATCACTATCCGGTAGGTTTGATTGTACGGATTGTGATCCAGCAGAGTGTTCGGCAGATAACCGCCATCATAAAGAAACTGTTTAATCTCCGAACTATTCCAGATCACACTCTCTCCGTGACTGGTAGAGGATTGTAGCGATTCAAAATGGTCATGAGCATACTGATTAGCCGCCGTGGCTACCCGATTCAACTGCTGGCCGGAGCTTTGATTTAATAGATCATCAGCGCGCTGTCCCACATACTGGGCACTCAGAGACATGACACTGAGGCTCACCGTGAGCACGAGCACTGCCTCTAGTAAGCTAAATCCAGCGGATAACAGCTGGTGTTTGCCAGAATACTGATCGAATACGCTTGGCAACATGCGGTGAGTACCCCAAGGCATTGCAAAGAATACCGCATGGTATGGTCTCTCAGGGTTTTGTCAAGCCGAAAGCAGGTCCTGGCAGTGACGCCATGAACCCTGTGTTGATATCGCTAAAAAAACGCGGGCGGTAGTGAATGCTGCTTATCCGATCTCTTGCGGGGCGCTGCGCAATAACTCATTAATACTGGTTTTGCTGCGCGTTCTGGCATCGACCTGTTTGACAATGACCGCACAATTCAGGCTATATTTTCCATTTTTTGCCGGCAAGCTGCCTGGCACGACCACCGATCCGGCTGGGACTCGCCCGTAATAGATCTCATCACGCATCCGATCATAAATCGGGGTGCTTTGTCCTAAATAAACCCCCATGGCAATCACTGAGCCCGACTCAACGATTACCCCCTCGACAATCTCAGAGCGCGCGCCAATAAAGCAGTGATCTTCAATAATCGTCGGGTTAGCTTGCAGCGGCTCTAATACCCCTCCAATACCTGCACCACCAGAGAGGTGCACCTGCGCACCAATCTGCGCACAAGAGCCTACAGTGACCCAGGTATCGATCATAGTGCCTGCGCCAATGTAAGCGCCACTATTGATATAACAGGGCATTAACACGCTAGTCGGGGCGATATAGGCACCATAACGCACCGTGGCCGGTGGAACCACCCGGACCCCCTCTCGCTCAAAAGCCTGCTGATCATGCGCCGCAAACTTCAAGGGGATCTTGTCAAAATAGCGGCTCTCTCCTCCCCTAATCACTTGGTTGTCATAAATACAAAAGGCTAATAGCAACGCCTGCTTCAGCCAACCGTGGGTTATCCAGTCGTTATCAATTTTCTCAGCAACCCGCCAGCGGCCCTCATTCAAACCTGCCAATACCTGGTCAACCGCGTCACGTAGCTCCGCAGAGGCCGTGGCTGGGGTTAAGCCATGGCGGTGGCTAAAAGCACTTTCAATAATAGGTTGTAAGGCCAACATGCTGCTGCTCCTTATAGCTTGATTATTAGCTGATCTACCCTTGGATTTGGGTACGTCATGTTTTCAAATGTAAAGATTGAAAATAGGGTTAACGGGGTAAGATCACTTTAGCAGGTTCTCAGCTGACAGCGATAGAGTAGGAGTGCACTACAGATACTGATCAAAGCTGGGAACAGAGGATAATGGATAAATAACGCATGGTTATAAATGCACGGTAGCCCTATACTTCCGGCCAGCTCTCCACATACTAAAGCTGTTTGTGCTAGGCTCAAAAGGGCTAGCGTCAGTGTTTTGTCCACTAAGGTCAATTGTATCAACCTGATCAACAGGCCAGACAGTGCTCTTAAGGTATAAAAAGTAATCAAGCAAGCGATACAACCTATCGTTTTACGCTGTTGGATGCCATAAAAAAATAGGAACAACAGGATGGCTGTGAGGATAGCTATAACCATAAAGTCCTTTACCGCTTCTGTCCCCTTCAAATGGTGGGTATAGAGAAACTGCACAGCTGATCCGAACAGTAACCCCAAAGAGGTCATTGTTCCAATAGTTGCTGGAGAGAGTGATAGCTGCTTAAGATACAAAGGGAAAATAGGTAACAGTACTGTCAGATTAAACCCGATAAGAAAAATCGCACTGACAAATTGGATAGTGAGCCAACCATGTACTCTCAACAGCTCTCGTAGATTACAAGAGGTATTAGAGGCTTCAGCAGCAGACTCTGGTTGCAAAATAACAGGAGTGCTTGGGACTATCCATAGTGCCTGGAATGCAAATATGGCACTCAATAACAGGATGCCTTGATAAGCGTTATTCCATAGTGGATCAAGTAGCAAAAGGAGCCACCCTGATATAAAAGCCCCAGCACTTCGAGCGACAGTAAGCAACTGATTGGACCAGAAAAGCGAGTGCTGACGCTGCTGATCATCCATCATGAGCAATAGTGTTTGCTGGACTAAGTCTGCTAGCGATAACCCCAGACCCGTCATAGCACCAGAGAGCAACGCCAGCAGGGCATGATTCGGGAAGGCTCGGCATAAGAGTCCAATAGTATAGAACACGCAGCCGAGTAACATCCCCCTACGTACCCCTTTTCTTTTAATATACACGCTACAGAATGGAGACAGGGCCCTTGCCATTGTCATCGCTAAGCAACAGAGAGAGAATAAAGTCAATTGACCATGCCGCTCCCAATACAGGATATGAACCGTTTGAGAAAGGTGTAAAGGGAAATAAACAAAAAAATTTAATACTAATAAGCGATGCTTGCTTACGAAAGAAGTTGTTGCAGACAATGGAAATTTTCTATTAACAAAGGGTTATCAGGCCAAATCGTTAAGGCCTCCTGCAGAAGCTGCTTGGATTGTTGTGGATCGGCAGTCAGATCTCCTTCTGACCGTAATATCAGCCATTGAGGATAATAACTGCTGGTCAGGGCAGGACGTAAGGCCTCTAGCTGGTCATACTCTCCTTGTAAGGCTAGAGCATAAGCATAATTATAGGCCGTGATCTCGGTGCCAGCGATCTCCCAGGCGGTTTGTGCGCAATGAAGATAATCGGTTCGATCACCCTGCATCTCTAACAACAGCTGGCTGTAATGATACAGGGTATCGCTATGCAACGGATCATAGTGGAGTGCTTGCTGCATTTCGTCAACCGCCGCAAGGTTATCCTGTCGTCCTTGATGGTACAAAGCAAGCTCTAGGTGATATTCAGGAGAGGCATTATCGATGGCTAGCAACTTCTGGTAACTTTCCAAGATGACTTCATGATCACCCAAGGCACGATAGCACTGACAAAGGTTATAGAGGGTCGCTGATTTCAGCATCAGTGGTTTGCCATGACAGACACCAAGCTGTGATACAGCATTCTCCAAAAGTTCCACTGCAGCCTGAAGCTGACCTTCCCTGTAAAGCACCAGTGCATAGCCGTTGCGGTTAGAAATAGCATGCAACAGGCGATTTTCAGCGTCTAACTCTTTTAATCCCCCACTCGCTATGATTGCATAACCATCGAGTAAGTATTGTTTGCCTCTGGCAAAATTTTGGCGATTTTTCTGATGGTGACGCAAGTAGAGCATGGCAAGCAGGTAGGCTGCTTTTACTTGGGCCCGGGGTGTTCCTTGCGACCAGAGTGCTTGATAATAATAGCCCGCTTCAAAAGGTTTATGGACACAGATCTTGACCAAGCCAATGCGATCAGCAGCCCGTTGTTCAAACTCAGGAAAGTGGATCAGTAAGTGATCAAGTAATTGCTCTCCAGTAAACATATCGCCTGCATTCACAATATGTTGTAGACAGTGCTCGATCAGCGAGCAACAGCCAGACTGACCTTTTAACAGCTCGATGGCTAACTGCTGTTCATCAGCACTCATGTCATTGAGTCTAGTCAGCGTAGTTATTTGGGGGGTACAACCCATGCGAAGCAAGGCTTGTATGAAGGCCTGCACTAACGGACCAAAAGGCATACTTAATTCTAGGACGATAGTCTCAGAAATGTATTGGGCCATTTTTTTAGCTAAGCGACTGACACTTCTGGCACTTCGCTCGGCTTGAAAAAAGCGGATTTGCTCGAGAGGAGTTGCCTGATCTGTCATCGATAAGGAGCTCTTATCGAAGTGAACCAATGGATAGAGAAATTTTTTATCTAAGACTGACAATACACTATCAGGAAGATATTTTTTAATGTTATGCCGAATCACAAGAAATTCGAATGACGCAACAGTGGCTAGCTCACTCATCAACGGCCACACCCTCTATCAAAAAGGAGCCCCAGGGCTCCTTTAAGTGATTTGTTCTAAACATCACCGCGTTTTTTAAAATCTAAGGTATGTAAGCGATAAAAAGATCAACACGCTTGGATGTTGGTTTAGATTTTAGCAATCGCATGGTCTACCTCCTTGTCTTCATTCGAATGAAACGTTTTTTTCCAAAAACCTTCAAGGTTTCGTATAGGAGAATATAATAATTTATTGAATGGGTAAAGTAGTATGATAACCCTTTAATGTATCGTTTTATTACGCTGCTAGGCGGTGCGGATGGGGATCTCAAAGTTGGCTTTTTATCCTGATCAACAGACGCTTCCTCAATTTGAGCCGTTTGGGTATGCTAATTAACCCGACTGTTGGCATCGCTGGATCATCAAATGTATGCGGGATTCTGCCTACTAAAATTCGTCAAGCTGCTCAGCTTAAAATCTTGTCAACTCCCTTGAAAAACACCATAGTGCTTGTATCGTGACGGGAAAGCTGGTACCTGATTCTTTAATCTCGTGCCGGGACCACCTCGCCTAAGCATGCGTTAACACCCGGGGCACACGCTCTTCTGGACGCCAGGTTAATACCTCGCAACCATCATCAGTCACTAGCACGGTATGTTCGTACTGCGCCGATAGGCTATGATCTTTGGTTTTAACGGTCCAACCATCCTTCATTAATTTAATCGCCGCTTTTCCCGCATTGACCATCGGTTCAATGGTGAAGATCATACCGGGTTGCAATAACACCCCACCATCTTCAGCAGCATAATGCAATACTTGTGGCGCTTCATGAAACTGCTGACCAATCCCATGGCCACAATAATCACGTACCACTGTGAAACCTTCTGCTTCCACCAACGGCTGAATCAGTTTTCCAATTTCACCCAGACGTAGTTGGGGCCTGACTAATTCAATCGCACGATATAAACTCTGTTGGGTGATCCGACAAAGGCGCTGGGCCAATAGACTCGGTTGTCCCACAAAAAACATCTTTGATGTATCCCCATGGAATCCATCCTTAATCACGGTGACGTCAATATTAACAATGTCTCCCTCTTTTAGCCTCCGTTCGCTGGGGATCCCATGGCAGACAACCTCATTGACTGAAATACAGACTGCCTTGGGAAATCCTTGGTAACCTAAGCAGGCAGAACGTGCCTGTTGCTGCTGTTCCATGTAACGGTGACACCGTTGATCTAAAACCTCAGTAGTGATCCCTGGTATGACATAGGGTGCAATCATCTCCAAGACTTCAGCAGCCAAACGCCCGGCAATCCGCATCCGCTCAATGGCGCCTGCTGATTTAATGATGATGTTCATGATAAGCTCCGCGGCTGGTTTGGTCGGTTTCTCCTGACGGTATGCTGCTGCATAATAACCGATCTCAGGTCGCTAATACGACCGCAACCACTCAAATGAGTAAATACCCAAATGAGTGGAGTCCTCGGACAAATTATGGTATAAATTCGACCGCCGGATGACCTGCACTATTTGCTGTGGTGTCAAAGTTTTTGCCAAGCCACACTGTGCAAAACTCATCCTTAGCTACCCTACCACACACAAGCTTTGACACTAGCGCCGGGGTGCCTCGCTCAATAAGAGGTCGGTCGCCAGCGAGCTTGGAGGAATAACCCCAACTAAATGAAGGTAAACCCATCATGAACCCAATCGCTATACCTGAACTGCTCAAAGCTGGTGCTCACTTTGGCCACCAGACCCGCTACTGGAATCCTAAAATGCGGCCGTTTATCTTCGGGATACGCAATAAAGTCCACATCATTGATCTAGAAAAAACCGTCACACTGTTTAATATCGCGCTAGAAGAGCTTAGCAAAATTGCCTCCCGTAAAGGAAAAGTGCTATTTGTGGGAACCAAACGTGCCGCTAGCGATGCTGTCTGCACTGCGGCTCAAGCATGTGATCAGTTCTATGTCAACCATCGCTGGTTGGGCGGCATGCTTACCAACTGGAAAACCGTACGCCAATCTATCAAGCGTCTCAAAGAGTTAGAACTGCAAGCGCAAGATGGCACGTTTGACAAGTTGATAAAGAAAGAAGCACTGATGAGGTTGCGCGAAAAGGATAAGCTAGAGAAAAGCCTTGGCGGTATCAAAAATATGGGTGGCCTGCCCGATGCTCTTTTCGTTGTTGATGCAGCCTATGAAAATATTGCCATTAAAGAGGCCAATAATTTAGGGATCCCAGTCATAGCAATTGTCGATACTAATGCCGATCCCGATGGCATAGATTTTGTTATTCCCGGGAATGATGATGCCATTCGATCGATTAAACTCTATTTAGAAACTGTAGTGAATAGTCTCACAGTGGGCCGTCACCAGGACTCAGCCCTTCAGGTAGAACCCGATAGCTTTATTGAAGAGATTGAAGAGATAAAATAAGAGGCCAATAACTACCCCTGCTGAGCCCCTACTCCCCAGTTAAGCTAGGGGCAGTAGCTCTTCTCCACCGGGCATTACCCTACTCACAGTACAATGATTGAGGAGCCTTCATGGCTGAAATCACCGCAACATTAGTTAAAACCCTGCGTGAAAGAACCGGAGCTGGCATGATGGATTGTAAAAAAGCTCTGATCAGCACCCATGGCGATATCGAATTGGCCGTGGATGCTATGCGCAAAGCAGGCCAAGCCAATGCTGCAAAGCGGGCTGGCCGCAGTGCTACGGAAGGAACTTTGGTCCTTAAAATGAATCAATCACAGAGCGCTGGCTGGCTGCTAGAGATCAACTGTGAAACCGATTTCGTAGCTAAAGAGGCCGCCTTTTTGGCCTTCTGTCAACAAGCCGCTGATCGTGCCATGGCAGAACAGATCACTGATCTAAATGCCTTACGAGCCATATGTGAAAGCAATCGCGTTGCCTTGGTCGCGCAATTGGGTGAAAATGTCCAGATTCGTCGTCTGGCAACTCTACAGGGTGAACGCGTGGGTGGCTATCTGCATGGCCAACGTATCGGCGTATTGGTCGCTGCGACCTCAGCCGCAGATGCCGAACTCATCAAGCAGATCGCCATGCATATTGCGGCCAGCAAGCCAGAGTATATTCATCCCCACGAGGTTCCCACTGAGGTGATAGCCCGTGAACGGGAGGTACAATTAGCGATTGCACTGCAGTCGGGTAAATCACCTGAGATTGCTGAAAAAATGGTGGTTGGGCGTCTGCTGAAATTTACCAGTGAATTGGCACTCACCGAACAACCCTTTTTGATGGACAATACTCAACGAGTTGGTGAACGACTCCAAGCGTTTGGGGCGACGGTGACTGATTTCACTCGCTTTGAATTGGGTGAAGGGTTGGAAAAAGCCAGCATTGATTTTGCCGCAGAAGTTACTGCAGCAGCACAGCTACAGTAAAGCTTCCTATCCTATCATTAGCTGCCACAACCCGTGATCCACTGTTGCTAGTGGATCACTTCACTCCACCCAGCTATTCAGAATCTGCTTATGACACCTACTGCTAACCCTATCTATACGCGCATCTTAATTAAACTCAGTGGTGAAGCACTGCAGGGTGAAGAGGCATTTGGCATTGATCCAGCACTTCTCAACCGTATCGCTCAGGAGATCAAGGCCTTGATTGCTTTAAAGGTGCAGGTGGGGATCGTCATCGGGGGGGGGAATTTATTTCGGGGTGCTGGCCTAGCGGCGGCCGGTATGAACCGGGTGGTGGGCGATCACATGGGGATGTTGGCTACCGTTATGAATGGTTTGGCACTGCGTGATGCACTGCACCGTGCCCAGGTAAACGCCCGGTTAATGTCTGCAATACCCTTAAATGGCGTCTGCGATAGTTATAGTTGGGCAGAAGCGATCAGCTTACTACGCAATCAACGGGTAGTGATCTTTTGCGCCGGTACCGGCAACCCATTCTTCACCACCGATTCCGCAGCCTGTCTACGCGGTATTGAGATTGAGGCCGATATCGTGCTGAAAGCAACCAAGGTCGATGGGGTCTATGCAGCCGATCCACTCCTATTTCCCGAAGCCACTCAGTTTGCTACCTTAACCTACCAAGAGGTCCTTAAGCGGGAGCTGAAGGTGATGGATCTAGCAGCCTTTACTTTAGCACGTGACTACGGGATGCCCATTATCGTATTTAATATGAATAAACCGGGCGCCCTTCTGAGGGTGATCCTAGGGGAACCAGAAGGCACACTGATTACCCACTAGGAGTTGTTCGCAAATTAAACTGAATCACCCAGAGTTTACTGGATACCTTTTATTTAAAATCATGCCC